>Ga0256827_10002926_pt1 | contig 10936 bp, 8 predicted proteins | sample CV84metaG_FD_185977 | JGI IMG/M metagenome (GOLD analysis project Ga0256827, IMG submission 185977) | Hydrothermal vent microbial communities from East Pacific Rise, Pacific Ocean - CV84 | ecosystem: Environmental > Aquatic > Marine > Hydrothermal vents | place: Pacific Ocean: East Pacific Rise...
ATACATAACGAGGAATAGTTCTACGGTTAGCAAAATCTGTTAATACATCTTTAATTTCTTCTTCGTTAGGAATCTCACCTGTCAATAATAGGTAATATAAACCCTCAACATAAGGCATCTCAGCACCAGGTGCTTTTGGTAATTTTTCGAATACTTCTGGCAAAGTATATCCGCGATATCTAATTCCTTCCATTGGATCTAGGTAAGAAATATCTGTTACTAAACTCTTAACGCCACGCATACCACCTATTGCTTGTGCTACAGTAACTTCTCCAATAACTTTATCACCAAACTCCTTTAACAAGCGAGTTGTTCTTGGGCGATGTTCTTGAATTTTTTCGTACAATTTTCTTTTAAGTACACTCATAGTATTAAATTTTTATGTGTTTATGTGTTTATATATTTATTAGGGATAAGCTAATAATGATTTTCCAATATGTCAATGTAACAAATCTTAAACAATGAATTGTTTATACACTATTTTTCTGCATAAAAAGCTGCTTTTTTGATAACTATTTTTGTCTCTAAAAACCATTCTTTATTGTGCAAAAAAACACTTTGTTTTTTCAGACCACTAAGGTAGTATAAGATTTGAACAATTTTAGTTTACTAGCGATATAAATCTTACATTAAAAAATGACATATATTTGTTTGCAATAAATGTGATGTCAAAACTTAAACTGATTTAGTATTTTCATTTCATTCTTTTAGAAAATTCTTTTCTAACTGTGTATCTGCATAATATAACCTTCATTTAATCAAAACTAACAAGATTAAAAAAATACACCTTTCTTTTTTTACTGTTTCTTCCAATTACAATCTGATGTCCTGAAAGTATAAAATATTTATCGTACCATGCCTCTATATGACATAATTCTTCTGAAATTACATTCTCTTGGAATACTGTCTCAATTTTCTCTTCTGTTTTCTTAAAAACAACATTATTTCCTCTAACACTCTTACTTATTATATGGCCATTATAATAGTATGCAATAACAATACTGCTATCCACCTCTGGAAATACCAAAATATTTTCCTGTAATGAATAAGAGCGTATATCACTAATATGCATATAATTATCCCAAAGCAGATTACCCTCATCATTAAATGATGCAACTATACAATTAGAAGTATTATAGCCATCAAAAACTTGTGTTTGATACATATAACCTCTATTATCAAAATTATTCTCATAGTGATATTCTGGGTAATACGACTCCGCTATCATTACGTAATTATCTCCTTGTTTTATAAAGTTGTCGTGAACTAATAACTTAAAAGACAGCTTAACGTCTTTTCCTTTGCTTTGCTTTTGCTTTGCTTTTATTGCTGTTCGATAATCTAAAGTAGAATATACATTTCTAAAATCTGAGAAAGTATTTGTCTTAAAAAAAGTAAATGATGAGTTATTTATTTTACCTAAGTATGTGCCTTCCACAGTTGTATTTTCATTTGTACTTTGTCTTCCTGACTGTGTATTATATGTTCCCATAAACAATAAATCACCTTTACTACCTTCAATCAGATTACCATCAATAATATTAATACCTGAAGGAACTGGAAGTTTAGACTTAGAAAATGCACTGCTGTTTTCAGAATACTCATAAAGATAAAGTCCCTTTTCTGGATCTTTTCTTCCTTTCACAATTACTGACAATACATTATGTTTATCAGTAACAGAAGAAATCACAGAACTATATTCGGGGAAGGAGCTAATTACAACTTCCACCCCATTGGGCATTATAATTTCATTCACCTGATCGCTAATATGCTCAAGATGATCACCTATAATAAATAGTTTATTATTTAGCACCTCTATTCTGTCCAGTCTTGATTTCCTACTCCCTTTAATATATGCATGCTTCATAAACAAAGTATTTAAGTCTAACCTAAATAACATGAAGTTTGCATTTTTCCCATCATTCTCGGCAAAACAAATCCACACTACAGTATCCCCAAGTAGCTTATAATCAAATAAATAAAAATCTCTTGGGAGATAGGTTGTCTTATTCCCTTTTTTCTTCATTTTTGAATCGAATACTTCAAACACCCAATGCTCTCCTTTTGGAGCACGCTTTTTCATATGTTCAACAATAATAAAATATTTATTCTTCATAGGAATGCTATATATATCCTCTATCTTATTACTAGAGACTTCTATACGCATAGGATTATTGTTTTGTGAAAAAACTAAATTATAATTTGCAATAAGAAGTACGAAAACTAATAAAATCTTTGGCATATATGTATTGTTTGAAAAATCAAAATTAATGAAAATTTTCTTTATTCAATATAATATCTTAATCTTTAGTTCGTATATAGATTTCATCTACGTACATGACAAAAAATACATATTTGGGCGAAAGCCCATATTGTTTATTTATAATTAGGCATGGCATTAATGCCCTGCCTAATGAATACAACATTCTACGGGCTTTAGCCCAAACATAAAAACTTAGATAATTGCAAATTATTTATTCATTAGTGTTTTTGTCATGTACTAAGAAATTTCATATAAAAGCAAACAAAAAATGAAATAAATTCGCTTTTTATCAGTTATTTCAAAATACAAATACTAGTTATTGATAACATATTGAATATACGTCGTTTACATATTTATATTTTCATTGGATTAATAGGTTTGCTATTAGCTTCCTCTTGTTCTACAAAAAAGAACAAATGGAATCGGCGTGTTTATCATAATTTAACTGGTCATTTTAATGCGTATTTTAATGGTCAAGAATCACTTAAAGAAGCAAAAATAGATATAGCTAATGCACACAAAGATGATTATACTGAAGTATTAGATGTTTTTCAATTAGGAACTACTGCTGATGCCCTTTCATCAGCTCCTAAATTGGATAGAAGCATTACAAAAGCCTCTATTGTAATACATAAGCACAGCATGTATTTCAAGAAGAAAGAAGAGGTTAAGTGGGTGTACTACAGCTATCTAATGATGGGGAAAGCTAAATTCTATAAGCACGATTATGACGCAGCAAAGCAGGTTTTCCAGTTTATTACTACAAAATACCCCAAAGAAAATGTCAAAGATGAAGCTCTTTTATGGATTGCATTAATTGAGAGTATTCAAGAAAACTACAATAAATCAATTTCATTACTTGATGGAATTAAATCTAAGATTAATAAAGGTCAAATAAGTAAAGAGGCATATATAATGCTTCCAAAAGTATATGCAGATGCTTACCTTCGTCAGGAAAACTATGCTGCTGCTATTCCTTATCTAAGGGAAGCCGTGAATAGAGCAAAAAAGAAAAAAGACCAAGCCCGTTCATTATTTATTCTGGCTCAGGTAGAGCAAAAGAAATCGAAGCTAAAAACTGCAATTCAACACTATCTTCAAGTTTTGAAGAAGAGTCCTACCTACGAAATGGATTTTAATGCTAGGATGAATATGGCTAGATGCTATGATGGTGGAGATTCAAAAGTTGTAATAAAGCAACTCAAGAAGATGCTCAAGAGTAGCAAAAATGAGGAATATCAAGATCAGATTTACTATGCCCTAGCTGAAATAGCATTAAAAGAAAAGGATAAACCTCTTGCCATAAAATACCTTAAACTCTCGGTTGCAAAAAGCATGAATAATGAAAAACAAAAGGCTTTTAGCGCATTGAAATTAGCTGAAATATACTTTGACGAAGAAAAATATTTGAATGCACAATCGTATTATGATAGCACCATGCTATTTTTACCAAAAGATTACCCAGACTACGATAAACTTAATTACAGAAAAAATGTACTTACTGAATTAGTTAATAATCTTATTGTAATACAAACTGAAGACAGTCTGCAAGTATTGGCAAATATGTCTGCGAGAAAGAGAAATTCTTTAATTGATAATTATATTAAAGACGAGGTAGAAAGAGAAAAACGGGAAGCTCAACTTGAAAGAGAACGTCAGGAGCAACTACAATTTCTTGCAGAGAATAAGCAAAATGAAAAACAAATAAAAAAGGTAACTCAAAAAGGAGCTCCAAAATGGTATTTCTATAATCCAAACTCATTGAGTTCAGGTTTTTCTGAATTTACTCTTAAATGGGGTAAAAGAAAGCTTGTAGATAATTGGCGACTTAGTGATAAGACTTCTATTTCTTTTGATGAAAATCAAGATAATGAGGAAGATGGTGATATAACTGACTCTACTGCCAATACTACTATTCAAGCTACATCTAATAAGAAAACACGAGACTATTATTTACAAGATGTACCACTTACTCCCGCTTTAATTGACACCTCTAATTCTAGAATTGAGGAAGCTCTTTTTAATGCAGCAATTATTTACAAAGAGAAGTTGCAAAACAGGAAGAAAGCAATAGAAACATTTGATGAACTTCAAAGAAGATTCCCAAAAAGTAAATACCTAGACCAAGTGTATTATAATCTTTACCGAATATATATTAATGAAGGAAATAAAGGTGATGCAGCATATTATAAAAAGAAACTATTAAAAGAATTCCCTAATAGTGAATATGCAAGGATACTCCTAGATCCTGATTATTTTAAGAAACTTATGGCCGAGGCTAATAAGGTTAAGATTTTTTATAAGGAAACATATTTGCTTTATACTCAGAAACAATATACTAAAGTTCAAGAAAACTATCTTACTGCAAAGAAAGATTATCCTGATAACAAAAAGGAACTTGCCCGTTTTGAAATGCTAAATGCACTTTGTGTTGGCACAAAAAGAGATACAGCTGAATTTATTTTAGCTCTTCAGAAAGTAGTTGATGACTATCCGAAAAGTGAAGTAAAAACTACAGCTGCAGAAATGATTGCATACTTGCAGACAGAAAAGAAGACTAAGAGTGGAGATCAAGGCAAAGAAGGAGAAGGCAAATCTCTTGAAAATGGGGAAAATGGTTCTGTAGAACAAACAGAAGAAAAAGCCACTATTTTTGTTCATAAAGCCGACGAAACACATATGTTCTTAGTACTTGCTGACAAAAGAAATGTAAAAATTAGCGAGCTAAAGAATCGTATTTCAGATCATAATACTACCTTTTTTGGAACAGAAAACTTAACAGTATCCGCTATTCCTATAAATACTAATGTATTATTAATAGGCGTAAGTAATTTTAAGAATGAAAAAGCAGCTATGGACTATCTGAAAACTACTAAAAGAAATAGCTTACTCTATATTTTACTTAAAAAGAATGGAGGTAACTTCTTTATTATTTCAGAAGGCAATTATACTCGACTATACCGCTCCAAAGACTTGGAAGGCTACCGGAAATTTTATGCTAAGATTTATCCGGAGTAAAGGGAGTTGGGAGTTAAAAGTTCTAAGTTGGGAGTTATAAGTTAGAAGTTATGAGTTACAAGTTCGAGAGTTACCAATTTAACATACTAATATTTAACAATTTAACACACCGACATTCAACATCTTAACATGCCAACAATTTAACATTTAACAATTTAACATTCATTTTATGAATTTATATATATTTGCAGCCTTAAATTTTAGAAAAACAATAATAACTATATAATATAATACATTATGGCAAAAACAACAATTGGTTTAAGTTGGAAAGGCAAGATGACCTTTGATGCAGAAGTTAATGGACATATAATTCCTATTGATGCTGATGCAGCTGTTGGAGGAGAAGACAGAGGTCCTCGTCCAAAACCACTTACATTAGTATCACTTGGAGGATGTACAGGAATGGATGTAGTTTCTATTCTTGACAAAATGCGTGTTAAATTCGATGACTTTAATGTTGAAGTTACCGGAGAGCTTACTGATGAACACCCAAAATACTTTAATAAAATTATAATTACTTATACAATTACAGGAAGTAATTTACCTTTAGACAAAATTGAAAAAGCAGTAAACCTATCTCAAGATAGATATTGTGGTGTAACAGCTATGCTTGATAAAGTAGCAGAAATTACTCACGAAATAATTCTTAAAAAGAATTAATAAACATTATCATAATATATAAAAAGAGGCGGCTATTATGGTCGCCTCTTTTTGTTAAATATAACGTACATTTGCCGTCTAAACTAAACTGCGTATAATTGAAAGTATTTCATTCCATAGAAGAAGTTGATATAACCGAGAGCATAGTTGCTACCATTGGTACTTTCGATGGTGTGCACCAAGGCCATAGAGAGGTTCTTAATCAGCTTATCAATAGAGCAAAAGAAAGAAAAGCTAGTTCACTTCTTATTACATTCGACCCTCATCCACGTATAGTGCTTAATAAAGGTGCTATTAACCTAAGGCTTATTAATAATCCCCAAGAGAAAATTGAGATACTGAAAGAAGTTGGAATTGATTATCTATTGGTTCTTCCGTTTACTTTTGAATTCTCAAAAACTAGTGCTCGCGATTTTATTCAATATTATTTGGTAAATAAGTTGAACACTGAAGCCATGGTAATAGGCTATGATCATCAGTTTGGCAGAATGGATGGCGAAGCTGTAAACATTGACAACCTTCTTAAAAGTTTCAATATTGATGTGGAAAGAGTTGCTGAAATGGATGTGAAGAATCTTGCTGTTAGTTCTACCAAAGTACGCCAAGCCATTAGTGATGGTGATTTTGAATTGGCCAACACTCTTCTTGGTTATAAGTACACTTTCTGTGGAACTGTTATTCATGGTAATAAACTTGGGAGAACCATTGGTTTCCCAACAGCCAATATTATGCTTGATTATAAGCTGAAATTAGTTCCTGCCGATGGAGTTTATATAGTGGAAGTTGTTTTTGAGAATAAGATTTATTCTGGAATGCTTAATATTGGTTACAAACCTACCATTAATATTGGTGAAAAATCCATAGAAATTCATATCCTTAATTTCGATAGAATGATTTATGGTTCAAGAATTTCTGTTCGCGTTCTTAAGAAATTACGTGATGAAATTAAATTTCCAAGTGTTGCCGAATTAAAAAAACAATTGGTAAAGGATAAGGAAAAAGTTGAAAGTTTTTTTAATTTGTAATTACTTTTTTTTCTCAATCTCACCCTTAACTTTCAATAAAAGTTTACGTACAGCCTTTCTATGAAATTCAAAATCATTCTCAGCTTTATCAATATATATAATTGCAATATGAATTTGAGTATCACCATCTTTCAATAAATCCCAAAGAATAGACTTCTGTGTGCGATAAGCTTCCTTTATCAGCCGCTTAATATTATTTCTGCTAACAGCTTTCTTAAAACTTCTCTTGCTAACACTTATGAGTATCTGAACAGGAATTCCGTTTTGTGGAATATCAGTTTTATACCATTTTATTTTATATGGATAGGAGAATGAGGATTTTCCGTTATCAAACAGAAAACCTATTTCTTTCTTTTTATATAATCTTTCTTGCTTTGTTAGTCTGTTATTCATTATCGGTAAAAATACAGAAATTTATCAATCAGAATCTTTGGAAAAATATTGTTTCAGCAATTGTGCTTTTGCCTGTCCAACTACTGCTTTCCACTCCTCAAAACTGGCTTCCTTTATTTTCTTTACCGACTTAAACTTTTTCAATAAAAGTGCAGATGTATTCTCTCCTATGCCTTTAATATCTGTAAGTTGACTCTTAATTCTATCTTTCTGGTGCTTTTTGCGATAATGTGTAATCCCAAATCGGTGAGCCTCATCTCTCGCTTGTTGAATTATCTTTAAAGTCTCCGAAGTCTTATCGAGATATAAAGGTATGGAATCGCCGGGGTAGAATATTTCCTCAAGTTTCTTAGCTATTCCTATCACAGTTATTTTACCTTTCAGTCCAAGTTTATCAATGCTATTCATGGCAGCAGATAACTGCCCCTTTCCTCCATCAATAACAATAAGCTGTGGCAGTCCGGCATCCTCATTAAGCAATCGAGAATATCTACGTTCTATTATCTCTTCCATGGATGCAAAATCGTTGGCACCATCAACTGTTTTAATATTAAAATGTCGATAATCTTTTTTACTTGGTTTGGTATTCTTAAATACAACACAAGAAGCAACAGCATAATGCCCTTGAAAATTTGAATTGTCGAAACACTCAATATGCTTGGGCTCAACACTCATTCTAAGGTCAACTTTCATTTTTGCCAAAATCCGCTTGCTATGTCGCTCAGGATCTATCAAATCCTGTTTTTTACGTAAGTCAAGTTTAAAGAATTTAGCATTTCGCTCCGACAGCTCCAACAATTTTTTCTTATCTCCACGCTGAGGCACGGTAAACTGAACCTGAGGTAAATTTATGCTAATTTCTATGGGAACTATTATCTCCTTACTTTGACTAAAAAGCCTATTTCTAATATCAATTATGGCATGAGAAAGCACTTCTTCATCACTCTCATTAAGACGTTTCTTAATATGTACAGAATGAGCCTGCACTATTGCACCATTTACAATCTTTAGATAATTCACAAAAGCATCTTCCTCTTCACTAAGAATACTAAATACATCGGCATCTTTAAGCGAAGTGCTCACAACAATAGACTTGCTTTGGTAATTCTCTATAAGTTTAATTTTCTCTTTTACCGCTTGGGCTTTCTCAAATTGCATTTCCTCTGCAAAGCTCATCATCTGATTCTTTAGATTAGAACTCAGCGTATGCAAGTTCCCTTTCAAAAGCTCCTTAATATCATCAATATACCTTTGATATTCTTCTTCAGTTTCTCCACCAATACAAGCTCCCTTGCATTTTCCAATATGGTATTCAAGACAAACTTTAAACTTTTTTGCTTTTATATTATTCTCCGTCAACTTAAGTTTACAAGTGCGTAAAGTGTATAATTGCCGTATCAAATCCAACATTGTATGCATCATTCTGCCGGAAGCATAAGGCCCAAAATATTGGGAGCCATCCTTAATAATATGTCGTGTGGAGAATACTCTCGGAAAGTTTTCTTTTTTGATACAAATCCAAGGGTAAGTTTTATCATCCTTCATCAAAACATTATAACGAGGCTGATATTTTTTTATCAGATTATTTTCAAGAAGAAGAGCATCAATTTCTGTTTCTACTACTACAAATTCTATTCTGGCAATCTGTCTAACCAAATAAGTTATTTTAGCTCCATGATTTGTATCACGATTAAAATACGAGCTAACTCTACTCTTTAAGTTCTTGGCTTTTCCTACATATATTATCTTATCGTTGGTATTGAAATACTGATACACTCCAGGTTTGGAAGGCAGTAAAGATATACTTTCAACCAATGACTTTGCATATTTTGGATTTGCCTCTGCCATTCTACAGTTGTATAATCTCTAATTTCATTTTATGAATACCTTTTGCATTCACTTTACCCATAACACTTTCAAAAGCAAATGTATATCTACTATCACTATTAAAGAAAGTCTTTTTATTTAGTATAATCTTACTGACATAATAATCTCCCGTCTTTTGCTCTATCATCTCCCTTTTCTCGTTTCTTACCGGAATTTTAAAAAAAGAATATTTACTTTCTCCATCTTCATTGCTCTGAGTAAAACCAAAACTAAATTCATTCCCCTCAAAATTATCTTCTAATTCTACTGTCAATTCAATTCGATATGCCTTATCTCTTTCAATAATAACAGTATCCATTTCCACTTCATTGAAAGCATTCCAGCTATTATTTTCAAAGATATGCTCCATAATAATTCTCGGTTTAGAACTACAAGCACTAAAAACCACTAATAATGTAAAAAAGAAAAATTTATAGGTTTTATTCATAACGATTAAAATAAAGTCATCATCAACTTAATATGCTACTCATTGAATTAGGAAGTTTATTATAGCTTATTTCCTCTTAATATTTGGCTTAAACATAACATTCAGAAATAGAATTATTACTACACTAAGACCTGTACTCAATAAAATCCTGTTAATGGTAGCGGTAAATTCAGAGAAGCTAAACGCCTCCATAAAGAAGAAAAATAGATGATGAGAAAAAACTAAAAAGACTGTATATTTGATAAACCACAAATAGCCCAAATCATTTATTCCGGGGCTAATTCCAGTTTCATATTCTCTATTTGAGCTAATAAACTTAAGACTAATTGGCCTCAGAAAAGCCATATATACTGTTGCACCAGCATGTAGGCCAATGCTTCCAACAAATATATCTATACTCAAACCCATGATAAAAGCAAGAGACAGCAAAAGTCCTCCTGATATTTCAAAAGGTAAAAGAAGAATAAAGAGAGGATAAATCATGGGATTAAGATAACCGCCAAGATTAATCTTATTGAAAATAAAGGTTTGTAATAATATCAATATCAGAAACCTAAGAATATTTAGTGCTATAACCTTAATTCTCATCTTGCTCCTCCTTTATTTCAAGTAATTCACTCTTTAGAATATTATGAATAATATATACATGCCGTATTCTATTAAAATCCACACAGAATCGGAAATCTATTTCATAAAAGCTTTGTCCATCTTTCAAGTCAAAATCTTGAATATAACCAATGGGAATTTCTGGCGGAAAGATCGTTGAATTACCACTTGTAACAATTGTATCGCCCTTTCGCAAAATTGCATGTGATGGTATATTCTGTAAATTAGCAACAGTATAATCTATTCCGGGCCAAGATATAGTTCCTGTATAACCATTTGAAGTAATGAGAGCATCAATTGCTGATTTTTTGTGTAGAATAGAAATTACACTACAAAAGTTTTCAGAAACATCATTCACTATTCCAACAACACCATTTGAAGAAATAACACCCATTTCTAACTCAATACCATCTGCTTTACCTTTATTTAATATTAAGTAATTATTACGATTCTGGATGGTTTTGCTAAGAATTTTAGCAGATTTATAGGTGTAAAACTGTCTTTTTACTGAATCGTTATGCAATCGAAAAGTATCTGTTGACCAAAGGTTAGATTCCTCCAATTGAGAACGAAGAAAAGCATTCTCTTGGGCAAGAATTTCGTTTTCACTTCTTAATCCAAAATAGTCGGTAGCATTTGAAACTGCTGAAAGAATAC
>Ga0256827_10002927_pt1 | contig 10934 bp, 12 predicted proteins | sample CV84metaG_FD_185977 | JGI IMG/M metagenome (GOLD analysis project Ga0256827, IMG submission 185977) | Hydrothermal vent microbial communities from East Pacific Rise, Pacific Ocean - CV84 | ecosystem: Environmental > Aquatic > Marine > Hydrothermal vents | place: Pacific Ocean: East Pacific Rise...
CTTCAGGTTTAGCTTCAGGTTTAGCTTCAGGTTTAGCTTCAGGTTTAGCTTCAGGTTTAGCTTCAGGTTTAGCTTCAGGTTTAGCCTTAGGTTTTGGCTCAGGGGCAGGCTCAGGAGGTTGGCGCCTTACCGCATCAACATCCTTTAGCTTTGCTTCATCTTTTAACAGTGGTTTCAGATCGACATCCTCTTCCGGCAGGATCAGCGGATGAAGGTAGGGATGATCAATAAATACTACACCGTGGAAATCACGGGTTTCACGCTCGTGCCAGTTAGCACCCTGATAAATATCGGAGATGGTTGGCATCTCAACTTTATCATCAACAAAAGCGCGTGCCAGCACCCGGCAACGGGTCTCAACATGAGCAAACTGATAGACGACTTCAATAGCCGGCGTCACATGTACTGCCATCAGATCAACCAGATAAAACCCTTCCCCAAGCATAAAGGAAGCAAAGTCACGTACCTTGTTACGATCGAGAAAGATACTATAGTCATGACCACTGACAGCATAATCAACATCCTCAACGGTTATTGATAAATCCTGCCACTGTTTTTTTACATTGTTAATATCCATTAGTTACGCTCCCTCCGGCATCTTGTTTTGCGGAAGTGGGAAACGCTTACCGGTAATTTTCTCTTGTAATTGCAGGATACCCTCAATCAAGGCTTCCGGACGTGGCGGACAACCGGGAACATAAACATCAACCGGAATCAGTTTGTCAACACCGAGGACAACATCATAGTTTGCCTCAACAGCAAATGGACCGCCTGCCATAGCACAGTTACCCATTGCAATAACGTAACGGGGTGCCGGCATCTGCTCATACAGTGTCACAAGGGCAGGAGCCATCTTACGGTTGACCGTACCGGCAACAATCATTAGATCAGACTGCCGAGGTGAAGGGCGAAAAACTTCAGCCCCATACCGTGCCATATCAAAACGGGCCATTCCACAGCACATCATCTCGATAGCACAGCAGGAGAGACCAAAGGTGAGTGGCCATAAAGAGTTAGCCCGACACAGATTAAAGATTGCATCAGACAACTTCATCCGGATCAAAGGTGGAGCATCTGAGGTTTTAGTTTGCTGCGAAGAAGCGCCATCATAGCGCTCTATACACTCCTTGGTATAGGAGTGGACGTTTAGCAGGCTTTTCTTCTGTTCGTCCACGAAAATACTCCCTTAACCCAGGCATAAACAATCGCCAGAGATAAAATACCAACAAAAATCAATAATTCAGAAATTCCCCGTACTGCCGAAACTTTATCAAAAGCAGTCGCAACAGGAAACAGATACAGAACATCAACATCAAACGCCAGGAAAATCAGGGCGTAAAGATAGTAGGAAATATCAAAACGGATGTTCCAGGCGGTCCCGTATGGATCCATACCACATTCGTAGGTCTCCAGCGTCTTACCGTAGAGCTCCCGAGGGGCAAAGAATGCGGAGATCAACAATGGAGCCAGGCCACAGATTGCCCCCATAGCCAAAAGCACCAGCACATACATGTAATCGACCAAATATTGTTCGGCCATAACCAGTCATACCTCCATAGAAGGAAACCGCATAGTGGAGAGCCTGTTCTAACAGCCCTCTTTCGGACGTTTCCAAAGTGTGCATTCACACATTTCTCAACAGTGTAAACAAACCACGTATCTTCTAGCGGAACGGCTCTTTCTTGTCAAGATTTTATTGTTATGTTTTTTTATAACATATAGTGAAAAAACTATAACCATCTGACTTCACAGTATTATTTTTAAATTATATTTAAAACCTTAGCGCTTTAATCATCTTTATCGTGAATACTGTATACAATTTCTGCGTAGTTAAATTGCATAGCTTCTGGTCATCAATTAGAGTGAGACAATGCGTTTCAAAGGGGTGCAATTAGACGACACAGCCAAAAAATAGATATGGATATCGGTCATTTTTTACGGAAGGATAGTAAATTTTGCCAAAGGTAGATTGTCTCTCCCCAACAGACTGTTACCGTTGATCCATCGGCTACGCTGCATATCTTGTTACAGAAACAAGTTCCCGGAAAAGCCAGCTTCAAAAAAGGTTTATGAGGAGCTTATTTTCTTGTTGCTTCAGCCCAAATAGAGCCGGGAGCCCTCCAAAGTTTTAAAATTTACGAAACAAGTATTTGTAAGGATTCATACCTATTTCCAATACTTCGCCTTATCGGGCATAACCCAGCGAATCCCTCCGCGTGGATCCACAATATCTCCAGCATAACGGGGAATCAGATGAATATGTAAATGCATTACCGTCTGTCCTGCTGCAACACCGTCGTTAATCCCGATATTGAATCCATCTGATAAATACTTTGATAGCAGATACTGTTGAGCCTGTTCTACAAGTTCCCACAACGCCAACCTTTCCTCACTGGTTGCATCAAACAGGGAAGCAAAATGTCGTTTAGGAATAATCAGAGTATGTCCACGGGAAACAGGAAAACCATCAGCAATAGCGACCGCCAAACTGTTCGAAAATAATTGCTTTGATTCTTCAAGATGGCAGAAAACACAATCCGCAGCCCCAGAGATATCAATAATCATGTGGTATCCCCTGAATATGCAGGGCCAGATGTTCATCTTCATCCATCATTTGTACCCAGCCGTTATTGGCATCACATTTACTGTCAAGATCATTGATATAGGGTTTGATATCAAGTAGCGGTGTGTTGTCAAAAACATCAAGCCCGGAAGTGTAGACCCGGTTACCACTAACTTTTGTAACCCTGACAACACTTAAACCGATGGGATTGGGACGCAGCGGCGAACGACTGGCAAATAGACCAATTTCTTTTCCGCCCGCCCAGGGGGGAGATACCGCCATCTCTGGAGTATCTTTCAACCGATCAATATGATAGAGGACGTAGATATAGTTAAAGGAATCAAGGTCTTTTAATCCGGCAGTATATTCAGGCTCAAGTTGCAGATAGAACTCCTGAGTGTCCGTATCGACAGGTTGATAGGGAGCGCTGTCAAGATAGGGAGTTCTGATAATTCCAATCGTTTGAAGAACTAATTGATCCATCTTTAGTACCGTATCGCCAAACTGAGAAAGAGAATATTACGGTTTAAGTTCACAAGCCGATCCTCCGATAAGGATAGTAGCAGAGCAGCTATTCCCCACCAAGAATAAATGTCAACCAAGTCTGCAATCTGTTCACTGTTAGAGTTCGCCTCCGTCTGAAAAAATTAAGTTTCGATTTGATGACCAAAATGATAATCTGTGACAATCTCATTAAGGTTTGATCAAATGAAATCAACCCGCGATCCCTGAAGACATCAATACAGCCCCTGGAACCCCGGGGGGAGAGTTAAACCAGCAACATCCTGGACTCCATCCGGAGCTTCCCTATGGAATCCATTTAACCGCAAAGTTGAGAGAATAAGGAGGAAACAGATGAAACGTTTTTTAGCCGCCACTATCTTACTTGCTGTGGCAACCCTGTTTTCCGGTTGCGCCGGAATGAATTCCACAATGGATTACAAGGTTTTTGCTGCCAGTCCTGCCAAGCTCGACACAAAAGGGAGTATCGAAATCAGTGGCATCGGGTTCCATGCAGGAGATAATATTGTGCTGCTGTTCAATTCGGCAGACGGGATTAAAAGTGACCTAAGTGGCTCCCTCAAGCCTTCTCCTGTTGCCGATGCCGCCGGAAATTGGAAAACAACCTGGGGGTACGGACGAATGGTTAAAAAGAAGATTATAAGTGCAGGCAGCTACAAGATTGATGTCGTCAATAATGACTACGAAAAACTGGCATCAGTCTCGGTTACTTTTGTCAAATAGCTCAACATAATTAAATACTGATTAACAACTTATCTGGAGGCAAAAATGCGTAAAATTCTTGTGTTGATTATTGCGGCGGCCCTGATCTTCCCACTCTCTGCTCTGGCTGCATATCCTGAAAAACCGATTCGGATTATCGTTCCATCCAAAGCAGGCGGCTCAACTGATACAACAGCTCGCCTGTTTATCAAATCAGCAAAGAAATACTGGCCAAATGCCGAGTTTGTGATCAAGAATGTTGGTGGTTCCGGTGGACAAAAAGGGTTTGAAGAGATTGCCCGTGCCAAGCCGAATGGCTACACCATCGGGATGGTTTTCACCACTCAGGTGGTTGCCCACATCGTTTCCAAACGGGCCCGCTACACTCTGGACAGCTTTCACATTATCGGTAACGCCATGCAGGATCCATTGATCATCGGAGTTCCGGCCGACAGTCCGATCAAAAATCTGAAAGAATTTATTGCCGCTGCGAAAAACAAAAGCCTGACTGCTGCAGTAAATGGAATCGGTTCTGATGATTTTGTTGCCGCGAAAAAATTTGAGCAGCAAACTGGCGTCTCCTTCAATCTGATGCCAACCAAAGGGTCAACCGAGCAGAAGGCAATGATCCTTGGTGGACACATTGATGCCAGCTTCATGAATCTGTCACAACTACAGGCACAACACAAAGCGGGAAAGGCTCGGATCATTGCAATCCTTGCCGATCAGCGTTCCGATATCCTCCCCGATGTAAAAACTGCAACCGAACAGGGCTACCCTGTCAGCATGACTGCGACCCGTGGATTTGTTGCTCCTGCCAAAGTTGACAAAAAAATTCTTGCCAAACTGGATGACCTGATCGCAAAAGTGAACCAGGATGCTGATTTTGCAGCAGCCTGCGACAAAGCAGTGCTGTTCCGGCTACCCATGACTGGTCCTGAATATCTCAGTTATCTCACTGATCTACAGGCAGAAACCCAGAAGTTCTACGACATGAACCCCTGGTAACCAACTATGACAAAACGCCTTGCTGAGTTACTGGTTCTCAGTGGCTACCTGATTCTCGCCGTACTGCTCTATCGCAGTACGGCGAGTTATCCCGCTTCAGTTCAGGGGTCCACTGCTCTCTATGTTCGCTTTCTGGGAATGGCTCTGGGATTTTTCTGCAGTCTGGAGATTTTTCTCTGGTACAAAAATCGTGGACAGGCGGCAACCGAAAAAATGACAATTGCAGCCGTTCCAATGCGCTTCTGGGGATTATTTATCCTCTTACTAATCTATTCAACAGCCCTGTTGTATCTCGGATTTTACCTCTCATCTGCACTATTTCTCCCCCTTGCCATGTTACTGCTTGGAGCTAAAAGCCCTATTTCAATAACGTTGACTTCAGCTGGAGTCCTAATCTTCGTCTACCTGGTTTTTGCCAAGCTTCTTGAGGTTCCACTTCCTGAAGGTGCACTGTTTTAAAAAGGTCTGCTTATGATTCTGCAAGCCCTGCAAGCCCTGTTCACACCGGTTTCACTGTTTGCCGTCTTTATCGGCACAACCTCCGGAGTTATCGTCGGAGGGATGCCGGGACTCACCGCAACAATGGCCGTTGCCTTATTGATCCCCGTCACCTTTGCCCTTGAACCATTGACTGGATTATTGCTGATGGGCGGGGTTTACTGTGGTGCCATGTACGGGGGATCAATTCCGGCAATTTTATTGCGCACCCCGGGAACCCCTGCAGCAGTTGCAACCGCCATAGAAGGTTATCCGATGACCCAGCAGGGACATGGTGGCCTGGCACTGAAAGTATCAGTGGTTGCCAGCTTTACCGGGGGGATGTTTTCAGCATTTATCCTGCTGCTGATTGCCCCGATTCTGGCGATTTTTGCCCTCACCTTTGGCCCGCCGGAATATTTCCTCCTGGCAATTCTGGGGTTAGCCGGAATTGTTTCAATGGCGGATGACGAAAACCGGCTGGTCAAAGCGATCATTTCCGGGCTGATCGGGCTGATTATGGCGGTCGTCGGGACCGATCCGATGTCAGGAATGTTACGTTACACGATGGGTTTTACCGATCTGTTCGATGGGATTGCCTTCATGCCGGCTCTGATCGGGATGTTCTCCATCTCGCAGATGCTGGAACTGACCGGAGCAAAAAGTATCATCACCGACACCTCAACGATCAAAAAGATCAAGCGGGAGCCGCTGCCAAAAGGGATTCATAAACCGATTGTGCTGGGCTCTCTGGTTGGAACTATTGTCGGCATTCTCCCTGGTGAGGGGGCAACCATTGCCGCCTTTATGTCTTACAATATTGCCCGGCGACGATCAAAAAATCCGAAATCATTCGGCAAAGGAAACCCGGAAGGGATTGCTGCGGCAGAAGCCGGAAATAACGGTTGTGTCGGTGGTTCACTGGTGCCAACCCTCACCCTGGGAATTCCCGGCAACAGTGTTGCCGCAGCCCTGCTGGGAGGATTACTGATTCATGGCCTGATCCCCGGCCCGGAGTTGTTCACCAAATACGGGGTGATGACCTATGCGTTTATCCTCTCCCTGTTTGTTGCCAATGTGGTTTTTCTGATTTTAGGGCTGTTCATGGCCCCCTATTTTGCTAAAATTTCACTCACCCCACCGGCTTTGTTAATTCCGGTGGTCTGTCTCTTTTCGGTTCTCGGCTCCTATGCAATGAACAACAGTATCCTCGATATCTTCATCGCCCTGGCCTGTGGCCTGGTCGCCATTATTCTGCAAAAAACCGGCTTTTCACTGGGGGCACTGATTCTGGGACTGATTCTCGGGCCGATTGCTGAAACCGGTTTTGCTCAGGCATTGATCATGGGGCATGGCAGCTACGCTATCTTCTTCAACCGGCCACAAGCTCTGGCGTTATGGGGAATTATCCTGCTGTTGTTACTGCCACCAATTGTGCAGATTTTTCGGCAGAAAAAGAAGGCTGAGACAAGCTGAGGGGGGCAGCTATGGAAAATCAAGCTATCACTTGATCTGGAGTTCCTCAAACAGATAGGGTCCATCGGTCTCACGAACATAAATTGTATGTGAAACCAGATTTTTATCCGGCGACCAGTAGTGTAACTGATAACCGGGAGCATCCAGAGTGAATTGGGAAGGTTGCTCCATGGTCAGATCAAGAACCAGCGGGATCCCCATACTCGGTGCGGTAGTGACAACAGTTCCCCGCCACCCGACATGGGCCTGCAGGTGAATGTGGCCACACAGGATGCTTTTTATGTTGGAATATTTTTCGACGATATCTCCAAACCTGTCGGCACCGACAAAACCATCTTGATCCGTCTCCAGAACTCCACACTTTACCGGTGGATGGTGCATGAAAATAACCGTCGGTTGCTCTTTGGCCTCAGAAAGCCGTTGCTCAAGCCAGGTTCCCCTGGCAGCACAAATCTCCCCCCCGGGTCCACCGGGAACGGTACTGTCCAGCCCGATAAAACGGATCGGATCACCCTCAACCACATAATTGATAAAACCTGCAGCCATTGCCGGACAGCCCTGTCCGCCAAAAACTGACCAGAGAGTGGACCGATCGTCATGATTACCGGGGATAATGTAAAAAGGAGAGTTGAGTTGAGCAAGGAGGGTTGCTGCCTCTGCTGCCTCTTCCGGGAGGGCACTATAGGTGATATCTCCGGTTACCAGGACAAGATCTGGTGGCGGTGTCAACTGATTGATGTGAACAATGCAGCGGGCAAGGTTTTCAGCTGTCGGGGCGACTCCGTAGGCTTTTTCCCCCGGGGCGGTAATATGCAGATCACTGATGTGGGCTATAAGCATTGAAAATCACCCTGGCAGAGTATCGGGCTACTGCTTTTTCCTGAAATTCAGCGCAAAACTGATCATCGCAGAAAAAGAGATAAACGCAACAATCAAAAAAGAGACCGCATTCAATACCGGGGTGGAACTGAATTTGATGCGTGAATAGAGATCGACCGGCAGAGTGGGATCTGAGCCAACCAGGAAAATTGTGGTATTAAAATTTGAAAAACTGATCAGGAAAGTCACGATAAACGCCCCGAAAATCGCCGGGCGGAGAAACGGAATCGTGATTAGACGGATCACTTCAAGGCGGGTGGCACGGAGGCTCTGCCCCGCCTCTGCAAGGGCACGATCAAACTTCTTCAACCGGGCACTTACCAACAGCATCCCATAGGTGGCACCAAAAGAAAACTGACCGATAACCACCAGCCAGAAACTGGGGCGTAAAAACTCAACGTCCAGCCCGAAGGTATCTTCAATGTAGGTGCCGGCAAAAGTAGAGGTCAACAGAATCGATATCCCCAGAACCACACCCGGAATAACCAGCGGAGCCAGGGCGAGAAAATAGAGAAGCCCTTTCAGCTTGAAGGTTTCCTCTTCAAACAACAGTGCGGCAATTGTTCCAATCACTGTCGAAAACAGCGCGACAAAAAATCCGGTCTGCAAACTGACCCAGATACTCAGCAACAACCCCTCATCCTTGAACAACCCAAGCCTTTCATTGTTATCGGCAAAAAACCAGTCAAGAGAGAAACCGTTCCACGGCAGGGCGATAAAATCAGAATCATTAAATGCCAGAATACAAATTGTGACCAAAGGCATGAGCAGAAAAGTGTAAAACAGGATCATGTAGAAACGGTAGCTGTTTTTATACAGTGACGAACATGGCAGTGAGCGTATCATGAGCCAACCTTTTCAAGTTTTTGTCCAGTCAATTTCAGCGCCAGCCAGATAATAGCTGATGAAAGCAACAGTAGCAGGAAACCGAAAGCGGCCCCTTCATTCCAGTTGAATGTCGCCAGAAACTCATTATAAATCTGTTCGGTGAACCAGAGAGCACTCTTCCCCCCGAGGATATTCGGAGCAACATAATCACCAATCACCAGCATGAAGACGATAATTCCCCCCGAGGCAATTCCCGGGGTCGCGTAAGGGATAATAATCTGGCGAAAAATTGTCCATTTTGAAGCACCCAGGTCACTGGCTGCTTCAATAAGGCTGTCATCAAGACTTTCCAGTGCCGACATCATCGGGATGATCATGAACAGCATCGACATGTATAACAGTCCGATTGTCATACTGAAATTGTTGTAGAGCATCACAATCGGCGTATCAATCACTCCGATCTTAATCAGGAAATTATTGATAACCCCCCGATCCCCCAGCAGAATCATCCAACCATAAATTGTGACCAGTTCACCAATCCAGATCGGGATCAGCAACAACAGCACCATAAAACTACTGTATTTTTTTGAAATAATTTTAGTCAGATAAAAAGCTACTGGAAATGTGACAACAAAGGCCAGAATGGTGACCCCGATAGAATAGACTGCCGTCTTGACAAAGGTGAGCCAATAAATTTTATCTTCAAAAAATGCCAGGTAGTTGTTCAGCGAGAAGACCACCAGGCCATCGTCGTTTTCAAAGCGGAAGGACTTAAAGAACAGATCCAGATGGGGAATCACAATCAGCATGATCAGCCACAACAGGACGGGGACCATCAGAAGATAAAAAGTACTGCTTCTTTTTTTCATTGTTTCACCCCCGATAACACTTCAGGTCGTCGTAATCGATCCCTACGACCACAGTATCCCCCTCTTTCAGGTCTTCAAACTGGGCATTTTGTGGTAGGGAAATTAACACTTCATCCTGGCTCTGGTCGATAATTGCCGATATTTTTGTGTTGGAACCATCAAACAGAATCGTCCGCACCGACATTTTTATCCGCTCAATGTCAGTCAAGTCTGCAGAAGGGTTTAAAATGAATGCCTCAGGGCGCATGAAAAGTTTTTTTGGCTCAAAATCAAGACCCGGTTTTTTCAGTTTGCAGCCATTCTCTGTCTCAAGGACACCATCAGAATAGGTAGTGATATTGAATTCGTTACTTTCACCAACAAATCCGGCAACAAACGAGGTGGCCGGATTTTTATAGAGATTTTTCGGCGTGTCAAGTTGCTCAAAACGACCCTGGTTCATCACCGCAACCATATCGCTCATAACCAGAGCTTCTGACTGGTCGTGGGTAATGTAGATAAAGGTCGTTCCAATCTCTTTCTGCAGCAGTTTAAGTTCAACTTTCATGTGCTCGCGGAGTTTTCTATCCAGGGCTCCAAGCGGTTCATCCAGCAACAGGATAGAAGGTCTTAGAACCAGTGACCGGGCAATAGCCACCCGCTGTCGCTGCCCCCCGGACAGTTCGGTCACCTTTTTCTTTTCAAAACCAACCAGACCGACTCTTTCGAGCATCTCTGTAACCCGACTCTCCACATCCGGTTTAGGTAACTTCTGTCGTTGCAGTCCAAATGCAACATTTTTTTCCACATTCATCATCGGAAACAGGGCAAGATTTTGAAAAACGATATTTACCGGTCGCTTCTCGGGTGGTATCCCCCGCATCGATTCCCCACGCACCAGGATATCACCCTCAGTTTCCTGTTCAAAACCGGCAATCATCCGCAGCAGGGTCGTCTTTCCACATCCGGAGCCACCCAAAATCGAAAAGAAACCGCCATCTTCCACATTAAAACTGACCGAATTTACCGCCGTAAAATCACCAAATCTCTTGGTAACATCTTTGATTTCTAAAACATAACTCATTTTAATTCCCGAGAGTTGTCAAAACACTAAAAATGCTTCTACACCACTCCAGACACCTGTTGGTATCTGAAGTGGTGTAGAAAATTTCACACGATATTGAGAGGAACCTCTCTCACATGCTTATTCTGCCGCCTTAATCCGGTCAAGAACCTTGGCTTCGATACCTTCAAAACCATCGGGAACGGGTGGATGCCACTTAATATTATCAAGAACTTCTGGTGGGAAAGAGCGGCTGAAATTTGCTTTGGTTTCAGCATTCAGGTAGTTGACCGCATCTTTTGATGCAGTTCCGTAACCTTCCTGATTGGTAAAATAGGCAGCATTCTCAGGCTCCAGCATAAAATTGATCCACTTGTATGCAGCATCAAGATTCTTCGATTTTGCCGGAATTGCAAAGGTATCGATCCAACCCAGAGCGCCACTTTTAGGGGCAATAAAATCGATATCAGGATTGATTTTATGCAGCATCCAGCCTTTACCATCCCAACCGGAGATAACATCGGCATCGCCACTTTTGATGATAGCAACCTGAGTATCACCGCTGGTC
>Ga0256827_10002928_pt1 | contig 10934 bp, 5 predicted proteins | sample CV84metaG_FD_185977 | JGI IMG/M metagenome (GOLD analysis project Ga0256827, IMG submission 185977) | Hydrothermal vent microbial communities from East Pacific Rise, Pacific Ocean - CV84 | ecosystem: Environmental > Aquatic > Marine > Hydrothermal vents | place: Pacific Ocean: East Pacific Rise...
CACAAGGAAAACCAATCTCTTCTCCTGCCTCTTTAAGACCCTCTAAAGTGGTTACAAACTTATAGTTAGAGGTGGTTAAGCCCAATGTTTCCGAGGCAAAAACACGAATATTTTTACGGTTCATGGTTTTATTAACTGCTTCTGCATTTGGAATTACATGAAACCCTTTTGCTTCAACTTCAAATAGGGCTTCAATACTAATAGCCTCAACCTCTGGAAGAATAAAAGTTGGTTGCTCTTTTTCAATAAGTGCCACAACAGCCTCTTTGTCTTGCATATCAATAGCATACGAACGATTAGCCACCAAATGTGCAGGTGCATTTTCATATTTATCTACAGCAATTACTTCAACTCCAAGGCGTTGAGCTTCAATTGCTACCTCTTTACCAAGCTCTCCAGAGCCTAAAAGCATTATCTTAATAGCATCTTGTTTTAGTGTGGTTGTAAACTTCATGGGGGTTGTTCCTCATTGGTTGATTTTAATGTGGGTATTGTATCGAATTTGGAGTAAAATATTTTGAAAAGTTAATAAAGATGCTTTTAATGATTCTATCTTTGAGCATATTGAACTTTCAAATCCTTTCTATTTGGTTAGAATTATATTCTGAATTATTTTTAAAAATAAAAAATAATTTTAAATTGTTAGTTTTAAACTTATTTTGTGACGTTTTTGCAACGTTTTAATGTAATAATATTGTTAATAAAATTACAAGGAAATATAATGAGATGGTATTCTATAAATTTTTTATTTAAATTAACAATAATTTTAGTCATAACGGCATGTGGTCATAATGGTAACGAGAATGGTTCTATAAGTGAAAATAATCTTACTGAAATAAATAGAACTATGGATGGAAACAGAACAATTGACGGGAATATTACTGTTGATGGAAATAGAACAATTGATGGGAATATTACTCTTGATGGAAATAGTACCATTACTCAAAGTAATATTCAAGGTGTTGTTCAGAAAGGTCTATTTTTTGATGGAGTAGTTACTATCCATTATCTTGATAATCATGGAAAATTTTCTAAAGAAGAGCAGAGGGTAAAGATTAATAAAAAGGGAGAATATAGACTTTATCTTAAAGAGACAGGTTTAGTAGTATTTAATGCAAAAGGTCATTTCTTTAATGAGTATAAAGAGCAAAACAGTACAGAAGAAGCTGAACTGTTTGCACTTGTTGATTATAAAAGAAGTGATGATATTCAAGAAATCAATTTAAATCTTTTTACCTCTTTTGAGTATGTTCGTTTATTAAAATTAATAGAGAATGGAAAAACTTATAAAGAGGCATTGAAAATTACTCGTAAGGATATGAAAAGAGAATTTGGATTAGATGAAAATATTGAAATAACCAAGCTCAATATTTATGATATTAATGGGAAGCTTAAAAATGAAAATAAAAATTTGTTGCTCTTGTCGGGAGCTTTTTTAAAATCAATAGATGATAATTTATCTAAGAGTAAAAGGGATAATAGTTTCTATGCAAAATTTAGAAAAAAAGATTTAGAAACTTTTTTATTAAATTTTAAAGATTCTGGAAAAATGGATGGAAAAAGTTGGACTCTTATGAAAAAATATAATATGAATGAGCTTTTAAATAGATTATCTTCTAATTTGGGCATTGAAGAGGGTATAGACTCTAACGATTTGCAATCTTTTTCATGGACAGTGAATTCTGCTCAAACTCTTACACCACCAAGAAGAGATACTACTTCTTTTATAACAACATGGAAAACAAATAATCGTGGTTTATCTGGTGACAATGAGATTATTGTTCCATTAAAATTAAACACTTTATCTTGTGATATAGATTGGACTGGAGATGGAACATGGGAGAGAATTTTTGGTGGGGAAATTAATAAATTAAGACATACTTATCCTAATGCAGGAACTTATACTGTAAAAATTCGTGGTGATTTCTCCATCTATTTTAATAATTCCAAAGATAAAGATAAGATTTTATCTGTAGAACAGTGGGGTAATATTAAATGGAAAACTATGGAAAAAGCTTTTATGGGATGTAGTAATTTACGTATTAATGCAACAGATAAACCTGATTTATCTAATGTCACAAATATGGAGTTTATGTTTTCTTTTGCAGAATCTCTAAATCAATCGTTAAATCATTGGGATGTTAGTAATATAATAAATATGAAAGGTTTGTTTAGTAATGCAAAATCTTTTAATCAACCTTTAGATAATTGGGATGTAAGTAATGTTAGAGATATGAGTATATTATTTTCAAGTACGAAAAACTTTAATCAACCCTTAAATAATTGGGATGTTAGTAATATAATAAATATGAAAGGTTTGTTTAGTAATGCAAAATCTTTTAATCAACCTTTAGATAATTGGGATGTAAGTAAAGTTACTAATATGTCTTATATGTTCGCTTGGGCAGATTTGTTTAATCAACCTTTAAATAATTGGAATATAGCTAATGTTGAAAATATAAAAGGTATGTTTGACCATGCTGTATCTTTTAATCAACCCTTAAATAAGTGGAATACCAGTAAAGTTATTAATATGGAGAGAACTTTTTTTGATGCACGATTATTTAATAACTCTATAAATGATTGGAATGTTAGTAATATTACAAATATGCAAAATATGTTTTCAGGAGCATTACGATTTAATAAGCCCTTAAACAATTGGGATGTACATAATTTAATAAATATGAGTAAAATGTTTAGAATGGCAGAGTCATTTAATCAGCCTCTTAATGATTGGAATGTAACCAATGTTAAATATATGTATAGACTATTTGGTGGTGCACAATCCTTTAATCAAAAATTAGACCATTGGGCTGTGGATAATGTTGAAGATATGAGTTTTATGTTTTCTGGAGCATACTCTTTTAATCAACCACTAAATAGTTGGAATGTTAAAAATGTAATAAATATGGAATATATGTTTTATAGAGCAGCTACTTTTAACCAACCATTAAATAGTTGGAATGTTAAAAACGTAACAAATATGGAGCATATGTTTTCTTTAGCAGGTATTTTTAATCAACCATTAAGCAATTGGAATGTTGAAAATGTAATACATATGGAGCATATGTTTTTTAAAGCAAAATCTTTTAATCAATCATTAAGTAGCTGGAATATTAGAAGCGTAGTAAATATGGATTATATGTTTTCCCAAGCAACATCCTTTAATCACTCTTTAGGTGATTGGAATATTAGTTCTGTCAAAAGTATGAATAGCTTACTTTATAATGTGAAATTATCAAGTGAAAATTATGATAAAACATTAAAAGCTTGGTCTGCTCAATCTCTTTATCATCCTATTGTATTTGATGGAGGAAAAAGTCAGTATTGTTTTGCAAAAGATGAGAGAGATTATCTTACCTCTTATTATCATTGGACTATTTCAGATGGTGGAGAAGCTCTTTGTATAGAATATAGACCTATTATTACCTCTCCAAATTTTATGAGAGTTAATGAGAACAAAAATAATATATCTTTGAGAATTGAAGCTACTGCCCAAAATAGTTTACATCCTATAACTTATACTATTGTTGGTGGTGATGATATGGGTATATTTGATTTAAATAAGACAACAGGAATTCTTAAATTTAGGGAAATACCTAATTTTGAATATCCTAAAGATAATAATAAAGATAATAATTATACGATAGATATAGAGGTTGATAATGGGTATTTTACAGAGAAAGAAATATTTACTATAGAAGTACTTGATATTTATGAAAATATATCTACTCTAGCTGTAGCCCAAAAAGGTCCTTTTCTTAAAAATATGGCAAAAGTTACAGCTTATCCATTAATTAATGGTGTAAGAGATAGTTCTATAAAAGTTGAAGCAGATATTGTTAACCAAGAAGGAGGTTACCATTTTAAACTACCATTAGAGTGGAATCAAGAACCTCAGTTATGGAATAGTGATGTAGAGTTGGTTGCATCAGGAAAATATTATAATGAGCTAACAGGAGAGGAGGATGAGATTGAACTCTCTGTAGTTGTCAAAGATACAGATATTAATAGTACTTACCCTAATATTAATCTTCTTACAGATATGGAGGCAAGAATGGTTAAGCAGTATTTAAAAAAATTACCTTTTGACAATACTTATCTAAGTTTCTATAGATTTTTGGCACAAGAGACTATTTCTGATTTTTTTGATTTAGGTAAAAATATTGATTTTGCGAAGCTTAATTTATTGAATGGTAACGGAGTTTATAAAGAGCAAAATGCAGAACTATTAAGACTCTCTAAATCGATACTTCAGCAGAGTATTAATGCTAATAAAGAACCCAAAGATATATTAAATGCTCTTTCTGATGAACTTTTTATATGGGGTGGAGTTGAGCAGGATAGTTTAATGGTTGATATAGATAAAATTAAAGAGTATGCTAATGATAAGAATGGTTTTAATAATGCTTCAAATAATCTTAGAAAATATAGTGATATAGATTTTGTACCAACCTTTAGAACATTAGGAGAGAGTATTAATGATTCATGGTTAAACCATAATAGTCAACCAACTATTCAAAATTTTTCTGGTGATATAGAAGGGGATATGGTCACAGTATTTGATAATGATACAAATATGGTGCATTATGAGGTCTTTGATGAAGAGAGTAACCCTGATAATTTATGGTTGTCTTTCTCGATTTTTCGTTACTCTAATGTCTCTCGACCAATGGTTATTGATGCTGATTATAGAACGGGTTTTAATGACTATATTAATAACCTTGGATTAGCTTTTGTCTGTGATTCTTCTAGTACAATCAATTATTTATTAGAGCAACAGAAACCTTACGATGAGATGGTCTTATATTTAAAAGATCTTTCTCATAGTAACTGTCTCTTAGTTGAAAAAGATGGGGATAAAGCGAATGTGACTCTTCCTATCTCTTATTATAATTTTGTTCAAGGAAATGTTGATACTCCTTATAAAAAAGATAGCCCATTTCTTTTTCCTATTAGTGCTAATGATGGGCAGTATATTAAAAAACGTGAGATTATTATACTTTTTCGAGATAAAAATCGAGCCAATCCTCTTAATAATTCAACCGAGATTTTATTTGATAATGATACAAATAATTATGTGGTTAAAGGAATTGTTCCAACACATATCTCTTGGGCTACAAGATGGAGTATTACAGGTAAACCTGATTGGGCAATATTCGATACAACTACAGGTGAACTAAGTGGTGTTGCTTCTGAAAATGAAGTAGGAAGTTATGATATTAATATTACAGGATATAAAACATTTCCTAATGGTATGGTAGCTAAAGATACAGAATCTTTTACACTTAAGCTTTTACCTACAGATAGGATTCCTAACTCCTTTGAATTTACTCCTCAATGGGATGTTGCTCCTAATGCTTCTGTAGAGACATCAATCACTTTGTCAGGATTATCAAACAGTGCAGTTGCCTCTTTAAGTGGAGATGGTTTATTTGAAATTTTAAGAGAAGGTATTAAAGCTAATACAAATAGGATTGTAAGAGATGGAGATACTATAAAACTTTTTATGAACGCATCTTCAAGCTACTCCTCTAGTAAATATTTAACTTTGACGATAGGTGGTATATCAGCTACTTGGAGAGTGACAACCAGACCTGCTCCAACAACTAATGATAGTAGACCTAATGGTTTTAGTTTTGCACAGAAAGATGATGTGGAGTTTTTAACAATACAAGAGGAGTCCGTAACCATTTCAGGGATTAATACCACTACTTCTATTCAGGTTACAAATGGAGAGTACTCTTTAGATAGAGGAGCAAGTTGGAGAACAGTTAATGGTTCTATCTCTAATGGGCAGATAGTTTATGTACGACATGTAAGTGGTGACAGTTATGGAGCAAGAACAGAGACTACTTTAACTGTAGGAGGTGTTAGAGCCTCTTTTGTATCGGTTGTAAAAGAGTCTGGAGATAAAGCTACTCCTCCTACTCTGCAACCATTTGTTTCCTCTTTTTATATGGATAATGATTTTAGATTAGATTTTATAGATAATACTTTATGGAGAAGCCGAATTTCTAAAGTTAAATTGGTTGGTTCTTTATCTATTATAACAGATATAAATGGTATTGAGTTAAATGAGGGAACAGATTATACCCTTTCTAATGGTCAATTGCTTATTCATTCTCAAGTATTACATAATAGATTAGGGGGAGATCTTATGGATTATATGGGAAGTTGGAATATTATTGTTGAAGCTACAAGTTATGAACCTACTTTTTGTATGTTTGAAGTTACAGATGGTGTACCAATTATTACTACTCCTCTACAGGTAACTATTCCTGAAAATCAACAAGAGGTTCAACAAGTTAATGCTATAGGTAAGGGGAATTTAACTTTTGCTGTAAATGTTGCTTTTGATGGAGCAAAGTTTTCTATTGATATTATAACAGGAGTATTACGTTTTAAAGTTGCTCCAGATTTTGAAACTCCTGAAAGTTTAGAGAACAGTAATCGATATAAGGTTCAAGTTAGTGTAATTGGAATTGCAGGAACAACAGTTGAAACAATTGTAGTCGATGTAACAGATGTTCTAAATGAGACATCTAACAACTCTTGTGACTGTCCAGACTTTATTGATTGTATGGCAAATTAAGGAGCTATTATGAAAAATATAGTTGTAGGAATATTTATTGGTCTATTTTTAGCTTTTGGAGGATATAGAATATCCTTATGGCTAGAGCAACAACACTCCTTGGATATTTCAACTTTACCAAAGTATAGTACTTCTTTTAATAAAGAAGCCAATGCCACAGCTAATTTAGCCAAAGCTATAAGCAAAGCGACCAAAGAGCAGAAAAATATTCTTCTTATTGCAGGAGGTGACTGGTGCAGATGGTGTGGGACAATGAGTAACTTTTTAGAAGAGCATCCAAAGTTACAAAAAGAGTTTTATTCTAAATTTGAGGTGCTTCGTTTTTATTATGGTAATGGAATGAACACTTCAGCAAAAGCATTGGTTTATAAATATGGTAAGCCAAAAGGTACACCATATTTTTATTTGCTAGATAGCCATGCTAAACTTTTAAAGTTATTTGATACGAAAAGAGTAGAACGAGGCTATGGATATAATAGATCAAAATTTGCTAATTTTATAACAGAATATTCAAAAATTAAAACCATTACAAAGGATAAAATATGAAAAATTTCAGAACAATGACACTTCTTTCTCTGACCACTTTAAGTTTATTTACTATCGGTGCATGGGCTACTTGTAGTGCTGATGTTGATATGGGTAATCATAAAATTACTAATGTTGCAGAGCCTGAGAATGCACAAGATGTAGTTACTAAAAACTATTTAGATACAGAGTTGGCTAAAATTAATCCAGCTCCTCCAGTAGATAGATACAGTAGAGATGATATTAAAAATATTGTTATAGATAATACCACAGGGTTAACATGGCAAGATAATGAATCTCTTCAAAAGCAGTGGCTTACTAATGATGATTATCTTGATTGTGAAACCAAAGTTAATAATAAAGATGTTGATTTATCAATTTGTGAAAATACTCCTCCAAAAGATGAAACAGCACAAAAATATTGTTTTGATCTAACACTAGGTGGTTTAACTGATTGGAGACTTCCTACAAAAGATGAGTTGGTGGGAATTCTTAAGACTGATGTTGGTGAACCAATGATTAGTAGTGTTTTTCAGTATAGTGAATCTGATGAGTATTGGTCTTCCACGTCAGCCAATAGTGGTTATGAGTATAATGCCTTACTTGTCCGTTTTAATCATGGTGATGTACTTAGTGGAAATAAAAATGCTATGAGTCGATATGTACGTTGTGTTCGAGATGGATTGTAGAATTTTATTTTTTAGAAAGAGAGAAGGATATAATCTTCTCTCTATTTTAAAAAGTAAACTTTAGCAATCTTTGATTAAAACCATCTCACCTAAATAACTATGAATACTGTTTCCTTGGGATAACCACTCAAAAATACCACCTTTGAGGTTTCGTACATTTGAAAATCCCATTTTTTGTAGCTGTAATGCAGCTAAAGCACCTCTTTGTCCTTTTAAACAGTAGGTTACAATGGTTGCATCATCTCCATAGACTTTAGCTATCTTTTCTATTGCCATGAATTCTAGTTTACCTCGTGGAATGGTTAATACTTTATGGGCATTGATATAACCAGATGCAAACTCTTCTGGTTCTCGTACATCTACCAAAATAATATCTTTTGCTACTGTATATAAATCAGATACATCTATCTGTTTTATCTGTTCATTTGCCTCTTTAATTAAAATCTGTAGATGTTCCGATAAGAACATCTCATCACATTTTTCTGTATATTGCTCTAGTCTTGCATGAAAGTTTTTCATAATTTATAAATTCCTATTCTATATATTTTATTAATTTTTTCTTTGTCAAAATATCTTTAAATTATAATAAAGAAATTATTAATAATAGCTAATATTAAGAGGCTTCTCTATCTCTGTAACCAATAAATTAAACTTGGAAGATTTCGTAATCCAAAATAGATATAGTTTCGCTCTTTAGGGTGGTTGAATCTTCTTACATAGGTGAGCCTAAAAATATCAAGAATGTCTACATAGGTGTTAACTCCATAAAGACCATCTTTATTGTAAAATTTACTCTCTATATTTCCAAAAGCACTTAGCCCAATTCCCACTTTTAAAAAGTCTCTATATTCGTTGAATGTATTAAAATCTAAACGGATAAAACTACTAATATCATCGCTCTGTTTATAAGATAGTTTGGTTTCAAATCCATCAATATATCTTCCTCTTTTATATAAATAGGCATCGTATGAAAGACCAAGACCACCATTTTTTACATCTGTTGTAATCTCATTTGGAAAAGCTTTTAATATGGTTGAGAGTGAGCTATCCTCTTTATCGGTAGGTATATTCAAAGGTATATGAAAACCATCTTTTCTCTTTATTAAGTTGTTTCCCATCCATGCAACCATATTGGTCATTTTTGCTAAAGCTTTTGTGTTTCCCTCTATCTGTGCATAGTCATTTTCTAATGTTGTAATCCGATTGCTTAGAAGAGTTAGAGGTTTTTTATACCAATCAACAAGCTCATTGGGATTTGTTGGAATAAAAGAGTCTCTATCTTGAATATATTTCATATTTAATTTCTGTATAAATTTATTGAACTCTGTCACATCATAACGTTTACTATCACTGGCTAGTTGATTGAATGCACGGTAGATATTTGAAAACCTGTCTCTTATAATAACAATTTTATTAGGATAAAATTCTGTCTGATAGAATAGGTTGTATGCCTTTAGAGCCTCTGGGTTTTTATCTATTCCCAGCTCTTTTTTTAACATATTCATTACTCTTTTTTGAGAAACTTTACTGAAATATCCACGCTCTTTCATAGATTTTGCTAAATGAAATATAGCATCATAAACCCCTACATGATAATCATAAACTCTAAAATCTCTGTTTAAAAATGCTCCAAAATGCCCTAAAAATTTACCTGTAATTGGGTGGTATCTAGATGATAGTATAAGCTTTTTACCCGAATTCTCTCCAAAATATTGGGTAATAGCATTATAGAGTCGCATAGATTGAAAAATATCAACAGCACTCATCAAAGGAAGAGCATTTGCACTTAAAAAGCCTATTGGTGGCTCTTCTGTTGTATTATTCTCTTGTTCATCTTCGCCTCGTACATTACTTGGGTCTATAAAAATAAAATCTTTGGCTCTTTTATCTAACTCTGTTGCTAGTTGCAGAGGAAGGTTATCATACGCCCCACCATCTATAAAGTAGTTTGACCTTCTTTTTCCTTCATAAATATAATCAAGTTTTATCTGTTGAAAAGCCCCTGGAAAGGCAGATGATGCAAAGAGAATATCACTAATTTTACTAATATTATTTTCTATATTTGGAATAGATATATAATAATCTGTACTCTTTGGCATCTTTTTATTTTTGATAGTAAGTTTCCTATTCTCCTCTTTTACTGTAAAAGGGATAGAGAAGTGTTGATTTTTTATTCTAATACCAGAGTTTTGAAATTCGCTAATAATAGGTGTTGCTTTGGTTACAGCAATACCCAATGGAACTTCACACCCTTTCCTAAAAATAGGTTTATTAAAATGTTCCAACATCTTTTTGGCTTGAACACGTAAAGAGTCTCGTTTAAATAGGGTACTCTTATTTTTAGGGTCACGCCCCTCTATAATAAGCTCTTCTAAACCCAACTCTACCCATGTATTAAAAAATAGATTATTATCTATGCTGTTGGTATCGGTCACAGAAGGCTCTTGACACCAATACATGGCAGTAAGCAGTGCATTAATAGAACCAGCCGAAGCCCCAGTAACCGAACGTAGATGAGGTTCAACCCTTGGATTTGTAGCCCTAATATTACTCAACATCTTAATCATAGCCCAGTTATAACCAGCCTCATAAGCCCCAAGACTAACCCCACCAGAGATAACCATAGATAGATTAATAGGTTTTCGTTCTTGTATATTTTCGGCATTTAGTGTTAATGATAGAGTGATTAAGATGGTTATTAATTTAAGGAGAGTAGGCACAAGAAACCTTTTTGTAAAGTTTGTTGTGATTGTATCTAATTGTTTGTTATTGTTTGATTGCTCATTAAATCTAAACTCATTTTTTTCTCATTTTTAAATGATAGAATAGATAAAATTTATAAAAGCAGGATAAGAAATGTTAAGAAAAACCTATATCATAACTATTTTAGCTCTCTCTTTATTAATAGTTGGTTGTAGCTCATCTAAGAGTCATTTTACTCATACTAAATATGGTGAACTCCCTGCCTCCTCTCCAATTCTAGATAAAGAGTTAAGAGGCTGTGCCAAACAGCTAAAAGAGAACCCAAGCAAAATAGAAATGACAAAAGCAGATGTTGCTATGGTATCTATTCCCGTTGTTATGGAAGAGGATATTTTAGTAGGAATTCAAAAAAGTACAAATAT
>Ga0256827_10002929_pt1 | contig 10933 bp, 10 predicted proteins | sample CV84metaG_FD_185977 | JGI IMG/M metagenome (GOLD analysis project Ga0256827, IMG submission 185977) | Hydrothermal vent microbial communities from East Pacific Rise, Pacific Ocean - CV84 | ecosystem: Environmental > Aquatic > Marine > Hydrothermal vents | place: Pacific Ocean: East Pacific Rise...
AAAAGAACTATAAAACTTTGCCAAATATCTCTAGTGAAGACACTATTGAGCATGAAAATGGGATGATTACTAAAACATACAAACGCCATATCAGTCTGCAAAATCTTGACTTACAGCCAAATATGTTAATGTGGGATGTCGGAGCTGGAAGTGGGAGTGTAAGCATAGATGGTTTTAAGCGTTACAAAGTAAAAACTATTATGTTTGAGAAAAATACTAAGCGTGCAGATATGATAAAAAACTCACTAAAAAAACATAAAATTATAAGCACCTCTCTACATGTAGGCGAAGCTAGCGAGCTTTACAAAAAAGAGACATCCACACCAGATAGAATCTTTGTAGGTGGTGGTGGAGATAAGGTTATATCTGAACTTGATTATCTTTATGAAAGATTGGCTGATGATGGTTTGATGGTTGCTAACTTTGTAACTCTGCAACACCTAACAACTGCCATAAATACTTTGAAAAATGCTAACATAAAGTTTGATGTAAAAAGTGTTAGCCTAACAACTTATAAAATGAGTTTGCTTATGCCAGAACCTGAGAGGGTTATGCACCAAGTGATTGTGAGAAAATAAACTATTGACAATATATCTTTTTAGATATATAATTAGATATAAAGGACTTTTTGATGGCAACTGTAAAAAAATTAATATCATTAGATGAATCGTTAGCAACTGAGTTAGAAAATGTAGCAAAATCACTTCAAAAATCTCAAAAAGAGATAGTTGAGAGTGCTTTGGACTTTTACTTTGACTATACGGATGGAATTGTTGCAGATAATGTGTCTAAAGATATAGAATCTGGGAAAATGAAAGTTTATGATAGTGAAGATGTTTACAAAGAGTTAGGTATAGATATTTGAAAATAAAATATTCAGAAAAATCTGTTAAAGATTTAAAGAAATTTACGCAACCAGATAGGACTCTTATTGTAAAAAAGATTCACTATCTTAGTGATAATTTTGAAGCACTTAAAAAATCAAAAAAAGTAACTCAACTAAAAGGCTGTGAGTTTGATAAGCAATACAGATTTGTAGTAGCCAAAAAAATTAGAGTGCTGTTTCGTATAGTAGATGATGAGATTATTTTACTTGTTCTTCGTGTTGGACAGCGTAAAAGTATTTACGGAAATTAAACATGAATATTGAAAAGTTATTTCAGAACCTAAATCGTCATCGAGAACTAATTTTTTATCTATTTGAACATAGAGATAGAGTTATTTATAGTGTTGAAATTGAGGAATATTGTAGTGATTCTACTTTAGATATTTTAGAAAGTTTTGAGTTAATAGAATTAAATGATGATAAAATTTTTTTAGATTTAAGAGTTGTAAATTTTTTAGAAGAGTATATTGATGGTGATGATACGATTGAAATTTCTGGTATTTTTGAAAAGATTGATGGGATTAAACATAAGTTAGAGATTTTACAAGAGCATAAAACAAAACATCAAGAGATAATTCCAAAGATACGAAGAGAGTTAAAAAAGATAGATGCAACATTGTTTGGAAATCTTGATAAACTCCGAGTACATATAGATAGAGTTTATAAAAGTATAGATATATTTAGCCTTAAACTTAAAGAGTTAGAGTACTACAAAAGTCGTTTAAAAGAGTATGAAAATGCACTAAATGGTTTTGATACATTTATAAGATTTCATTCCCCTATGATGAAAAGTTATTATAATAGTGAATTAAATATTCTTCTTGAAAGTATCTATAAAAATAAAATCTTACTTAGTAAAAGCCTTATTCCACTTACTCAAGATGTTATAGAATATATTAATCAAGCACAAAAACAAAATATTTTTATAGAAAAAATCATAAATCTTAAAGAGCTAAAAGATAGTTATGAGTTGAAAAATAGAAGTGATATAGTTCAAAAAGCTGAATCTTTTGACTTAATGAAAGAGAGTGTTCGTATAGGCTCAAAACTTCATATTGAGATATTACATTCAGAGTCTTTTTATCCTACACTTCATAAAATTTCAAATAAAGCAAAAATAAAATCTCATAAAGCAGATAAGATAGAATTTTGTGAAAAAACAAAAGTACAAGAATTTCTAAGTGTAGCGGAGATACATTTAGCTTTTAGTTCTTCAAAAAGTTCACTTATAGAATTTTTACTTGATTACAACAAACTTAAGCAAAAAGATATAAGTGAAGTAAGTACTATTTATTGTAAAATGGTTTTAATGTATGAAGATGAGTATAAGATTTCTCCAAATCTCTTTGAATATAAAGAACAGAAATTTGCAAAGGTTTATTATGACAATAGATTTAGATAAACAAAAAATTAGTAAGATATTTTATCATCTAAAAGAGGGTAAATTCTTATCACAAAATTCTCCAAGTAAAATTGAAAAAAACTTATTTGAATACCTTTATAGACATAGAGAAATTTTGAGTGAATACTTCAGCTATATAAATATAGAGTTGTCAGTTGCTAATGGATACGCTTACTTTAGTTCTTATGATAATAAAGAAAAGAAATTAGAACAGATTTATGAACTTATAGATTATTTGAATTTTTTCTATAATTATTCTCCTATGTTTGATGTAGGATTTCATTTTTCACTTTCAGATATAGAAGAAAAAATTAAAGATAATATGACATTAGATTTAAAACTTAAAAAGATTAAAACTATATCTGGTGATACACGACGCTCAAAGATACTATCTCTCATAAATAAGTTAGAAAGGCGTGGTTTTATTGCTATTGATGATGAGTATTTACAAAGTTATATAGTTTTAAATAGCTACGCGTATCTTCTTGCATTTTTTAATGCTATTGAGATAAAGGAGTAGTAAGATGGATTCTTTAATTAAAATGGCACTTATAAAATCTGCAAAGTATGATTATGCTGAAGTAGAGTTAGATAAAAATAATCTTTTTATCGGAGCAAATGGAGCAGGAAAAACTACACTTCTTCGTGCAATACTTTACTTTTATACAGCAAATGCTAAAGCATTAGGAATCAATAGTGCTAAAAAGATATCATTTTTAGATTATTATTTTCCTTTTGAAGAATCTTATTTAGTATATATTTATAAAAAAGATAAAAAATATGTACTTGTTACACTTTACAAAAGTACAACTGTAAAGTTTAGATTTTGTTTGCTAAATACTCTGCCAGATATACAAGAGTTATATGTTGAAAATAATAAGGCAATAGAACATACTCAACTGTGGTTAAAATTAAGGGAATTAGGAGTTTTAAGTAAAACTTTAAATGCTAGAGAGTATAGAGAGACTCTTTATGCAAAGCAGAGTAAGCTAAAACATTATTCGCTTTTTGAAGCTAAAGAGTATGATGGTTTTGTTAAAACATTATCAAATATTTTTATAAACAATAAAGTTGATTCTCATGCTATAAAGAAAGTAATAGTTTCTTCTTTAAATGTTGAAAAAGAGATAGATATTGAACAAATTAAACGCCAATTAAATGGATTTAATACAACTTATGAAGATATTCAAGCTTATGATAAAAATATAAAGTCTATTGAAAAACTTACAAATTATTTAGATAGTTTTGAGCATATAAATAATCAACTTCAAGAGAATTTATCAACACTTTATTCATCTAAAGAACATAACCATATAAAGATTTTGGACTTTAAAGAGCAGAATGTGGAGTACTCTAAAAGCATAAAAGAGTTAGAATCTAAGCTAAATAAAGAACGGGAACTATTTGCAAAAAGAGCTAATACTTTAGTGGAACAAATAGGTGCAATAAAAAGTAAAATAAAACTTACAAAAGAGAAAATAGCATACTACAAAGAGCATGATATAGATAAAAAAGTGAGAGAGTATAAAAATATTCAAAATTTACAGAATGAATTAAAACTCATAATTTCTCAAAAAGAATTTTTAACTAAGGAATATGAAGAACTATCTTTTGCACATAAAAATAGACTTCAAAGTATTCAAAATAACTTTAATGAAGGATTAAATGAACTTGAAAAAGAACAAAGTACTTTCATAATTGAAAATACACAAAAGAGTTCAAAGCTAAAAGATGAACAAAGAGATTCTTTTAAAGAGATAGAAGATGAGTTTTCAAGTGAAGAAAAAAATCTTTTGGCAAAGAGAAGTAATATAGAACTTTTACTACAAGAGGAAAAAACTACTTATAAATATTTTCAAAAAGAGCAGTTTTTATTTGAAGATGATAAAAAAAGAGAAAACTTAGAACTCTCTCAGCAAGCACTTACCATTGAACTAACACAAACAAAACATAAGTTAGATATTAAAAGCCAAGAGCTAGAAAAAGAGGAATCTGAAGCACAAAGAGATGAAGTGCATCTGCTTGAAAAAGAACAAGTAAGATTGAAAAAGTTAGATAAAAAACTACAAGAGATAAAAAATCTTATATCTCCTAAAAAAGGAACACTTCTTCATAATATTTATAATAGAGAGTTAAATCTTGATAAATATATATACTTTGTAAAAGATGAATTTCTTCATTCTGAGATGGATATTACTTTTACATCAGCATCTATGAAGCTTTTTGAATTAGATATATCAAGTGAAAATATACCAAAAAGTGAACTTCAAAGTACTTTAACATCTTTAAAAAAAGAGAAAATAGCACTTAAAGAATCATCATCTTTAGAACTTCAAAAACTTCAAAAAAGTTTTAAAAATATACAAAATAGTATTTATAGACAAAAGTGTCTTTTAAATGAGCAGATAAAAGATATACAAAAAGAGTTAGATGCCTTACAAACAAAGTTAATACAAATTCGGGATAATAAACGAATAGCATTTGATAAATTTGAAAAGTATAAAAGTAAAAAAGAGGAATCTTTAAAAGAAAATATACAAAATATACAAAATCAAAAAGTATATATAAATAAAAAATTAGAAGAGTTGGTTGCTGAAAAAAATAAGAAATTAAGTAGTAAAAAAGCAAGTTATACAAAACTTTTTCATAGTTTAGAAAAAGAAGCAGAAGTATTTTTAAAAGAGATTAAAAGTACTAAACAAACACTTTCTTTGAATAAAGATAAGAGTGTAAAAGAGCAAGAAAAGCTTTATGAAAAAAGTTTAAAGGAAAAAAATATTGATGTTATAGAACTTCAAAAGTTTACGAAAAAAGAGATATTATTAAATACAGAGATTGAAAAAATCACCGCTTATATTGTCATTATAAGTAACTACAACAAAGATAAAGAAGAGTATATTGATAAGTTTAAAAAGAGTGAAAGTATTCTTAAAGAGTACCAACTTAAAAAAGAAAACTTAGAGCTTTTGTTTAAAGAAGATGAAAATAAACTAACTCATACATTAAACTCTTTAAATACAAAACATGCCAAAAATGTCAAAAGTATAGATAGCTTAGAAGAGGATATACGAAGAGTTGTGAGCTTTGAAGATAGTGCAAGTATGAGAGAGTGTAAAAATCTTGGTTTAGTGTATGAAAAAAACACGAATATTGCTAATATCAATGAACTTTTAGATAGTATAAATAATCTTCTTATTTTATATAGAGAAAATGAAAAAACGACAACTAGTATTGTTGGGAAACTTACTAATATTTTTGATACATCATTAAATATTAAACACTCCATTAACCCTTTAAAAAGTGCATACACCCTTCAAGAATTTCATCTTGATAAAAAGATAGAGTATTATAAAGAGTTACAAGTTACTATGCTAAATCAAATTATAAAAAGTAGTATAGAAGAGTATGATAATCTAATGCACCATAGTTCACAAATAGATTCTTTAGTGAAAAAAATCACAAAACTATTTAGAGAGATACAAATAGGAGTGATTCAAGAACTTTCTTTGCGATACTCTCGAACGAACAATAGAGTTATAGAGCGTTTAAGTCGTGTAAAAGAGTTAAATAGTCAAAACCCAAATGGTTATGGTATCAGCCTTTTTAATGATGGAAGTAACTCAAAAGAGATGATAAAACTACTTAAAAATCTTCGTGATACTATAGAGTTAGAGAGTGTAGGAAGTATAGATTTGGAAGATAGTTTTGTTTTAGAGTTTAGAGTAGTTGAAAATGGAAATGACAGTCGCTACCAAACTTCACTTGACAATATCGGTTCAAATGGTACTGATGTTTTAGTGAAAAGTATGATTTATATTGCTATGCTTCATATATTTAAAAGTAAAACAACCTCAAAAGAGTTATCTATAAATGTTATACTCGATGAGATAGGGATACTTTCGCAAAGGTACTTAAAAGAGCTTATAGAATTTGCAAATCGTTATAATATTTACTTTATAAATGGTGCACCAGATGAGAAACTTATAGGTACATACAAAAGGGTATCGCTTATCTCAAATATAAATAATAAATCACTAGTCCAAGAGTTAATTGCTAAATGAGATATATAAAAACACTTCTAAAATTAAAAGAACAAAGAGTTCTTAACTACTCAAATGTTCCTAAAAAACTTCTCCAAGAGTTGCTAGATGAAGAGTTAGTAAAAATAGAAAGTAGTTCTGCATCTAGGCGTAAAGTTAGTGTTACTCTGGCATTTGATAGTTACTATAAGAATTTAGAAAAGATAGAAATTGCACAAACAAGAGCAGCTCTTATAAAATCTAAAACAGATACAAAGAAGAAAAAAATATCTCCTCAAGATGGTCTTTATCTATGTGGAAATATTTTTATAAATGGAGTAGACTTAAACCTTTTTGATGAAAGTGCATTATTTGTTAAGAATATTCCAAAGATAGAAAAAGATGTTCTTGTAATTGGTGTTGAAAATTTTGAAAATCTTATATACGCCAAGAAACAATTTTATCTTTTTAGAGAGAAAAAAATTATATTTGTTTTTAGAAATAAAAAAATGTTGGAATTTTTAGAATCTTTAGAAAATAAAATTATCTATTTTGGAGATTTTGATTTAGCAGGAATTTTTATATATGAAAATGAGATACTAAAAAGAGCTAAAAAGGCAGAATTCTTTTTACCAAAAAATTTAGAATATTATATAGAAGAATATGGTTCAAAAGAGCTTTTTGAAAAACAGATAAATAAGTATAAAAACCTTAAAACAAATGATGAAAGCTTACAATCTTTGATACTATTTATCAATGAAAAGCAAAAAGTTTTAGAACAAGAATTTTTTATAAAGGAGATAGATAATGATTAAGTTTGTTGGAGCTGGTCCAGGGGACCCTGATTTAATCACAGTTAAGGGGATGAAAGCCTTGCAAGAAGCAGAGGTAGTTCTTTATACTGGTAGTTTAGTTCCAAAAGAGCTTTTAACTTGGTGTTCTGATGAGTGTTTAGTTGAAAATTCAGCTGATATGAGTTATGAAGATATTTTTTCTTTCATAAAAACACACGCTCATAAAAAGTTTGTAAGACTGCACACTGGAGATAGTTCACTCTTCTCAACTACCGCAAAGCAAGTTGAATTTTTAAGAGAAAATAACATAGAGTTTGAGGTGATTCCAGGAGTTACAGCTGCTTTTGGGGCTGCAGCTTCTGTGGGTGTTGAGTATACCATTCCTGGAGTTTCACAAACTCTTATCATCTCGAGAGTAGAGGGTCGTACACCAAATCCTGAAAAGTTAGAGCAACTACTTTCAAACAAAAATAGCTCTTTTGCTTTTTACTTATCTATAAAATTGATTGAAAAACTAAAAAATACAGCATATAAACTTGGTTATCTTAAGTCAACCCCATGTTGGGTAATTGAACGCGCTACTTGGGCTGATGAAAAGATTTATAATGGTAGTATTTCAGATATACAAGAAAAAGTAAGTCATATCAAGGGTGTAGCACTTATCATGTTTGGTGAGTTTTTAAACCAAGAGGCAAAAGTAGAGTCCCATTTGTATGCAAAAGAGTATAAAAAAGAGGGTGAGAACTCTTCAAAATCATTATAAGAGAATATATGAAAATAGCCATAGCTACTATAAATAACCCATCTTTAGAATCAGCAAAAAAATTACTGCCAGTTTTAAAAGACCATGATTGTACAGTTTTTAATAAGCTAGAAGAGGGTGATGGATTTGTTAAATTTGATAAGGTTGATGATATTTTGCCAACAGCTTGGGCTGAGTATGACGCTATCATCTTCATCATGGCAACTGGTGCAGTTATAAGAAAAATAGCACCACATTTAAAAGATAAGGCAACTGACCCCGCGGTTTTAATCATGACACTTGATTTAAAGAGAATTATACCTTTAGTTTCAGGACATTTGGGTGGTGCAAATGAACTTGCAGATGAGATAAGTTCATCTATAAAAGAGTGTGTAAACTTTGTAACAACAGCATCTGATCAGATAAAGGTCTTAGCTTTTGATATGTTTGCAAAAAAGATGAACTATGGGATAAGTAACTTAAAATCACTCGCAGAGGTAGCTAACAGAATCATTAACAAACAAATAGTACAAGTTGTTAGTTATCCATCTGTTATAGAAAAATTAAAAAGTTTTGAGGGCTATAAAAATGGTAGTATAGTATTTTTTAACCCTGATAATTTAGAAGATTTTGATAACAATATACCAACGGTATATATCTTACCTCAAAAGTTAGCTAACAACTCCTTGCAACTTCATCCAGAAAATATAAGTCTTGGACTTGGAATGAACAGAGATACTCCAGCTAAAGAGATAAAACTAGCAGTACAAAGATTTTGTTTTGAACACTCTATAAACTTAGAGGATGTAAGAACTTTAGCGAGTTTTGAAGCAAAAGCAGATGAAGTAGGATTACTAGAGTTTGCAAAAGATGCAAATAAAGAGTTAAAGTTTTTTAATGAAGATGAGATAAATGCACTAGAGCAAACTTTCTCACCATCTCAGGCGACAAAGTTTTTTAACATTAAAGGCGTAGCTGAACCAGCTTCACTGTTGGCGAGTGAAAACAAAACACTATTCTTAAGTAAAAGAATTTATGGAGCTGTAACTGTTGCAGCTTCTTTTTAAAGGGTTATTATGGGAAAATTAACATTAGTTTCAACTGGTGCGGGTGGTAGTAGATACTTAACAAACGAAGCTATAGACGCGATAAACTCAGCTGACTTGATAGTTGCATATACAAAGTATGCAAAAGATTTACCAGAACTTTTGGGGGATAAGGAAGTTTTTACTACACCTATGACTAAAGAGATTGAGCGTGTATCTTACGCGGTTGAAGAAGCTAAAGGCGGTCGCACAGTTGCACTTCTATCAAATGGCGATGCAAATGTATATGCTATGGGTAGTTTAGTTGTTGAGCTTATAGATGTGAATGATTATTGGGGAGATATTGAGTATGTATCACTTCCTGGTATCTCTTCTGTCCTAGCTTTAGCTTCTGAAGTTGGAGCACCACTTAGCCAAGATTTTTGTTTGATTTCGCTCTCAGACAGATTAACTGACGCAGATTTAATCCAAAAAAGAATCAAACTATCACTAGAGTGTGATTTTGTTATAGCTATCTATAACCCAAAAAGTAGAAGTAGACTTGACCCATACTTAGGAATGCTTGAGAAACTAAAAAGTGTTGAGGATGAAAGAGTTATCGTAATTGCTAGAGATTTAGGACGAACAGAACAGAGTATAAAAATCACAACTGCAAAAGAGTTGATAGAAGCAGGTGTAGAAAATATTGAAGTAAATATGTCTACAACGCTACTTATAGGAAACTCAACTACAACTCTTACTAAAGATGGAAGAGTTTTAACTCCTCGTGGTTATCTAAACAAGTATGATCTTAGTGGAGATATGAAAGAGGGTTGGCGAAAAGAGAGCTAGTCTCTCTTGGCAAACTTTAAAAAAAGTGTCATATATCTTGCGACTTTTGAGATTTTAGAGGGTGTTACTATCTCGTTTTCTAGGTATAGGTTTTCAAAAGTATAAAAATCTCCCTCACCTAACTCTTTTGTATCCATCCCAATTTTAGGACGCATTAAAATCTCAGTAGTTTTAACATCTTTTCTTGGATTTATAGGTCTTATGATGAGTTGTTCATCACCCAAACAAAGTGCTTTTTTTGCGATGGCTGAAGCTGCACTAAAAGATGTAACACCAGCTATAACTTCAGAGTTGTTATAATAGTGTTTGTTAGCTTTTTTAATGCGGTGAAGCAAGTAGTATATGCTTGAATAAACCCCAGCATCACCAAGAGTAACAAAGCAGATAGTGTTGTGAGTATCAAGTGAATCAACTATAACTTTTGCTTCATAATCCCAATCTTCTTCGACAAATGCCATTGGCGAGTAAACAGGTATGATTTTTTTATCAATATCTAAGATTTTTAGAGCCTCAGATACGATTTTATATGATATAGATTTGTTAAATGTATTGTCTTTGCTTTTTGTTGGTACACAGATAGCATCACACTCTTTAAAAGCATTTAGAGCTTTTAGTGTAAGTAACTCTGCATCCCCTGGACCAAGGGAAACCATATATAATTTTTTATTCATAAATCGAAGTTTAGCTAAAATACTCTTATGAAACTATCTCACTTAAAACAAATTATCACCTATTTAGAAAAATTTAAAAAAATATCAGCAATATACAGAGTGAGTGATACAATTATCAAAGTTGTTTTTGATAAAAATGATGAGATATATTTTGAGATGGCTCGCTCAAACTCTAAAATGTTCAGATGTGAGAGTTACTCTCGCTCAAAAGTTTATAATGCCCCTTTTGATGTAGTTTTATCTAAACGATTTAACCGTGCTAATGTTCTACATGTGGAGCTTGTAAATGGTGATAAAATTTTACGTATAAAAACCTCAATAGCCTCAGCCTACAAGGAAGAAACAACTTATTTACAGTTTGAGTTTACTGGTAAGTATACAAATGTAATTATTTTAGACGAAAACAACATTGTCCTAGAAGCTCTTCGTCATGTTGATCTGTTCTCATCTTTTCGTGAAGTTAGAGTGGGGCAAAAACTTATAGATGTAAAACCCGCACCATTTGTTGCAAAAGAGTATCCACTTGAGGATGTTGAACAGTT
>Ga0256827_10002930_pt1 | contig 10933 bp, 8 predicted proteins | sample CV84metaG_FD_185977 | JGI IMG/M metagenome (GOLD analysis project Ga0256827, IMG submission 185977) | Hydrothermal vent microbial communities from East Pacific Rise, Pacific Ocean - CV84 | ecosystem: Environmental > Aquatic > Marine > Hydrothermal vents | place: Pacific Ocean: East Pacific Rise...
TCCCACAATAGCTCCGTCATGAATGGTTAAATGCCCTGATATTCCGCACTGACCTGCTAAAATGACATGAGAGCCAAGCGTTGAGCTTCCTGCGATTCCCACCTGACCACAAAGCACGGAGTCTTCGCCTACAATCACATTATGAGCAATATGCACCAAATTATCGATTTTTGTTCCCTTTCCGATTTTTGTTTTTCCGAAGCGAGCACGATCGATGGTAACGTTTGCGCCTACTTCCACATCGTCTTCCAAAACCACGATTCCGAGTTGGGGGATTTTTGTTCGCGTTCCATCTTTTTGGACGGCATAACCAAATCCATCCGATCCGATTACGGCTCCGTTGTGAATAATCACACGATTTCCAATTTGAGCAAATTCACGTACCGACACCAATGGATAAAAGAAGCAGTTTTCACCAACGGTTGTTTTATAGGCCAAATGACACTGAGCAGAAATCACGGAGTTGTTGCCAATCACCACGCCTGCTTCGATTACACAATGTGCACCCACGCTTACGCCTTCGCCCAGCGTAGCTGACGCATCGACCACCGCAGTTGGGTGAACTCCTTGAGGAGGCGTAGGCGGAGCTTCATAAAAAAGTTCTCCTGCCAACGCAAATGCTTGATCGGAATTTTCAACACGAATCAATGCGCATGGAGCGGAACTCTCCCAAGAGATGGGGACAATAATGGCTGATGCCTTTGTCTCGGCCACATGAGCGACATATTTGGGATTCGATAAAAAAGTGACATCGCCTTCGCCCGCCTCTTTTAGACCTGCCACCGCACGAATTTCGATTTCGGCATCGCCTTCCAAAGCACCGCCCAACTTTTTTGCTAAATCAACCAATTTCATTATATTGCCTCTTAATTTTCCTTCTTTTTATTCTTATTTTCCTCGTTTAACCGAGCCAGCACTTCGTCCGTAATATTGTTTTTATTGTCCACATACAGCACCAGCAACGTTCCTGTAGCTCCTTTTGCTGAAGAGTCAATAACAGCGGTATAGCCTTGCTCTTTTGCGTACTCATTAATCTTCGCCGTAATTTCATCAAACAACTTACGAATCATCCGTTGTTTTTGCTGATTTAACTGCTCGGTACGAAGTTTTTGATAATTGGTCATCTCTTGATTCAGTTTCTGCAACTCCACCAATTTTGTTTCCATCTGTTGAATTTTATTTTCACGAATCTCTTTGCTGAGTTTTTTATTTCTAGAGTCCACCCGCAACAGCTCGACCTCTTCACGCTTTTTCTTAATCTGCTGCGCCATGGTATCGGTTTCCAGTTTAATATCGGCATCTTGCTGGCGAAGTTGATCTTGTGCTAAGAGCGTTTTATAAAACCGTTTAAACACCTCTTGCATATCCACAAAAGCAAACTCACCTGAGGGTCCAGCCCAAACACTCGAAGCAAAAACGCCCGAGACAAACAACAAAACAAAAACAAACTTTTTCATGATACAAACCTCTCCTTTAAATAAACTTCATCCTATTTAATCACGGAACCAAAGACAACCAAATACTGTTTAGCTTTTCTTTTACCCGAGTTGATTCGGTCGAGGTGGAATTTCTCGAATATGCAACGGTAACGTTGCTTCGTTTTTTCCATCTACAAAAAGATTAATTTGATAATCGGCAAACGCATCAAATTTTATTCCTTGGAAATTAAGAATCAAATTAACGGCAACCGAATCAATATCGACGCCCATTCTGGGGTGAACCTCACCTTCCATTGCTTGAAAAACTGGTCGACCGTCTGGGTCAACAAGTTGTAAGCCAATCTTATGCTGACCTTCCTCCATTTTATCAAAGCGCAACCGCAACGCAACGGCACAAGCCGGATGAATAACCGGCAGTTTTTTTGCATAGATTTGGTCAAAGGTTCCCAAGATATTTAGCTTTCCCTGACTATCGGTTGCTGCATCGCACAAAACAAAAACTTCTACTTTCATTTTAAATCTCCTTTCAAAATACAACTCAAATTCTCTACACTGTTTAAAACAAAATTAAACGAGAGAAAAATCATATAAGGAAGACACTATGAAAACAAGCAACCGTTTCACCCAAAGATGCATACTCACAGCAATGACCCTGTTTTTAACCTGCACGGTTTGGGGAAAGAGCACACTTTGGAAGGTCACCTCCAAAACAGGAACGCTTTATTTGCAAGGCTCTGTACACATGCTTAAAGCCGAAGATTATCCGCTGGACCCTGCAATCGAAAAAGCATTCGCAAAAAGTTCAACCGTCTTTTTTGAAGTTGATCTTGGAAAAATGAACCAACTAGCTACCCAAAAACTACTCCTTCAAAAAGCGTTGCTTCAAAAAGACAAAACCCTTGAAGGTTCCCTTGATGCCAAAACATTTGCTCGATTAGAAAAAGTCTGTCAAAAAGCCGGCTTTCCTCTCAAACAAATGAGTTCATTCAAACCGTGGTTTGTTGTGGTAGGCCTTACAATTATTGAGATACAAAAACTCGGCTTTTCCCCTGAAAAAGGTCTAGACAACTACTTCTACAAAAAAGCGCTTACCGCCAAAAAGAAAATCATCCCCCTCGAAACTATAGCGTTCCAGTTAAATCTTTTTGACAACCTCTCGAAACAAAACCCAAACGATTTTGTAAACTATTCGCTCGACGATTTAAAGCAACTGTCCACCGACATGCAAATTATTCGAACAGCGTGGAAAACTGGCGATGTTAAAAAACTTGAAAAGCTCGTTAACGAAAACATTAATCGATACAAAGACCTAAAAAAAACCTTCCTTACCGACCGAAACAAACGATGGAAAAAGGCACTGATTAAGCAACTGAAAACATCCGAAACCGCCATCGTAATTGTAGGTTCAGCACACCTTTTAGGAAAGGAAGGTTTGGTTGAATTACTTCGTGCCCAGGGCTATACCATCGAACAACTCTAAAAAAACAAGGGCTATTTTTATGAAGAAAACGCACGTTTTTGCAGGCGCACTTTGCTTGCTGATTTTAACCACCCTTTCGCTACAAGCCGTCTCCCTTGGAAAAATTAACGGAGTCGTTTATCGCACTGGAAAATGGAACAAAAAGTGGGGTGATCAACGCATTTTAATTGAAGTTAAACAACCGAACCAAAAAGCGGTTCGTGCCCGCATTGAATGGCGAAAAGAGTCTAAAGACACCCATCCGTATGAGATACAAATCCTCGATTCTAAACAGCACATCATACAAAACAGAACCGTTTTAAGTCGATCGTCCTCCATGCTCGATCTCCTCTTTGAACCCACAACTGGAGCCGGCATATATACCCTCTACTATTGGATTCCAGACCCCGAACGAACCAAAGGGTTTGGTCCAAAATCCTTCCCTCAAACCTACTACAAAATGTACACCGAAACCGCCAATAAAATGTGGCTCTCCTCGGCGAAAAAACACCCCCTCGAATCCGCAAAAGTCATCGCATTCGAATCGCTTGAACGACCCGGTCCCGAAAAACTACGCGGATTCAACAGTTTTTATCCCATGGAAGTGGCTCTTACACCAAAAGAGCTACAGACCTTAAAAAACAGCAACCAAGGTCAACCCTTTGTCTTGTTTCCAGAAGACCGAAATCACTCCATTCGAATGACCGACGATCTACCCTTTCGTTGGCTAAAAAAACCAGCCACCACATTTGTGGTAGATGCTGCAAAAGGACAATACGCCACCTATCAAATTGGAGTTTGGGCATTAAGCAATATTTCCGACTTGCACGTACACTTTAGCGATTTAAAGGGAGCCGGCGGTGTGATTCCAAAAGATAAAATGACCTGTTTTAATCTGGGTGGCATCGATTGGGAAGGGCACTCTTTTACAAAAAAACTGAGTGTTAAAAAGGGGAAAATTCAACCCCTTTGGTGTGGAATTGACCTTCCGCAAAATCTTCCTCAAGGAACCTACGAAGGGCACGTCGAGGTAAGTGCCAACAACGCAACCTTAAAACAATCGTTTCAACTTCGCCTTCAAATAAGCGCAAAAACCATTCCTAACCGAGGCGATAACGACCCCTGGAACTTTTCCCACTTACGTTGGCTTAATTCAACCATCGGTCTAGACGATAAGCCCGTTGCCCCCTACATTCCCATCGAAAAAAAATCAGAAAACACCTTCACCATTTTAGGTCGAAAAATAACGCTCAGTCCGCAAGGTCTTCCCGCACAAGCAACAAGCTATATTTCCATGGAAGAGATCAAAAAACAAGGACGAGATATTTTAGCACGTCCCATCACTTTTCAGGTTGAAACCACAACAGGGATCAAACACTTCAAAATGCAACCCCTCACCTTCTTAAAAGAGACCGCCGGAAAAATTGTTTTTCAAACCACAGGACAAGCCGAACCCAACCTCTTGCTCACCTGCAAAGGAACGCTAGAAAGCGACGGCTACATGCGCTACGCCCTAACTTTACAATCAAAAAAAACCATCCACCTTAAAGATGTTGCTCTCATTATTCCCTTCAAAAAAGAGGTCGCAAAATATGCGATGGGCAAATTTGGAACCTCTGGAAAAATGCCCCCAGATAGGTCTGTTCCCATTGAAGGCGGATTAATGTACAACGTCGTCTGGGGCGGCGATTACAACGCCGGAATAGGATGTTGGCTTAAAAACCAAAACGACGAATGGAACGCCGACAACGCCAGCAAAATGGACGAACCCACACTAAAAGCCTGGACCAGCGGAAAAAATGGAACTTACCGCTTAACCCGAAACAGAAACGCCATTCAATATGAAATCCACACCGGAGCCCGACCACTAAATCCCTCCGACCCACTACGCCTCGACTTTGCTCTAATGATTACCCCCTTTAAACCCCTCACCTCTTTTCGATGGGCCAAAATATATCATCCTCGATATGGAACTATGCCCGACAAAAGAGGAGCATCCGCCACCTTCATCGACCTCCACCACGCCAGCAAATTTAATCCCTACATCAACTATCCCTTCATCGCAAACCAAGCCCTAAAAACAAAAATCGACGCCTATCACGCCGAAGGCAAAAAAGTTCGTATCTACTACACCATCCGCGAACTCTCCATATTAGCCGTCGAACTTTGGATGATGCGTAGCCTTGGCGACGAAATCTTCGTGCAAGACGGCGGCTATTTAGGCTCCCTAAAAATCCCCCACAAACAGATCAAAAACTTTGGCAAAAACCGTTTTGTGCGAAGCGGGTATTCCTGGTTGTGTGAACATCTAATCGACAATTACCGCGTGCGATGGCACTGCCGAATCCGAAACGAAATCGACGCATCAATCGCAATGCAAGGTCTCTCCAGATGGCACAACTACTATCTTGAAGGACTAAAATGGTTGATCCAAAATGTTGGCATCGATGGACTCTATCTCGACGGAATTGGCTACGACCGCGAAATTATGAAACGCGTACGCAAAACCATGGTCGAAGCAGGAAATCCCTGCACAATCGATTTCCACGGAGCCGTTCACTTTGCCTGGCTCACACATGCCCCCTTTGTCGATAGCCTTTGGTACGGTGAAGGTGCCAAATACCACGCCGGTCCCGACTACTGGTTAATCGAAGTTTCCGGTATTCCATTTGGCCTCAGCGGAGGCATCCTCTCGGGCGACAAGAACAAAAAAGCCGATCCCATTCGCGGAATGATTTTTGGCTGCGCACGGCGAATTGGTTGGAGCGGCTCATACAACTCTACCCATCTTTGGAAACTTTGGGACCGCTTTAAAATCGCTGAATCCAAACACCTCGGTTACTGGGATCCCGCTTGCCCCATCCACCCCTCCAACCCCAAAATAAAAGCAAGTCTCTTCCTCAAAAAAACAGAAGCACTTCTTGTACTGGCAAGCTGGTCGAACAAAGAAGAAAATACAACGCTAAAAATAGACTGGAACGCCCTCGGATTCAACCCTGCAACCATAAAAGTCGCCCTTCCAGAAATTGAAAAAATCCAAAAAGGACGCCCACAAATAAATCTAAAAACCACTCTTAAAATCCCTGCAAACAAAGGCCTCATCATCTGGATTAAAAACAAATAACCCTCTCAGAAAAACCCAATTAAAAGAGATTGGAAATGGCGAGCACATCTTTTTTTATCTGGTTTTTCAACACTTCTGGACTTTGAAAGGTTTGATCTTCTCGAATATATTCAAGGTAAGAAACCTCAACAACTTTTCCATACAGATCTATGTTGTGCTGATTAAGCAAATGAACTTCGAGTTGGGGGGGGGCGTCGGAATGAAAGGTTGCTCGTTTGCCGAGATAGGCTGCAGCAGGATATTTTTTAGAACCCAAACGAAGATGTGCCGCATAAATTCCACGAGGTGGAAGAAGTTCATTTTCTGGATGAATATTAGCCGTTGGAAACCCGAGTGTTCGACCAATTTTTTCGCCATGAACAACCTTTCCGATGGTGCTAGGTTCGCAAGCTAACATTTTTGTAAGGGCTTTAATCTGACCAAGTTCAAAGGCTTGACGAATACGCGTACTGGAGACCCTCTTATTTTCCCAACAGACGGCTGGATGAGCAGAAAAGAAGAGGTGTTGCTGTTTACAAAAGGTGCTTAAAAGATCTGTAGTTCCTGATCGATTTTTTCCAAAGGTCCAGTTTTCGCCCACAAAAACACCGGAAAGGGTTGGAATCGTTGAAAGGAGCTGATCAAAAAAATGCTCTGGTTTTTGTTCAACAAAATGGGGCGTAAAGGGTTGAATAATTACCCCATCGACACCGATTTGTTGAAAGAGTCGGAGTTGTTGTTCTGGGGTTGAGATAAGGAAAGGAGCTCGGTCAGGATCGAACACTTTTGCGGGATGAGGGGAGAAGGTTAAAATCCAAACTTCTCCATTAGAAAGAGTTGCTTGATGAAGAGCCGCTTGAATGACTGCGCGATGCCCGATGTGCACACCATCGAAACATCCAATAGCTAAAAAGATCGGTTTCGGGTTTGGGAGAAACTCTTCGAGTGCATGTAAAATTTTCACGAGCTTTTCGGGGTTGTTTTTTGAACGTCTGGAAGATGGATCATTAAATCGCCCAAGGAACTGCGATCTTGTTTAAGAATATGATCGAGTGAATAGGCTTGAGCAACATCTAACGATCCAGAATGGGTTCGGCGAAGGGCATCGAGCGACCCCCCTACCCCGAGGTCGTTACCAAGGTCGTGCGCTAATGTTCGAACATATGTTCCCTTGGTACTTTCAACGCAAAAGCGAACGAAAGGATTGTTAAATTCCAATATATCGTAGCGATAAATATGAATTTTCCGAGGCTTACGCTCTACGGTTTTTCCTTTTCGTGCTAATTTATATAGTGCAACCCCATCTTTTTTGATGGCCGAGACCATCGGTGGAATTTGTTCAATGTCCCCAAGATAGTTTTGAATGGCTTTTTCAACCCTTTTTTGAGTTATGTGAGAGGAATCTTTTTCAGAAATAACGGTTCCGTCGCGATCTTGAGAATCGGTTGTAACCCCCAAATGAATAGTACCTTCATAGGTTTTATCGCCCTGCATAACTTGATCAGAAAGCTTGGTTCCTTTTCCGATTAAAACAACCAAAAGACCTGTTGCAAGCGGATCGAGTGTTCCGCCGTGACCAACTTTCCGCAATTTAAAGTGGTTGCGAATTTTAACGACTACATCGCTAGAAGTCCACCCGGTGGGCTTATCAACCAGCAAAATACCATCGAACGGATCAGGCTCACGATTACGCCGAGAACCCCGCCTACTCATCGGACATCTCTTCCTGATCTGTAAATGCCGCCGGATTTTCTCGTTCCATCTCTGCAAGCATGGAAAGAATTCGATCTCCGCCTTCAATCGATTCATCGAGAATAAAATGTAGACGCGGGGTATATTTTAACTTCACCCGCTTAATCATAAGGCGAATCACCTCTTGTCGATGTCGATTTAGATAAGAGATCATGCGATCTCGATCTGCCTCATGACCAAAGATTGAGATATAAACATTGGCATCGCGCAGATCTGCTGCGCATTCTACACGGGTAACCGTTACAGCAGCCGTATCGAAATCAGAGAGCGAAAAATTACGATGAATATCTTCGGCAATCTCTCTTTTTAACAGTTCATTAACTCGTACTAAACGTGGTGTTCCCATAACAAATTTCCTTTAAAAACGGGGTACTATAAGCGAGTAGAAAATAAAATCTGTAAAAAAATATACTTTTTTACCCTCATATTGATCAAGATACGTTCTACTATAAAAATTTGGTTCGTTTTATTAATGAGGTGTTGGATGAAAATTAGATGGATTATTTTAAGCTTACTCGTTGCTTGGTCCTGTACAGCAAAAGAGATCGTGGTCATTACCCCCACAAAAATCCCCCTTTTTACGCTACCCGACGGATCGGTTTTAACCAATGCGTATGCGTGGCGCCAAGATTCCCGAGGAATCATGATTGTTCACGACGGCGGGAACTATTTTTTAAACTACAACCTTCTTCCCGACGATTGGAAAGCCGTTTATCTGCCCGACCAAACGCCCAACAAAAAAACAAAGATCACCTCTTCCAATTCATCTTCGGTTGAAATAAAAAATGATCCCTACCACCTAAAAAAAACCTTTCAATCCATACCTGGACTTAGTAAAGAAGCCCTAGAATGGCTCTTTCAAAACAACCCTTCAGAAAAAGTTAAAAAAAAGATCTTTGCACTTGGAATCGTTCAAAACCTACTCACTCACCACGTAGAAAAAGCCAAAAGGATTTTCTTTTACACCGAAGAAAATGGCTTCAGCATTGAAGGTATCGATACAAATAAACTATTTCGGATCTGCCCCACCTGCAAAGGAAAAGGCTCCATTTCCCATGTTTGTAAAATTTGTAAAGGAACAGGAAAATGTATAAAATGCAACGGTATAGGCAGTCGAAAATCCCCTTTAGACAATTCTAGGTTTCAATGTATTACCTGTCGAGGAACAGGAAAATGCCTCTCCTGCAAAGGAACGGGAAAAATTGTACGCTCATGCCCCCAATGTGCAGGAAAGAAAAAAATCGTCGACACCGACTACTGCACCGTTCTGCGTAACAAATATGTTCGAGAAATTAATGCCCTCGCAGATCCAAACGCATGGACCCCCATCACTTCCGTCCCCCTTTCCCCCATCAAACGAACCCTTTCCCGAATTAACGGATTAGAAAAAGGTGTAAAAACCTTCTACACCTCCGAAAAATATCACGGCGAAATGGACACCAATCTAGTCGTTCTCTGTTTAATGTACACCTTACAAAAAAAAGAACTCGAAAAAGCCCGATACTTCAACACCATGCTAACCACCCTTTATCCAAAAACCACAATCATTGATCCAAAAAAATACATTTACACCTGCACAGTTTGTAAAGGAAGCGGAATTATTAAGATCCCCTGCCCAACCTGCCACGGATCAGGAAAATGCCCAAAATGCAATGGAAAAGGAACCCGCAAATCGGTCCTTGTCTACGAAAATAGAAAAAAGAAAAAAAAGAAGAAGAAAAAGAAAAAACCCGACGAAATTTTCTGCATCACATGCCACGGATCAGGAAAATGTCCCACTTGTGGCGGAAAAAAAACAGTTACCCGTCGTTGCGCAAATTGTGACGGAAAAGGAAAAATAATTAACTTCCTGCGGGTAAATGTTCGCCTTAAAATGGAATTAGATCGCCTAAATAAATTTGCTCAGCAATCAAAATAGTGGTTTTTCACTTTTTGTGATTAAAAGGCGAATATTCCATCTCTTTCTTTATAAAAACATAAAACAACCCCGTTCTTAATCAAAAAGATCATCCTCCAAGATTTTGCGTTACACTCTACCCAAATTCTCGAAAGGTCTATATTGTTAAAAAAAACAGCTGTTTCTAGAGGTTGAACATGATACATTCTGCGCTTCAATTTTTTAGGAGATCGTTTTATGGCAAAGCAAAAAAAGACCGCAATTAGTCCGACACGCGAGGAAAATTATCCAGAATGGTATCAACAAGTGGTTCGTGCAGCGGAGTTAGCCGAAAATAGTGATGTGCGCGGGTGCATGGTGATTCGTCCATGGGGCTATGCGTTGTGGGAAAATATTCAAAAGGGTTTGGATAAAATGTTTAAGGAGACGGGGCATCAAAATGCTTATTTCCCGTTGTTTATTCCAAAGAGCTATTTAGAAAAAGAGGCGGAACATGTGGAGGGCTTTGCGAAGGAGTGCGCAGTGGTAACGCATCATCGACTTGAACAGGATGAAAATGGAAAATTGGTTCCTGCTGGAGAGCTTGAAGAGCCGCTGATTGTTCGGCCTACGTCTGAAACCATTATTGGTGCCACATATGCAAAGTGGGTGCAGAGTTACCGCGATCTTCCGATTTTGATTAATCAGTGGGCGAATGTGGTGCGTTGGGAAATGCGCACGCGTCTTTTTTTACGAACGGCAGAATTTTTATGGCAGGAAGGGCACACGGCACATGAAACGGAAGCGGAAGCGCTGGAAGAGACGCGTAAAATGCTGGAGGTTTATAAAACGTTTGCTGAGGAATATATGGCGATGCCGGTACTTGTTGGAGAAAAGACGGCGGGCGAGCGTTTTCCGGGTGCAGTAAGTACGTTGTGCATTGAGGCTATGATGCAGGATCGAAAAGCGTTGCAGGCGGGAACAAGTCACTTTTTGGGTCAGAATTTTGCGAAGGCTTCGGGGATTCAATACAATAGCCGAGAGGGCACCAAGGAGTTTGCTTGGACCACTTCTTGGGGCGTTTCAACGCGGTTGATTGGCGGAATGATTATGACGCACGGTGATGATGACGGAATGATTATGCCTCCAAGGTTGGCTCCGAGTCATGTCGTGATTTTGCCGATTATTCGGAAAGAAGAAGATCGTGATTCCATTTTGGAGTATTGCAACACGCTTGCAACACGCTTGCGGGAAAAACGCTTTTTTGAGCGGGATGTGGAAGTGGTTGTGGATGCGCGCGATAT
>Ga0256827_10002931_pt1 | contig 10932 bp, 10 predicted proteins | sample CV84metaG_FD_185977 | JGI IMG/M metagenome (GOLD analysis project Ga0256827, IMG submission 185977) | Hydrothermal vent microbial communities from East Pacific Rise, Pacific Ocean - CV84 | ecosystem: Environmental > Aquatic > Marine > Hydrothermal vents | place: Pacific Ocean: East Pacific Rise...
TTATCGTACTCAACGGTCCGCTCAGTAAAATCAGTTGTCATAGTTACTCTCCTGTACTTAAGTTGTCTTCGATGTGTTCTTTAACACTCGCTTTGATCTTTTCGGCGCTCTCATCAAGTGTTTTGTCAACACTTTTACTGACAGCATCTTTAGTTGTACTGATCTGCTCTTGTGTTGCTTTTACGCCTTGATCGATTGTGTCATTAAGATCTTGGCTCACTTCTGCTGGATCGATATGCATCACAAAACTTCCTACTTCAACCATAACAGGGAAAAGAAAGCTCGTTTTCATGGCAGGTTCTAGGTTGACACGAATAGCTTTGATGTTATAAACAGCGTAGGTAATTACTGCACCAATAAGGAAAAACTTACCACTACCAATAATAAAACCAAACACCTTGTCTACAGGACCTAAGCCACTTACTTTTGACATTTTAGTCAGCACAATACCCAGTATGATCATTGCTGCCCAAAAGATAATAAGAGTAGCAATAAAACCTACAAAACTAACAGCTGCGCTGGACTCAAACTTAAAGATGGTGTCACTGATAAGTCCACCAATACTGTCTCCAAGGCGAGAAGCGATAAAGATACCACCGATAATGCCGATTAGACCGAAAAGTTCTTTGAAAAAACCGTTGATGATCCCTTTAAGACCAAGAAGTAAGATGATAATACCGACAACAAGGTCGAAATAGTTAAGTTCCATGCGTATATCTTTTGAAGTAATTTGACGCGTATTATATCGCCCAAAACTGTATATTAGATAATGAGAATCAAAAAAGAGCTACTCTCAGCCTTAAAGTATTGATATAACCGAAAAATCAGAGCTTTATCAGTAATATTTGTGTAATATAAATCTTTTAAAATTCAGTGCTTATTGAACAGTAAGTACACCATTATGAAATAAGGCATTACTATGAGTATTTGGACACCGTCTAGCTGGAGAGAAAAATCAATTTTACAACAACCTACCTACCCAGATATGGAAGCGTTGAAGCGTGTTGAACAAGAGTTAAGTGCTTTCCCACCACTTGTATTTGCAGGTGAAGCACGTAACCTTAAAAAACAGTTAGGCGATGTGGCTAACGGTAAGGCTTTTTTACTTCAAGGTGGTGACTGTGCCGAAAGTTTTTCTGAGTTTCATGCAGACAACATTCGTGATACTTTTAAAGCGATGATGCAGATGGCGGTTGTTATGACATTTGCCGGTGGACTTCCTGTTGTTAAAGTAGGGCGTATGGGCGGACAGTTTGCCAAGCCACGTTCATCTGATGTAGAGACTATCGATGGTGTGACATTACCAAGCTATCGTGGTGACATCATCAACAGTGTTGACTTTACAGAGTCTGCACGTATACCTGATCCTAAACGTATGGTAGAAGCTTACAACCAATCAACAGCGACACTAAACCTTTTGCGTGCTTTTGCTACGGGTGGTATGGCTGACCTTCACCAAGTGCATAAATGGACACTTGACTTTGCTCATCAAAGTGAGATCTCTTCTAAGTATGAAGAACTAGCAGAAAACATTGCTCAGTCCTTAGAGTTTATGGATGCCTGTGGTGTGAACTCGTCAACTTTCCGTACACTACGTGAGACTGACTTTTATACATCACATGAAGCACTGTTACTTCCATATGAGCAAGCATTTACACGTCAAGACTCATTAACAGGTGAGTGGTACGATGTTTCTGCTCACATGTTGTGGATAGGTGATCGTACACGACAAATTGATGGTGCTCATGTTGAATTTATGCGTGGTATCAACAACCCTATTGGTATTAAAGCAGGACCAACAATGGATCCTCAAGATCTTGTTGCTCTTATCAACACACTAAACCCTGAAAATGAAGCCGGTCGTCTCAATGTTATTGTTCGTATGGGTGCTAACAAGGTAGGTGACCACCTTCCAGCATTAATTCGTGCTGTTGAAAAAGAAGGCCAAAAAGTAGTATGGTCATGTGACCCGATGCATGGTAATACGATTAAGTCGAGTACCAACTACAAAACACGTCCTGTTGATAACATCTTAACAGAGATGAAACAGTTCTTCCAGGTTCATAAAGCTGAAGGAACACATGCAGGTGGTGTTCACTTAGAGATGACAGGTAAAGATGTTACTGAGTGTGTAGGTGGTTCATTTACTGTGACAGATGAAGACCTCTCTTCTCGTTACCACACGCACTGTGATCCACGTCTTAACGCAGACCAATCACTTGAACTTGCATTTTTAATTGCAGATACACTAAAAGAAGCAACACACTAACAATGCTTCCTCTTTCAGAAATCTACTTTCGTAATATCTACGAAGTAGAACTTCCTGATACTACTGCTACTTTTACCTTTTCACTTCAAACCTATCAACCAAACATTTTTTTCGAAAAACCTTTTGCCATCATTACAGCTGGAAACCCTAATAATATGGAGCTAAGTATGGATGACAATAGAGAACGTAATGCTAAACTATATAGTGAATTAAATAGTAAACATGTCTTAAACGCTAAAGGATGTTACTTAGAACATTGTGAAGAGGGCTATTTGGTTTATGATCTTACATTAAATGAAGCATTAGTGTTAGGTCGAAAATATGAGCAAGTCGCTATTTTTTATAATGATACTAAGGCTTTGATGTATGTGGATTGTGTAGAAGAAATTGTTATTAGTGAAAGAGCGGTAGCGTAAGGCTACCTTTATGTGTTAGAGACCGTTTTGGTCCAGAACACGTAGAAGTTCTTCTGGACGGTTAGCATAAGAGATCGCTGTGTCACGAGAGACAACGCGCTTTTTAACAAACTCAAGAAGCTGTTGTGTCTGTGTGACCATTCCTGTCTCTTGCTGGTTAAGTTGCATTTGTGAATAAACCTGGTGAACCTTGTCTTCACGGATAAGGTTAGCAATCGCAGGGTTGGTCAACATAAACTCTTGGGTTGCAATACGACCTCCACCAATCTTAGGTAAAAGTGCTTGTGCAACAACCGCTACAAGTGATGTGGAAAGTTGCGCACGAACTTGTGGCTGTTCCTCACCAGAGAAAACGTCAATAATACGGTTAATTGTCTGTGGCGCAGAGTTGGTGTGTAGAGTACCAAATACCAAGTGACCTGTTTCTGCCGCAGTTAGAGCCGCACCAATTGTCTCTTGGTCACGCATCTCACCAATGAGGATAACGTCTGGATCCTGACGCATTGCATATTTAAGAGCAATTGCAAATGAGTTGGTATCATCCCCAACATTACGTTGTGAAAAGAGGCACTTTTTATTTGTGTGCACAAATTCCACCGGATCTTCTACGGTAATGATGTGACGGTTTTCTGTTTCATTGATCTCATTTAGCATAGCTGCAAGTGTTGTTGACTTACCTGAACCTGTTGGACCGGTTACAAGGATAAGACCTTTTTCACGCTGGATGACTTTTTTGAAGACAGGGTTACCATTAAGATCATCTAATGATGGGATCTCAATAGGAATAATACGAAAGGCACATGCTAAATCTCCAAGTGTCTTATAGTAGTTGGCACGAAAACGACCGATTTCTGGAAGCATGATGGCAAAGTCAAGCTCACTATGCTCTTCTAACTCTTTTTTCTGTTTCTCTGTGAGTAGGGCATACGCCATGTCTTCGATCATCTTACCATCGAGCGTTGGTAGGTTAAGAGCTACAAGACGACCGTCAATACGAATCTGTGGCTCTGAACGTGAGACGAGGTGAAGGTCTGATGCTTTGTAGGCAACAACACTCTTTAGTAGTTTTCTAATATCTAATGCTTGACTCATAAAATCACTCCAATTGGGTTAGGTATCATTACAACACCCTGTTTATCTATATTCTATTACATTTCTTTATGAAACACTTTAATGATATAAAAAAATAGCTTAAGTGTTGCCTTTTAAGGTAGAAAGAAGGGATTTAGAGTGATTAAAGGTGTGATAAGTGGGTTAAAAAGGAAATCAGCTCTGTTCTATAAAAACAGGGCTTCGTAAGTTGCAAGATCAAAAGCAACAGTAATCTTACCATCGAGATCTAAAACAGGACGCTTTATGAGTAAGTTCTCTTTGCAAAGCCACTCCAGTTGTTGCTCTTCATCAAGATTCAACTCTTTTAACTTGAATGTGCGGTAGGTTGTTCCACGTGTGTTAAAAAGCTTTTTCATTTCAACTTGTTTAAGCCAAGGTGCAACTGTTTCACAGTCAACAGGAGTTGCTTTAAAGTCGACTAATTCATAAGCAATGTCATGCGCTTTTAAAAATTTAATCGCTTTTTTAACGCTGTCACAGTTTTTGATCCCATAGAGTTTGAGCATGTTATTCAATGATCTTTGGAACGATAAAAAGGTGTTCTTCACTACGAGGAGCATTTTCTAGGATGGTATCATTGATTGTACTATCACAGGCTGGAGTATCTTCACGTGTAGGTGTACCACTATCGTTCATAGCAAAATTTTCATCTACATCATCAGTGTTAAGTTCAGAAAGATTGTCAACAAAGGCAACAATTCCACTAAGTTGTGTAATGATCTCTTCACGCTTACTCTCTTCGATAGTTAAAAATGAGAGTTTTTCGAGACGTTGTAATAGGGCGTCGTCTACTTGCATAATAATTCCTAAATATTTTTACCACATTTTAACTAAAAAATCTTATTGTTCTCTCTTTTTACGTGCAATAGTCGCCTGTTTAGAGGCAATTAACCATTGTTTGGATAACATAACAGCAATTTTAACAAGGATGTTACCAGTGAGTTTAAAAGAAAATATTGAGATGGTCAAAGAAGAGCTAAACAGTGAAGAACAGTTTTTTGAAAAAGCGGTACAGACAGAGCGTTTTGTAAAGAAATATAAAAAACCTCTTATCGGTATTGTCACAGCGGCTATTCTCGTTATTGGTGTTGCCGCAGCATATGACCTTAATCAGCAAAGTAAGGTTGATGCTTCTAACAAAGCACTTAATGTTTTAATGGTGGATGCAAACGATGAAGCAGCGCAAGAACAACTTAAATCACTTAACCCTAAACTTTATGATGTTTGGACACTCTCGCAAGCACTTAAGTCTAAAGACCAAGACTCTTTACGTTCACTTCAAAGCTCAAAAGCACTAGTTGTTGCTGACCTTGCAGAGTATGAACTTGCAGCTATTCAAGAAGATGAATCGGCACTACAAACCTACTCACAAACGAGCAGTTCATTGCTTAAAGAACTGGCAATGATCGAAGAAGCTGTACTTCTAATGCAGAAGGGTGATAAAGCATCTGCAAAAGCAAAACTAATGATGATTGACATCAACTCACCTGTTTACGAACTTGCGCAGACTTTAGCGCACTATGGTGTGAAGTAAGCGTGAAACTCTACCTCTCTACAGTTTTTTTAGCACTGTTTATCTTTAGTGGTTGTAGCTCAAAAGAGTATTTCGCACCTGAAGTTGTTAAAGATGACTGGGACAAACAAGCGTTCTTAGAGGAGACTATTATTACAACAACAGCTGATGGTGCTGTTTTAGAAAATGGTCAGATCCTAACAAAAGAGGGCGTACAAGATTACTTCCTTCCCAAAGGGTATAGCTACATTGGCCAAAGTGATGGCTGGATTATAGCTTCTAAGGTTAATGGCGACCTTTTACTTCAAAGTATTGATGACAACTCTACCGAGATCAATTTTGAGTTAAAAAAGACAGTTGCTGGTGCGACGGTCAGTGGTGATAAACTAGCCATTATCTTTGCGACAAATGAGATGGCCCTTTACAATATCAGCACTAAAGAACTTGTACTAAAAGAGGGTGGAAATGCACCGGTAGCCGTGGATACACGTATTGTTAATCCTTTCTTTTTAAATGAGCTTGTTCTCTTCTTAACCTTAGATGGAAAAGTCGTTATTATTAACTCTGACTCCAAAGAGGTGCTACGTTCCATGTTGGTGAGTTCAGAAGACAACTTCAACAACATCATCTACTTTAATGTAATAGACAACGTTATGGTTGCAGGAACAGGGTATAGACTCTTCTCTCTTAGTGAGAAAGAACGCCGTGAAAAATATGAGATGCGTGACATTATCTTTAATGAAGAAGGTATTTGGATTACGACAAAAGAGGGTGAGGTTATCGCCCTTACGCCTTCACTACAACTCAAAGCAAAACGTAAGTACCCATTTGCACACTTTTTAGGCATGATTATGACAGAAGATAAGATCTATCTACTAGAGCGCCAAGGCTATATTATCGAGCTTAGTAAAGACTTGGCTACCTCAGATGTGTATGAGTTAAACATTGATGATGGTTATGTCTATGTCGCTGACAAAGCCTTTTATGTAAATGATATTATCTATCCAGTAGAGTAGTTATGTCAAATGAGCTTGAAGCATTTTTAGAATACATTCAAGTGACAAAGGCACTCTCAGTAAAGAGTGTGGAAGCTTACAGAAGTGATCTTTTACAGATCGAGACCTTAACAAAGAAACCACTTATCTCCCTTGACACCAATGCAACACTCAAGGCACTCTCCTCTTACGAAAACAAACGTACACTCAACCGGAAACTCTCTGCTATCAATGCCTTTTTCAGTTTCTGTTTTCGCAGTGAGTTTGTACAAGAACAGCAAAAGTTAAAACTCGCAAAAATCCCTAAAAACCTACCAAAGTTTTTAACCTACAAGCAGATAAAAGAGGGTGTTCAAAGTATTGATCAGTCTGAGTGGATAGGTCAGCGTGATGCTGCTTTAATTATGTTTTTATATGCAACAGGCATGCGTATTAGTGAATGTTTAGCCATGCGATTGGAAGATATAGAAGGAACGTGGTTACGGGTACGTCATGGTAAAGGAGATAAAGAGCGTTTTATACCTATTGCTAAAGAAGCGTTAGCACTACTGCAATGTTATTTAAGTACCGTTCCCTTTGATACTCAAGAAATATGGTTGAACTATAAAGGTGCTTCTCTGAGCCGCATTTCCGCATTTAAAATCACACAGAAGTACTTAGGTATTTCCCCTCATGTACTGCGTCACTCCTATGCTACAGCACTCATCTTAGGTGGTGCAGACCTGCGTGTAGTACAAGAGTTACTTGGACACGCTTCACTCTTAACGACACAGGTTTATACGCACATTCAAAAGCAGAATTTACAAGATACAGTACGAAACCATCATCCCATGGCGTAACAACATTTTAATCAGGTTTTTGATTTCTTATAAAAACTCTTTCATGATATTCTTGGCAAAAAAAGAAGAGATACAAGTAGTATCAAAATGGATATACCTTATAATTGCAAAAAAATTTATTTGAAAGATTTAGATGTCCCTAAATAATGATTATTTTCTTCTCTATCATGGGACACAAGTTCCTCATCAGAAAATATACACCTTTAACAAATCACTTAGTGATCTTGATTTTTTTGAACTCAGTGCATTGATACTCTCTATCACCCGACATAACTTAGACGCCTTTACCTCTCTTGAGTATTTTAAAGAGATTACTCTAAACTTTACCCCGACAGAGATCCTCTATCATGATGATTTATATCAACTGCAAAATGCTATTATTACCCATCTTTTGGCCCATGATTTATATAAAAATGTCCATCTATTTGATGAACCTTTGGAGTATTTAGTTAAAGAGAAGATACTTTGCATTGAAGAGTATAAAAAATTATGTTCTCTTTTTGAATATGAAGAAGTGCAAGAGGTCTCTTTGCCGAAATCTTATATACAGTCTCGTGACTTTTTACACCATAAACACGCGCTGATTCTTGCCATCAATGAACTCAAACCCCTTTTTATTAACAACCAAGGCTTAGTTGAACTTTTAGATTATTTGAAACAACAGAGGTTCTCTATTGGGATCACAGGGGTGATGAATTCTGGAAAATCAAGCATGATTAACGCGCTGATGGGTGAAGAGATATTGGGTACCAATGTTATTCCTGAAACCGCCAACCTCTCATTAATTAAACATGCTACAAAGCCCTATGCAAAAGTTATTTACTGGAATCAGATGCAGTGGAAGCAAATGGAGCGTAGCGCGCTAGAGTTAGAATCCATGAAGAAGTTTATGGAAGAGACGAAAGAAGCGTTTAAAGATACATTACCAAAGTACATCTTAGAAAAAGCACGAGAAGATATGATAGAGGTCAGCGCACTGCATGCGTACACCTCGGCCAAAGGCAAGCACTCCAACCTTGTTAAAATGATAGAACTCGGCTCCAACCTTCACTTTTTAAAAGAGAACATCGAACTTGTAGATACTCCAGGTTTAGATGATGTGGTGATTCAACGTGAAGAGATCACCAAAGAGTACATTGCCCAATGTGATCTTTTAATTCACCTTATGAATGTCTCTCAAAGTGCCACACAAAAAGATGTAGAGTTTATCATCGACGCCGTTCGCTTTCAAAATATTACGCAGATCCTTATTGTTATCACCCGTGTGGACCTGGTGAGTGCTAAAGATATCAAAGAAGTAATTGCGTACACAAAAAGCGCTATTGAACGTAAACTTCAAGCGCTCAATGCAGATGCCTCTCTTGATTTTATCTTGAAAAACATCCGCTTTATCGCGCTCTCTTCCAAGATGGCATTACACCATAAACTAGGCGAGTCTCAACGCGCACTAGACGCGGGTTATACCTTAGAACAAAGTGGTCTTCCTGAAATTGAGCGCTATCTTCATGAGACACTTTATGGCGCCAATGCAGCGCGTTCAAACCTTATTCTACGCGCAGCAAAACAACGTCTTTTTAAAACGACTACACAGAACATAGAACTTCTAAAATATGAACTCACTCTATTAAGTAAATCGAAAGATGAGTTACAAGAAGAGCTGAAATTACTTTTGCAAAACCAAGAGGCTTTACAAGTTAAACTAAGTGCACTCACACAAGAGATAAACTCTTTTAAACCACTGCTGGAAAATTATGGTAGTCCGCTGCGTTATATTTTAGAAGAAGAGAGTAAAAAGTTGCAAACACTTCTAAAACAGCGCCTCTTAGATGAAACATCTTACGCACTGCAAAAAGAGAAGACAAAACCAACACTGAGTCGCGTCACAATTTTGATTGAAAACTCAATGCGTCATGGTTTGGTAGACATTCTAAGAGATTATCGTTATGCCTTGATTAAAAAAATGGGACAACTAAAAGAGTCCATTTTAAACTATTATCCAGAAAGTGAGATAGACGCGCTGAGTCTTGACTTAGAAAAACAATTTAACTCTTCACGAGCTCAAATCACTATCCAAAGTTCCTTAGAAGTTTTTGTTAAGAAGGCATTCAAGCTTTGCACTAGCAGTAAATTAAAATATCTTGATGAGGCTTTAAAGGTATTAATCAGAGAAGAGTTTATTTATATTGATGAACAACTTCAAGAAAAAAGTCAAATAATTACGCTACAAACTGAAGACGCTTTTTTTGAACAACTTAATGAACCTATTAAAGCTATTCAGATAAGCATAAATGAGCAACAAGTTCTACTTGAAAAACATACCAAGACGCTACAAAGTAGTGAAGATAACAGTGCTAACAATAAGGCGATTGAAATCCACAACAATATTAAAAACATAGAACTTATTATAAGTCGATTCTCATTATGAAGTTTTTACCCGATTTAATCACACAATATCAGGCTCAGTTTAAAAAAGACGAGACACAAGAACGTGGTATCACCGCAGAGATTCAAAGTGTTCAGCACGCACTGCTTGATGAGAAGTTTCACCCCTCCATCCAGCTTTCACAACTTTTTGACAAACTATTACGTCGTAGTAAATACCCCATGGAAGTTGCCATCGTAGGGCAGTTTTCAAGTGGAAAATCTACATTTTTAAATGCCTTACTTTCTAAAGACATCTTGCCAACAGGTATCACGCCCGTAACATCTAAGGTCAACTTTATTAACTATGCTAAAGAGTACAAACTCAAAGTAAGTTACAAAAACGGCGCGCATGAGTACCATTCGCTTGAGCACATCGCCAAGTTTACTGACCAAAGAGAGAGCATCGAAGATGTCAAATACCTCACACTTTACGCGCCGAATGAGATGTTAAAAGACATCTCGTTTGTGGATACTCCTGGTTTAAACTCGCTCTCTCATAGTGACACCGAAATCACTAAAAAAATACTGCGTGACGTTGATGGTATCATCTGGCTAACGCTCATAGATAACGCAGGTAAAGAGAGTGAATCAGCTATCTTAAAAGAGTACCTCGCCAATTTTAAATCAAAATCTTTGTGTGTTTTAAACCAAAAAGATAAGTTTGAACAAGCACAGATAGATATGACTATAGAGTATATGGAAAAAAACTTTTCAGAATTTTTTGCCAAAATCGTCCCTATCTCTGCCAAGCAAGCACTTGATTCAAGAGTGAATGAAAAAGAGGTACGTTTTCAGAGTGCCTTGAGTGAACTGCAAGAGGCGTTCAAGCACGCCAGCAGTGCAAATATGGACGCTTTAAACTTGGAGTTTTTCACACAAGAGTTCCAGCGTTACACGCAAGCGGTAAAAGGCATTAAAAACCGTGATCAAAGCGATGATATGCAGATCATGAAAGAGTCTAACATCTCCGAGGTTTTGAGTTTTATAGAAAAGAGACTCAGACCACAATCTATTGAAGCTAAAAAATTCTCTATTCGTAAAGATTTGGATTCAGTCTGTGAGATTATTATTAAAGAGTATGAGACTATTTCTGGTGTTTACGGTGCACTTGAAGAGATTATTCTTACCAAAGAAGATGAAATTATGCACGCCTTTGACGCAGTCTATCTTAAGCACTCTAAAGAGCTGTTTTTTATGCATGAGAAAATTGATGAGATACTCAATGTCATCGCGCAAAGTATCTTTAAAAACATCAAAGCCAGTAAAGGTGTTCGTTTTGATAAAAGTAAATCACTGCTTGGTATTAAAATCACTGAAGTCGAATACGAATCACTCCGTGTCGATCATGACAGCATTATGCAAG
>Ga0256827_10002932_pt1 | contig 10931 bp, 12 predicted proteins | sample CV84metaG_FD_185977 | JGI IMG/M metagenome (GOLD analysis project Ga0256827, IMG submission 185977) | Hydrothermal vent microbial communities from East Pacific Rise, Pacific Ocean - CV84 | ecosystem: Environmental > Aquatic > Marine > Hydrothermal vents | place: Pacific Ocean: East Pacific Rise...
CATTGATGGTAGATGTAGTTCAGTTGGTAGAGCACCTGTTTGTGGCACAGGTTGTCGCGGGTTCGAGCCCCGTCATCTACCCCATTGGTATTTATTGGGGAAACCTCCCAAATGAAGAAGCGCTAGTGGCTCAACTGGATAGAGCATCAGACTTCGGATCTGAGGGTTAGGGGTTCGAGTCCTCTCTGGCGTACCATTTGATTTAAGTATTATATTTATTGTGCACTCGTAGCTCAGCTGGATAGAGCATCGCCCTTCTAAGGCGAGGGTCTCAGGTTCGAATCCTGACGGGTGTACCACTTATGCGGATGTGGTGAAATTGGTATACACGCCAGACTTAGGATCTGGTGCTTCACGGCGTGGAGGTTCGAGTCCTCTCATCCGCACCACTCTCTTTTAAACATTATTCATAAATCACTCTCTTTTAAACATTATATAGTTAGTTATCACCATAAACCTTAAGAATATTCTCTATTTTATAAAGCTTTTTAGCCTATTTTTGCTAAAATTCTGAAATTATTTTGGAATAAAGGATTGTAATGAATATTACAGCAACAAAAACTGATGCAGCAAACGTATTAGTAGTAGCAACTATTGATGAAAATGACATCGAAAAAAACTTAGACAAGGCAGCTAAGAAGATAGCTAAGACTGCTTCTGTTGATGGTTTTAGAAAAGGTAAAGTACCTGTGGCTAAAATTAAGCAGATGTATGGAGAGCAACTTCAACAAGATGCTGAAAATGAAGCAGTTCAAGAGATTCTTGAGCAAGCTAAAAAAGAACTGGATATTAATACAGCAGATATTATTGCTGACCCAGCATTTAAAAAATATGATAAAGAAGATGACAAAATTAACGTTGAGTTAACTATATCTCTTAGACCAACTATTGAAGCAGAAGGTTATAAAGAACTTGCTCCAAAATATGATGAACCAACTGTTGAAGATTCAGAAATTGAAGAGAAACTAAAAACTTTACTTGAAAACAATGCTCCTTATACTGCACCTGCAGAAAAAAGAGCCTTAAAAGAGGGTGACCAAGCAAACTTTGACTTTGTAGGTAAAGTTGATGGTGTTGAGTTTGACGGTGGCAAAGCTGAAGGGTTTGATCTTGTGATTGGTTCAGGTCAATTTATTCCAGGTTTTGAAGACCAAATGGTAAAGATGAAAATTGAAGAGACCAAAGATATTACAGTTACTTTCCCTGAAGATTACCAAGCTGCTGACCTTGCTGGAAAAGAGGCTGTATTTACAGTAACACTCAATGACATCAAAGAAAAAACAGAAGCTGAGCTTGATGAAGAGATGGTTAAAAAACTTATTCCAAACGATGAGAATGCAACAGCAGAGACAGTTAAAGAGAAACTAGCTGAACAGATTAAATCTGAGAAAATTTCTAAACTCTACAATGAGACACTTAAACCTGAACTAATTGAAGCATTGGTAGCAAAATATGACTTCGCCCTTCCTCAAAATATTGTTGAACAAGAGATTGATGCTCAAATCAACAACAAAGCAAGAGAGATGAGCGAAGAGGAGTTGGCTGAATATAAAGACAACGAAGAGAAAATAAACGAACTTAGAGAGAGCGTAAGAGAGACTGCTACAAACTCTGTTAAAGCTACTTTCCTAGTTGACTACTTGGCTAAAAAAGAAGATGTTGCTGTTAATGACCAAGAGGTATCTCAAACTATCTACTACGAAGCGATGATGAGTGGTCAAGACCCACAAGAGGTAATTAAATACTACCAAGAGAATAATCTTCTTCCTGCTGTTAAAATGGGAATGATTGAAGACAAACTCTTTGCAAAAATTATTGGTATTGAGCAATAATTACAAACAATCCCTCTTCTACCTTTTACTACTTATTCACAAGTAGTAAAAAGGTAGCTTAGCTTTCAAAGCCCAATACATTTCTAAGTAAAAAAAGTGTATTCTCCTAACAATTAAATTATTATACTAAAAGGTACTATTAATGAGTTATATTCCTTACGTTGTAGAGCAGACAGGTCGTGGTGAGCGATCGTATGACATCTACTCTAGACTACTAAAAGACAGAATTATTATGATGAGTGGCGAAGTAAACGACCAAGTGGCGTCAACCATTGTGGCTCAACTTCTTTTCCTAGAGGCACAAGACCCTGACAAAGACATCTACTTCTACATCAACTCTCCAGGTGGGGTAATCACCTCTGGTTTGGCGATGTTTGACACCATGAACTACATTAAGCCTGACATTGTCACCATCTGTATTGGTCAAGCTGCCTCAATGGGTGCTTTTTTACTCTCATCAGGTGCAAAAGGGAAACGTTATGCTCTTCCAAATGCAAGAATCATGATTCACCAACCATCAGGTGGGGCTCAAGGGCAATCGACCGATATTCAAATTCAAGCTGAGGAGATTCAACGACTCAAAGATACGCTTAACAAAATCATGGCTGATAACTGTGGTAAAAAGGCGAAACAGCTTGAAAAAGATACCGAAAGAGATAACTTTATGTCGTCAGAAGAAGCAATGGAATATGGGCTTATTGACCAAATCTTAACAAAAAGTTTTAGCTAAGGTTCTCAATGGTTCAAGATATAGTTATCTATCCAGACAAGCGTCTAAAGCAAATCTCTAAAGAGGTAACCGAGTTCAATGAAGAGCTACACACCCTACTTGATGATATGTACGATACCATGCTTAGTAAAAAAGGTGTGGGATTGGCTGCCATCCAAATAGGTGTGGCTAAACGGGCATTGATTATCAATCTACCTGAGGATGATTCTGATGATGTTATTATCAAAAAAGAGGATACCTTAGAGATTATCAACCCTATTTTTCTAACAAAAGAGGGTTCATGCAAACATCAAGAAGGCTGCCTTAGCATCCCTGGGGTCTACGAAGATATTGAGCGTGCCGAACATATTGTACTAGAGTATCAAGACCGACATGGCAAAAAACAGACCATTGAAAACAATGAATTTTTAGCCATTGCATTACAGCATGAAATGGATCACTTAGAAGGTAAAGTCTTTATTGAAAAACTCTCTATTTTAAAACGTAAAAAGTTTGAAAAAGAGTGGAGAAAAAGAAATAAATAGAGAACTTCTAAATACTCTCTCCTGCCCTTAACGCAGTCACCCATGCAAAGTGGAGGTTAAACCCTCCTCTGTCGCCATCTACATCAAGCATCTCGCCTGTCATATAAAGCCCTTTAACCTTTTTAGACTCCATTGTTTTGGCATCAACCTCTTTGGTATTCACCCCACCCGTTGCCACTTCTGCCCCTTTGTAGCCTCTGCTTCCGTTGACTTCAAATCTAAAATTTTTAATTTGAGTAACAATAGCATCCACCATTTTTATGTTCGATGAAATCGAACCTACGGTTTCATTTTGTAGTTTTAATGGCTCTAAAATAGGGCGTATCAGCTTTTTATTGATAAACCCTTGCATCCACACCTCTAACGGCTTAGTACTCTTTTTAACCAAACTCTTTCGCATTAGTGCCACCAGTTGCTCATTGCTCATTTTGGGCATGAGGTCAATGGTTAACATAACACTTTTTTTCGTTAAAAGTTCCACCATGACAAAACGGCTAATATCTAAAATTGCCAACCCTGAAATGCCATAATTGGTAAAGAGAACATCGCCTTGTTTGGTCACCATCTCACCTGACCCTCGTTTTAACGTTACCCTACTCTCAACCTTCACCCCTGCCATCGCTTTTAAGTGACGTTCTGACAAACCTGAGGTTAACTGCACCAAGGTAGGAAAGCTTTTCACAATGGTATGTGAAAAAGTACGGGCAAAGCCAATGCCATCAAGCACGCCACCCAGTTGAGGAGCAGAACAGTGACCTGTTGCCAAGAGCAGTTTTTGAGTTTTAATAACTTGATTGTTGTAGTGAATAGAAAACAGATTCTCTTTTTTAGTGACCTTGGTAACCACAGCATCACAAACTATTTGCACGCCTAGTTGTTCACACTCTGCCTCTAACAAATTCACCACAGCTGAGGCTTGTAGCGACAGAGGAAAGACTTTTCCCTCTTTGGCTTCAATCAGCTCTAAACCGATAGATTTAAAAAACTGCTTCACGCTTTGGTAACTGTAGCCCTCAAAAACCTCTTGAATAAATGGCAAATTTTGAGAGTGAAAATGGTCAAGTGTAGGGCGTTGATTGGTAATGTTACACTTTCCATTGCCTGTGGCTAAAAGTTTTTTTCCTACTTTGGGATTTTTCTCTAAGAGAAGCACCTTTTTACCCTTACGTGCTGCGACAATGGAGGCGACCAACCCACTCGCCCCTGCTCCCACTACGACTACATCAACCATCTATTTAATTTTCTTTTTCATTTCATCTATTTTAGAACGTATCTCATGGTTCTCTTTGTCGATGGTTGATGCTTTTAAATAGTAGTGTAACGCTTTATTATAGTTTTCTAATGTATCATAGGAGGAGGCAAGATTAAAATAAGTCGTAGCCCGTTCAGAACTGTTATTTTCTAAAACAATGTCATCTATTTTTATTGCTTTTTGGTAATACTCAATCGCTCGACTATACTCTTTTAAATTGTCATACGCCAGCCCAATATCGTTGTAGTCCAGTGCTATTTCAGCACGCTCCTCTTCATAATATTTTAAATCTTCATTTAACTGTTTAATCTCATGCTCTAAAACTTTTCTGTACTCACCCTCTTGTAGATATTTTTGAGCAAGGAGATGATGCTCTTCACTTGGGGTTCCTTTCAAAAGAACCTTCACAGGCTTTTTACTCTCTGTGGTATCAGATAGGCAGGCTGTAAAGAAAAAAGAGAAAAGTATAACTATGGCACGGCTTAACAACTTTATATTGAACATTGTATGCTCCTATTCACTATTATTTATTCCTAATTTTATCATAAATAAACTCTCTTTAATCATACCAAGAGCTACAGCAAGATTGTGGATGCATCTACAGCTCCATCAAGATAGATTGGCGAGAGGGTGCAGTGGGAAGGACTTGGCACAAAGGTAAACTCAGTTGAAGCCAAGCTTGGAAGAAAATTAAAACAATAACGCACAAGTAACATTTAGTTATAATATCAAAAAAATTAGAGAGGTCTCTCATGTGTGTTGAAAAACTCCAAAAAATCCTTTTAGCTTCGGCATTGGGAATGGTTTTAATGTTGGCAGCAGTTGGTTCTGTAAAGCTTGCATTTCTTTTACAAGTGATTGTTATGGTTATACTACTCATGAGTGGACTTACAGGGTTTTGTTACATCACCACGGTGTTAAAATCTGCATTCCCTCTCTGTAATGACAACAACAAGGATAAAAAATAATGGCAAATATTTCATACAAAGATGCTGGTGTAGATATTGACGCAGGAAACAACTTCGTTGAAGCGATTAAAGCTGATGTAAAATCAACTTTTGATAAAAATGTTATTGGAGGAATTGGTTCATTTGCTGGGGCGTATGCCCTACCAACAGGCTACAAAGAGCCAGTGATTCTCTCGGCAACCGATGGGGTAGGAACAAAGCTAAAGCTGGCAATTGACAGTAACAAATTTGACACCGTAGGAATTGACCTTGTTGCGATGTGTGTCAACGACCTTATCTGTAACTTTGGAACACCAATGTTCTTCTTAGACTACTACGCAACAGGTCGTTTGGTACCAGAGAATGCTAAAGATGTGGTTGCTGGTATTGCTGAGGGGTGTAGACGGAGCGAATGTTCACTTGTCGGTGGTGAGACAGCTGAAATGCCAGGAATGTACTCTGATGACGATTTTGACTTAGCAGGGTTTGCCGTAGGTATTGCAGAGCGTTCAGAGATGGATACCGTCTCAAATGTCAAAGAGGGGCAAGTTATTTTAGCACTTCCAAGTTCGGGAGTTCACTCAAATGGCTATTCACTGGTAAGAAAACTTTTCTTTGACAAATTGGGCATGAGTTTAGATTCAGACTTTGATGGTAAACCACTTATCGAGACCCTCTTAGAGCCAACACGTATTTACGTCAAAGAGTTTAAAGCCAACCGAGACAAAATCGTAGCACTCGCACACATTACAGGTGGGGGAATTGTTGAGAACTTACCACGGGTACTTCCTGAGGGAATGAGAGCTCAAATCTCAAAAGATAGCATTAAAGTGCTTCCTATCTTTAAATTTATGAGTGACTACGTCGAAGAGGAAGAGATGTTCAGAACCTTCAACATGGGTGTAGGAATGGTACTTGTCGTAGAGGCAGAAGATGTTGAAGCTGTGTGTGCCAATACAGATGCTTACGTTATTGGTGCTATGATTCAAGGGGAAAAAGGGGTAGATTTAATTTAGTCTAAACCTTTTCTCAAGATATTAAATTTTTTTGATGATAAATGTCAAATATAAATATTTTTTTGATATAATCATCGAATGAGAGAAAAAAAAGACAAATTAACCCTGCGTCAACTTGAAATATTTTTAAATGTTGTCAAAGAGGGTCACCTTACCAATGTCGCCAAAGCCATGGGACTGAGCCAATCAGCCATCTCCATGGCCATTAAAGAGCTAGAAAAAATTCTAGGTAATCCTCTTTTTGATAGAATCAACAAAAAACTTATTCTCAATGAGATGGGACGTGCCTTTGAAAAAGAGATTACCCCTATTATTAAAAAATTTAATGATATTGAGTATGAGTTTAAAAATACTGTTAACAAAGGGATGGTACGTGTGGGTGCCAGTACCACCATTGTTGACTACCTAATGCCTCCAATTATCTGCTCTTACATGAACAACTACCCAGATGTTAAAGTTGCCCTAAAAGAGGGAAACAGCCAAAATATTGTCAACCTCATTAAAGAGGGTGAACTCGATGTTGGTTTCATTGAAGGTGTTGTAAATGATGCTGATATTATTAAAAACATTGTTGGTATCGATGAACTCGTTGTTGTTACCACGGATAACACTCTTAACAAAGAGTCCTTTATTGATACCCTTCAAGATAAAAAATGGATTTTAAGAGAAGAGGGTTCAGGTACACGTGAAGTCTTTTTAGACTACATCAAAGACAAAGTAGAACATATTAATATCTTTTTAGAGTTGGGTCATACTGAATCTATTAAATCCCTACTTATCAACCACCAATGTCTCACCTGTATCTCTAAGATTGCTGTAACCAATGAGATTAATGAGAAGAAGTTGATTCAAATTCCACTCAAAAACTTTGAGTGTAAACGAAACTTCTACATGATTTACCATAAAGACAAATATAGAAGTGAACTTTTCAATAAGTTTGTAACCTTTACCAAAAGCATGATACAACAGATGATAGAAGAGCGAACCTAACGCTTTTTTATCGACCTACTCTTAACGTTGCCTCTTCATACTCAGAGGGGTAATTCAAATTCCAAAACGCTTCCTCATTCTCAATAGAGACAGTCACAGTCTCAACACGCTTTAGCAGAGCTTGTAAGCGATGGTTATTCACTTCTAATGACTCATATGCCTCTTTTAAAATAGTTCGTCTATAGATAGCACAAAGTGGCTCTAAACCCTCTTTAGACGATGCAATAATCACATCAGCTGAGCTAATAGCGTTGGCATAGAGTTGCTCTATAACCTCTTGACTTACAAATGGGCTATCAACACTTAAGACAAATACTTCATCTACCTCTAATGTCTCCAAAATGGAGACCAATGCCACTAGAGGAGAAGAGATTTCGTAGTTATCTTCAATAATATTCACCTCAAAGTCAAACTTATTCCATTTAGCTGAGATATAGACCTTAGAGAAGAGCTGTGAGAGACGTGCATATTGAAACTGGGCGAGTGAAGCATACTCCCCAAAGGGAAGCAGTGCTTTGTCTCGTTGCATTCGAGAGCTTTTTCCTCCTGCCATAATGACAGCTACTGAACTTCTCATCATTGTGTGTTAGCTACCCATTCAATGACCTTATTTGCCAACAATGCACCATATTTACGAGACTGTTTATCATTCACCAATACCACTACCACATAGCGTTGTCCTGAGATACCCTCGACATACCCAGCGATGTTCTTGACCCCTCTAATGGTTCCTGTTTTCATCCATGCTCGACCATAGACACTAGAGGTAGCAAAACGGCTCTTTAGTGTGCCATCAATACCTGCTATAGATAGTGTGTTCATCCAACGTTGACCATAATACTTCGCAGCATGGTCTAAAAGATTTGCCAACGACTTAGCTGTCACTTTTGCAGAACGAGAGAGTCCAGAACCATTGGAGATAAGCGTGGTTCCTTTTTCTAAAATATGGTATTTATTTAAAATTTTCTTAATTGCTTTACGACTCTTAAATAGGGTACTTGGAGGAGAATAAATAGTAGCTCCCATGGTTAACATTAGCTGTCGTGCCATTAAGTTGTCCGATTTTTTAGTAATGGTTGAGATAATTTTTTCCAAAGGTTCAGAGTAGTGAGAGAAGAGATACTTTGCATTTTTAGGGACTCTACGCAGTTTTAATGTTCCTGTCATCTTTACCCCTGCATCTCCTAACGCATCTTTTAATGCATAGTAGAACGCTCTATGAGGCATAGAGATGACTTTACAAATGGTTCGTTTTGGACATCTTCGTGAGAGTTTACCTGTTAAAAAAACTGTTGAACGTGCTGAAGCATTGGTTTGAATCTTTACTTTTGGCCAAGAGCGTCCTCGTCTACAAGAGCCATTCACCATGCGTAATCTATTCACTATCTTATAACTACTATCGGGTATATCTTTTTCAACTTTTGCTCTCTTTTTCTTAGGAGTAATGCAAAAAGTACTTTTTCTTTTGTTGAACATAATCGCATCAGGCATAGCATTATACGCACTGTAGCGATTTTCATCAAAGCCTGAGTTGTTGCGAGCTACGACTTTAAACAAAGTTCGGTCAATGATAATATTACCTTGAATTCTACGAATACCAATCGAGCGAATATGTGAGACAATCTGAGATATATCTTCTGTCTTTAACGTAGAGTCACCAGAAGCTTTTACATAGAGGTCACCTCTTAAAATACCTTGTTTTAAAGAGCCTCTGTAGAAGAACTTGGTCTCCCAACGATAGTCAAATCCTAGTTTAAGAAGTGCTGAGTAGGTAGTAAGAAGCTTCATCACTGAAGCTGGAGTTCGTTTGGTATGGGTCAACCACGAGGCGATGGGAGTAGGTGAATTTAATGCTTGAATATGAATACTATAATGACTCTTATCTAACGGTATTTCTGAAATTTCATAGGCTAAATCATCGGGTAGGGTTACAGCATTGAGCAGTGATGAAAAAAAGAAAAAAATAGTAACTAGAAAACCTCGTACGATACGCATGGTTGAAACCTTATTAATAATTTGTATGATAATAGTCAAAAAGCGTTTAATCCCCCATAAAATAATAATATTAGATTAACAAACCATCCAATTCTCCAGTTTAAAAACATCTTGCGTACAGGGCATCCCTTTCCACCCTGCTGTCTCCAAATACATCATCTTTCCTCCAAAGTAGCCCACCACATACATCTCTTTATAGATAGGGTACATTCCTCCTGCAAACATGGCAAAAATATCTTCATAGTTTGTGGGGTGCTGGTAGTGTTCAAAGTCCAGTGAGTGTAACACAGTAATAGCATAGTGTAGCATCTCATTTTTCATCATCGATTTACTCAACGCATAATAAGAGGGATATGTCACAGATGGGTTCTCTAAAAGCTCTGAAATATAGAGTCGTTCTTTTTTATTTTGATACATGGTGAAAGTATACTAAAAGTTATTCACAAAGAGGATAATTATGTCAAATTGTCATATTTTATTTTCATATTCTCAAAAATATCCTCTTTTAAAACCTTGAAATCTAGCCTTTTAATACGACTATTTAAAAAGTTATGCACATACTATTCACACTGTGAATAAGATTTCAAAAAGAAATTTTATTTTAATAGTAAATTTCTTTTTGAAATTAAAAACTAATTACTCGGGTCTCTTTTTCAAAAACTTTTGCAAAAATTTCAGTTGATATGACATTTTTAACCCCATCTACAAAATCATCTTCATCCAAATTCATCTCATCTGTATTGGCTGAACACATCTGAACGATTGCCCCATGTCTAATAGCATCTTTAATTAATGCTCTAGGTGTTCTTTTTTTAGCAAAATAGATATTTTGCTCACCCTCTTTAAGTGCATATTTGACAGCATCTGCTCCAATCACAATGGTAACATTTGCCCCCTGTTTCACACCACTCAATGCAATACCAAACCCCATTCCAGCCACTTGAAGCTCTCCACTACTGACAAAAACTACCAAATTTTTTCCTGAAAGAATTTTTTTCTTTTTGACACTCTTTTCTAGTTTAACATTGTCAACCAATACCTCGGAAGCAACCAAATTTACACTCAATAGAAACAACAACTGTAGCATTATTTTTTTTAACATCTTTTTTCCTTATTTATAGTTATAAATAATTATATATTTTTCTTATCTTTTTTTGCTTAATTAAATCTCATAATTAGAGATGATTTCATTTACTACTTTAAATAACCCTATTCATCATTTTTTAACAGAAAATTAGCTTAAAATAATATAAATCTAATAGCCATAATTGTATACTATAATGTAACTTATAATTAAAGGATTAACGATGCGCATTTCAATAAAAACTTTGGCTTGTTCTTTATTATTCATTTCCATATTTAATGGTTGTGGTGGTAGTAAAGAGGAAACGCCTGATACGCCTACAGAACTTAACTCTGTAGCTGCAAAAAAAGTCATTCTGTTAAATGATTCTAGATGCCCTAACGGTGGGGTTGAAATATTTACGGGAGTAGATAAAAATGGTGATGGAGTACTACAAGTAGCTGAACGTCAAAACTCTGAAATCGTTTGTAATGGAATTGATGGTACAGATGGAGCTGACGGTACAAATGGTACAGATGGAACTAACGGTACAAATGGTACAGATGGTACAGATGGTACAGA
>Ga0256827_10002934_pt1 | contig 10928 bp, 9 predicted proteins | sample CV84metaG_FD_185977 | JGI IMG/M metagenome (GOLD analysis project Ga0256827, IMG submission 185977) | Hydrothermal vent microbial communities from East Pacific Rise, Pacific Ocean - CV84 | ecosystem: Environmental > Aquatic > Marine > Hydrothermal vents | place: Pacific Ocean: East Pacific Rise...
TTCAACAGAGAGTTTTTTAGGTCCCATTCCATAAAGCAATCCAAAGTTAACTGATTTGGCGAAACTTCGTTTCTCTTTAGCTTTATCCTCTCCAAAAAGTATGGTAGAGGTAGCAAGGTGAATATCTACGCCTTCAGTAAATGCTTGTAGGAGTGCAGCATCTTTAGAGAAGTGTGCAAGAAGACGCAATTCTATTTGAGAGTAGTCAATACTCACCAGCTTATAACCCTCTTTAGCAACAAATGCTTCTCTTACTGAACGTCCTAGAGTAGAACGTACAGGAATATTTTGTAAGTTAGGATCACGGGAAGATAAACGTCCTGTAGCAGTACCAGTTTGACCAAAAGAGGTATATATACGGCTATTTTCATCTGCTTTGGCAAGTTTCAAAAGAGGATCAACATAGGTAGATAGTATTTTTTGATACTCCCTATACTCAAGGATCTTTTCAATGATCGGATGCTCTCCAAGAAGTGAATTTAATACGGCTTCATTTGTACTATACCCTGTCTTAGTTTTTTTACCACCTTTTAGCCCTATTTGCTGAAAAAGAACTACACCTAACTGCTGTGTAGATCTTATATTAAATTCAGACCCAGAAAGTGAATATATATCCTGTGTTAAAGTAGCCAAATCTTCACTGAGTCTCTTTTGCAACTCTAAAAGCTTGGAAGGGTCTATTTTTATACCTAAACGTTCCATACGCATAAGTACATTCATGAATGGATACTCTACATTTTTAGCCTCTATCAGTAAATGAGTCAGAGAAGAGAGTTCCATCTTCTTTTTTATGGCAGTATAAAGCATAAATGTCATCCATGCATCTTCTGCTGCATAAAAAGTTGCATCTGCTATATCAACAGCAGAAAAATCTTCTCCTTTTTTTACCATCTCTTTAAATGGTTTCATCTCATACTTAAAAAATGTCTTAGCAAGGGTATCTAACCCAACTTTAGTTCCGGGGTTTGACAACCACGCCATTATCATCGTATCGGCATACGGTATTACCTCATCAAAGCCATACTGATTATAGAGCAGAGAGAGATCAAATTTTAAATTTTGTCCTACAATATTATGGGTCAATAATTTTTTTAGTGCTAAAGTAGCATTATCAATATTGACTTGATCTTCCACCCCCAAATAACTATGTCCAACTGGAACATAATATGCTCTCTCTGTATCTATGCAGAAACTAAAACCTACCATCTTCGCTACTTTGGTATCTAAGCCTGTTGTTTCTGTATCGAAAGCTACTATGGCATCTTTATCTATGCTATCTATAACTCTATCAAGTTTCTCTTTTGTATCAAGTGTAATAGCTTCAAAGCTCAAGATAGTCTGTTTAGGTTTTTCAATCTCATACTCCACCTCTTCAAGCCCTACTTTTGCTTTTTTAATGGCTTGTTTCATCTCATAATGTTCAAACTCTTCAAGAAGGCAGGAGAGGTAATTTTTATCTTCAAAAACAAAATTTTCTACATCTACATCTTTAAATACTTCCGTACTCATTGTTACAAGTTCACGTGATAAAAAAGCTTGTTCTTTACTCTCCAAAAGAAGTTTTTGTATGCGAGGGGTACCACAATTCTCTATATCTTCATAAATGGCTTCAAGTGTATGGTACTTGTTTATGAGCTTAGATGCACCCACTTTTCCTATGCCTTTTACCCCTGGGACATTATCGGAACTGTCACCAAGAATAGATTGAAAGTTTATAAAGTCTTTAGGGTGTACTCCAAATTTATCTATGCATGCCTGCTCATCTACAACCTGCTTCTTTACAGAATCATACATCTCTACTTTACTATCTTCAATCATTTGATAAAGATCTTTATCGTGGGAGACAATACGTACTTTCATTCCTTTCTCTTTAGCAAACTTTGTTACAGTTGCTATGACATCATCTGCTTCAAACCCTTCACGAGATAAATTCGCAAATCCCATCTGTTCTATCCACTCTATGGCAATGGGAAGTTGTTTCACCAAATCATCTGGTGCAGCATCACGATTGGCTTTATATTCAGGGTATAAATCATTACGGAATGTTTTACCTTTAGCATCAAGAGCAAATACTATGTAATCTGTATTATGTTCTTTATGTAATGAATCTACCAAATTGGCAAAACCAGTTAAAAGACCTGTAGGAAACCCTTCTGAATTACGAAGAGGGGGAAGTGCGAAATATGAGCGAAAGAAGAAGCCGAATGTATCTATGATAGTTATAGTTTTCAATGAGAGAGCCTGATTTTTTGCTTATTTTATCTAATTATCTTTTATATTTGTTCCACAAACAATAAAATTTATTAACTATTAAGTTCAAGTATGTAAAATATCCGAATATATAAATTTATTTTATTTACATTTTTTAAAGGACAAATCATTAAAAAAGCACCTAAAACATTTGGAGAAAAAGAGGTTCAACTTGATGACTCTCCTCTCTTTTTCCCACAAGGTTTTGAGAAAATATTTCTTGGCATATATTTTATAGTTTTACCATATATTATGGGTCTTCTATTTCTGTTTTTTTATGTGGCTGAAGCTAAAATAGAACTATTTTTATCTCTCAATAATGAGTCATCTTTTATTTTAACTTGGGCTATTGGGTATGAGATTGTTGCAACTCTTGCTGTTTTATATTTTATTAAAAGTGCCATCTCTTTTTCTGTGAAAAATCATAAGCAAGGTGGAAGACCACAATTTAGAAGACCTTAAACCTTTATTTTTAAACTAAGTTTAACTCTTTAGCTAAATACTCTCCTGTGTAAGAACCTGTCTCTTTATATTCAGCAGCTAACTTTTCTGGTGAACCTGTTGCAACTATTAACCCACCTTTATTTCCACCCTCTGGTCCCATATCTATGATGTAGTCTGCATTTTTAACCATGTCTAAATTGTGTTCTATTACTACTACAGAGTTTCCTAACTCTACTAAATGGTGTACAACTCCCGTCAATCTATCTACATCAGCAAAATGTAACCCTGTTGTAGGCTCATCTAAAATATAGAGTGTTTGACCTGTATCTTTACGACTTAACTCTTTAGAGAGCTTAATACGTTGTGCTTCACCACCCGAAAGTGTTGTTGCATTCTGACCAAGTGTGATGTAGTCAAGTCCTACATCAGTTAAAGTTTTAAGTTTAACTGCAAGTGGGGGAATAGCTTTGAAAAATTCTAAAGCCTCACCAACAGACATAGCAAGTACATCAGATATAGATTTACCTTTATATAAAACTTCTCTTGTCTGTGCGTTATAGCGTGTTCCGTTACAGGTATCACAACTTACAAGTACATCTGGTAAAAAGTGCATCTCTATTTTAATTTGTCCATCACCCTGACAAGTTTCACAACGACCACCTTTAACATTGAAAGAGAAACGCCCTATTTTGTACCCTCTTAACTCAGCCTCTTTAGTCTGTGCAAAAAGTTTACGTATCTCATCCATCATTCCTGTATAGGTTGCTGGGTTGGAGCGTGGAGTTCGACCTATAGGACTTTGATCTAAGTAAATTACTTTATCTAGTTTTTCAAGTCCTGTAATCTCTACACCATCTACCTTATTTACCTTTTTTGCTCTGTTAAGTAACTCTCTTGCAACAGGTAGCAGAGTTTGAAGAATGAGAGAACTTTTACCTGAACCACTCACACCTGTAATACAAACAAAATTTCTCAATGGTATTTTTGCATCAAGTTTTTCAATATTATTAATACTTACATTTTTAATCTCTATCCACTCTTTTTGAGCATTATCATGTCTGTATGAGATAGTTTTTTTACCATAAAGGTAGTCTGCTGTAAGTGTTTTGGCTTTGACTAATTTTTTAGCATCTCCTGCAAATATGATTTCACCACCAAACTCACCAGCCCCTGGCCCTATGTCAATAATATAATCTGCTGCAAGAATAGTCTCTTTGTCATGCTCAACAACTATGACAGAGTTACCCTTCTCTTTGAGTGAATTCAAAGTACGTATAAGTTTCATTGTATCTCTCTCATGCAAACCAATACTCGGTTCATCTAACACATACATAACCCCTGTAAGCCCAGAACCAATCTGTGATGCAATACGAATACGCTGTGCCTCTCCACCTGAAATACTCCTTGCATCTCTGTTGAGTGTTATGTACCCTAGTCCAACATCATGCAGAAAAAATAGTCTCTCATACAGCTCTTTTAAAATAGACTCTGCAATCATCTTTTGCTGTTCTGTTAAGTGTATAAAACTATTCTTATCTGCAAAATAGGCATACGATTTTTCAATAGGCATTGAGATAATATCTGCAATATTTTTACCCTCAATCTTAACTGCCAGTGAACGTGGTCTAAGTCTATGTCCATCACATTTGTCACAAACCTTTTCTGTCATATATTCCGAAAGATCTTTTTCATCTTTGAACATATCATGTGCAAATTTTACTACCCCTGGCCATTCACGATTAAGTTTATGACGTTTCCATATAAAATCAACTGTTCCACCATTTCCATAAAGTATGGCTTTTTGCTGATGAGTCTCAAGTTCACTGTAGGGTTTTTTAATGCTTATATCATTCTGTTCACAAAAAGCATTGAGAAACTTCGTATAGTAACTTTTGTTGAAACCATACATAATCTTTACTGCACCTTTGTCTATGCTAAGTTCAGAAGATATTACTTTTTTAAGATCAATAGCATAACGAATGCCAAGACCATCACAAGCAGGACAAGCACCCTTTGGTGAGTTAAATGAGAATGAGACTGGTTCAAGAGGTTCAAAACTGAGTTTACAGTCAAAACATGCCAAGTGTTCAGAGTAATGGATATGTTGTCTGTCAAGCTTAAGCTCTTCATAGTTCAACACTTCTATCTCCATCTCACCGTAAGACTCTTTAAGTGCTTTTTCTACATCTTGTCCTATTCGGTCACGACTCTCCTCTTTTACTACTACTCTATCTACTACAACTTTTATGCTATGTTTTTTTGTTTTAGAGAGTTCTATCTCATCATCAAGACGTACCATAACTCCATCTATCATGGCACGAATATACCCTTTATGGCGAAGAGACTCCAGCATATCGGAGAATGTACCTTTTTTCTCTTTCACAAGTGGAGCCATAATAACAAGCTTCGCACCATTAGGCAGTTTCAAAACTTCTTCAATAATGTCAGAAGCAGACATAGAAGAGATAGGTTTTCCACATTCATGACAATGCTGTTCACCTACACGAGAAAATAGCAATCTAAGATAATCATATATTTCAGTAATAGTTCCAACTGTAGAACGTGGATTTTTAGAAGTAGTTTTTTGATCAATAGCAATGGCAGGAGTAAGACCCTCAATTTTATCTACATCAGGTTTACCAACACGCCCCAAGAATTGTCTGGCATACGAAGAGAGAGACTCAATGTAACGTCTTTGACCCTCTGCATAGAGAGTAGAAAAAGCAAGTGTAGATTTACCAGAACCTGAAATACCCGTAATTACTACTAATTTGTTTTTAGGTATAGATATATCAATGTTTTTTAAATTATTCTCTTTTGCCCCATAGACGTGAATCATATCTTGTTTTTTTACCATATTTTCTTTTACCTTGCTAAAAATTAATCTGAAATTATAGCATACAAAAAAATCTTCTTACAAAAAGAAGAAAAGAAATACCCCAACAAGTGCTAATACTAACATTCCCTTGCTTACCTCTTTTATTTTCCCATCCATCACTTTAACTGCAATATAAACCAAAGCACCAAGCATAAGTCCATTTGTAATAGAGTAAGTAAATGGCATACCTAAGACAGTAAAAAATGTACTATATTTCATGGCAGAGTCATCATAATTTATGGCTTTTAATTCACTAAACATCATAGTTCCAACTAGTATTATAATAGGATATATGGCAAAAGATGGTATGGCTTTAAAGAATGGCAGAGCAAAAAGTGGTAAAAAAAACAGCATTGCTGTAACAAATGCTGTTAAACCTGTTCTACCACCTGCTTCTACACCTGCAGCACTCTCAATGAATGGTGTCGTACTTGTTACTCCAGCAAAACCACTCAATAGTGTACCTGCTGCATCTGCTTGAATACTTTTTTCAAGTGCTTCTGCTTTGTCACCTTCAAAAAGTCCTGCACGCAACCCAACACCTGTTAAAGTTCCAAGTGTATCAAAAATATCGGTAATTAAAAAGGTTAAAAGTACAGGAACCATTGACCACTTTAACACTTCCATAATATCCATTTGAAAAAATAGTGGTGAGAGTGAAGCAGGTGCAGAGACAAAACTTTTAGGCAATTCAGAAATACCCAAACTCCATGCCAATACAGAAGTAACTGCTATAGATATGATGAATGCACCATGTACTTTTCTAAGTAATAGAAATAGAGCCAGAAGAAGTCCAAAAATGCCCATTAGCACAGGTGTATCTTTAAGATTACCCAAGGTAACTAAAGTTGAGTCACTTTTTACTATTATGTGTAACTGCTCTAACCCTATGAATGATACAAAAGCACCAATTCCTGCACTTATTGCTCGTTTAAAATCAAGTGGCATAGTCTCTATTAGCCAACGCCGTAATGGTGTCATTGTTACAAGCACATACAATACACTAGACAGAACCTCTACACCCAATGCAGTTTGCCAAGTTAAGCCCATGCCTTTCACTAATCCAAAAGTAAAAAATGCATTTAGCCCCATACCTACGCTCATAGCAACTGGAGTATTTGACCAAAAAGCATTTATGAGTGTAGCAATAATTGTCATAACAACTGTTGCTGTAACCAAAGCACCATACGGCATACCAGATTCACTCATAATGGCTGCATTGACAGGTACAATATATAGTATTGCTAAAAATGTACTGATGCCTGCTATAACTTCAGTTTTTACATCTGTACCATGCTCTTTTAATTTAAAAATCATTTTAACTCCTATGTTAGAAATCTACTTAATATTATTTTATCTTAATACAAAATTTTATTCAAGTTAATTATGTTATGATTTTCAAAAAGGCTTGTAATGATTTATTACCCTTATGAAAAATTTGTAAAAGATGTAAAAAAACTGGTCTTACTTACTAAAGATTATGAGGCAGATACTATTGTGGGTATTGCCAGAGGTGGATGGACTTTAGCACATGCCTATGCTTCAGCAACAAATAACCGTCAGCTCATGAGTATAAACTCCGTTCTCTATGAAGGTAATCAAAAAGGTAAAGTGTGTGATATTTTTAATGTTCCTGAGTTAAGCAAAGCCAAAAGAGTACTTTTACTTGATGATATTATAGACAGTGGACAAACGATGAAAGAAATTTTAGAACATTTAAAAAATTGTTTTCCTAATGTAGAATTTAAAATTGCAACTATCTATTACAAAAAAACCGCCACAATTCAAGCTGATTTTGCACTACATGAAACAGATGAGTGGATAGAATTTTTTTGGGAAAAGGATTACCTATAAAACGAGGCTGAAGCCCCTACTCCAAACTTTTTAATTTAACAAATTAATATACTTTTTCGCTATAATCACAAACATGAAAAAAACACTATTTATTTTACTTATTCTCAATACATTTATATTGGCAAATATCAATACTGTGGTAAGCATTTTACCTGAACAAACTTTTGTAAAAGCCATAGGTGGAAACAAAGTTTCTGTCTCACTTATGGTACTCCCCGGTAACTCACCTCACACTTATGAGCCTAAACCTTCACAGATGAAAAACGTAGCAAAATCAAGACTATATTTTGCTATTGGTGTTGAGTTTGAAAATGTATGGTTGAAAAAATTTAAAAACTTGAATAAAAATATGCAAATTGTAGATTTGACAACTGGCATAGAAAAAATATCAATGATATCACATCATCATGAGCATGACGTAAATGAAAAAACGAGTGGAAAAGATCCACATATTTGGACAGATCCAGAAAATGTAAAAATTATTGCATCACATATTTATGAAACACTTGCAAATATAGATCCTAAAAATAGGAATTATTACAAAACAAACTATGAAAAATTTATTGCTAAAATAAACCAAACAGATAGCAAAATAAAAAACATTCTTTCAGACAAAGAAAAAGGTACAAAATTTATGGTTTTTCACCCCTCTTGGGGATATTTTGCAAAAGCATACGGTCTTAAACAGTTAGCTGTAGAAATAGAAGGTAAAAGCCCAAAGCCAAGAGAGTTAATTATGTTAATAAAAGAGGCAAAAGAGGAAAATATAGCTGTTATTTTCACTCAACCAGAGTTTTCAGATTCTGTTGCAAAAGTTATGGCGAATGAGTTAAAAATAAAAGTCATCAAAGTCTCTCCCCTTTCAGCTAAATGGTCTGATAACCTCATTAATATAGCAAATGCTATAGCTGGAAAGTAATATGTCTGTTATTGATATAGAAAATCTATCCTTCTCTTACGACAGAGATATTATTTTAAGAAATATAAATCTTCATGTCGAGGAGTTAGATTTTTTAGCTATTATAGGACCAAATGGTGGTGGCAAATCTACACTGCTCAAACTTATACTTGGCATAAACAAAAGCAAAAATGGTAACATTAAAGTTTTTGGGAAAACACCTGCAAAAAATCTTTCTCTCATAGGTTATGTTCCACAGAATACCAATGTAAATACAGACTTTCCCATAAAAGTCATAGAAGTGGTACTCATGGGACATGTTGGTGCTAAAAATCCACTCTTTGGTTACGGAAAAGATGAGATAGCTTGTGCAATGGGTGCACTCTCTCAAGTAGGTATGCAAGAGTTTTCACAAAGTAAAATAGGCTCTCTTTCTGGTGGACAGAGGCAGAGAGTAATGATAGCCCGTGCATTATGTGCCCACCCCAAGATACTCATACTTGATGAACCTACTTCAAGCATAGATATAAAAGGTCAAAAAGAGATATATGAACTTTTAAAACTTTTGAACAAAAGCATTACTATTATTGTAGTAAGTCATGATATTTCTGTTATCTTAGAGTATGCCAACAAAGCTGCACACATCAATAAAACACTCTCATACCATGATATTTCCGATAAGAAAAAAACTTTTCATACTCATAACGAGGGAGAACACTTCTGTGAAATTGAACTTCTTCAAATGTTGGGTTCTGAATGTAACACTTGTGAAAATGATGAAGCTACGAAGAGAATACTATGGAGAGAAACAAAATGATAGAAGCTCTTCAGTTTGAATTTATTCAACATGCACTCATCGCAGGTATTTTAGTTAGTTTTGCTGCTGGTATTATTGGTTCTCTTATTGTAGTTAACCGTATGGTATTTCTTGCAGGTGGAATGGCTCATGCCTCTTATGGTGGCATAGGTATGGCAGTCTATTTTGGCTTCCCCATCTTCCTTGGTGCATCTCTCTTTGCAATGGGTGCAGCTACACTCATAGCCTTTTTAACTTTACATAAACGTCACCGTATGGATACCTTTATTGGTCTTATTTGGGCAGTAGGTATGGCAATAGGTGTTATATTTATTGACCTAACCCCTGGGTATAATGTAGATTTAATGTCTTATCTTTTTGGCTCCATACTGGCTGTTAGTACAGAAGATCTCTACTTTATGGCTACCCTTTTGACAATAATACTATTTGTTATTACTTTTTGGTACAGAGATATTTTAGCAGTCTCTTATGACAGTGAATATGCCAAACTTAGAGGTGTAAATGTAAGATTTTTTTATACACTAATTCTTATTTTATCTGCACTTACCGTAGTTATTGCTATTAAAGTTGTAGGTCTTATTTTAGTTATTGCCATGCTAACTATACCTGTTTACATTGCAGAGAAACTCTCCTCCTCACTACTTAGCATGATGCTCATATCTGGAGTTATAGCCACTCTATTTACTTTAACTGGATTATGGTTCTCATATAGCTATAATCTGACTTCAGGAGCATCTATCATCTTAGTATCGGCTATTTCTCTTGGGCTCTTTCTACTCTTACACAAAACTAAAGGACAAATATGATTAAAAAACTAATACTGGGAATAATACTTTTTATTGCGGCTACATACTATATGCTTGTAACCTATTTTGGAGATGTACAAATAAATAAATATGATTCTAAATCTGTAGTTAAAAAAGAGCAAGCCATTGAGAGAGGTTGGGTTCCTAGCATACTTCCAGACTCTGCATTTAAAATAATAGAAACACATGATTTAGATAGTAATGATATTTTTGGAAATTTCAAATATAAAGAAAAAGATGAAGAGAAGTTCATGAAAAGTATTAAACTTGTTTCAGATACTAATGATACTTATACAGATGGTAATTTTTTATTTAAAGTAGATAAAGAAAAAAATTACGTTCAATTTCGAAATAAACCAAAATCATAAACAAGGTTAATTATGTCTAAAAGAGTACTTATTTTATGTACAGGTAACTCATGCAGAAGCATCATTGCTGAAGCACTCATAAATGCAGAGTTAGATGGCATAAATGCAGATAGTTCAGGGGTGAAAGCATCTGGTAGAGTTAACCCAAATGCTAAAAAAGTATTGGAAGAGGCTGGCATCTGGAAAGATGAATACCATTCAAAAACCATAGATACAGTTATAAATAATCACTATGATCTTGTAGTTACCGTCTGTGACAATGCAAAAGAGACTTGTCCCACATTTCCAAAACAAGTAAAAAATATTCACATTGGATTTGAAGATCCAGACGGTAAAGATTTTAATGAATTCAAGTCAACACTTACTGATATACGTGAAATATTATTACCCAAAATTAGAGAAGTATTACTCAAAATTCAATATATGGAGACAAAAAATGGCAACTCATAAAAATGTATTTAAAACAGGAGAAGGTGTTAAAATATCTTTCACTGGTGCTGTTGAAAAGAAAAATATCATTACTATGGTAGAAAACTGCAAAACAGGTTCATGTGAGTGCATGACAGATGAGACTAAAAAGAAAATCAGCAATATGGAAGTCTCAGGAGAAGAC
>Ga0256827_10002935_pt1 | contig 10927 bp, 13 predicted proteins | sample CV84metaG_FD_185977 | JGI IMG/M metagenome (GOLD analysis project Ga0256827, IMG submission 185977) | Hydrothermal vent microbial communities from East Pacific Rise, Pacific Ocean - CV84 | ecosystem: Environmental > Aquatic > Marine > Hydrothermal vents | place: Pacific Ocean: East Pacific Rise...
TTCCAAATGCTTTTTCATTTACAGCTACTTTTTCATGTTGAGTAGCATCCCACTCTTGAAGTACTTTTTTAGTTTTAGCATCAATAAGTTGACCTTTTGTTTTACCAACTTTAATGATTCTATCTGTTTCTAAAGTTTCTTTATTAATTAAGTGAACTTCATTGTATTTGTCTGGTTTACCAAGAACACAGTCAGACCAAATCCAAGGAGTATCTTCACCTGTTCCTACAAACAGACCACCACCAGCAGTTTCAACTTTTTTCACAACTTTCCAACTTGGAGACTCCCAAATAACAACTGAACCAAAGTTCATAGAGTTGGTAGCATTTAGTTGTTTACCCATTTTTTTGTTGAACCAAGATGAACCTTGACCTGGGTGTGGTTTAGATTTTGGACCAGTATGAACTTTTGCTGCCAATGTTTTGGTTTTGAAATCAACAATACCCATTACATCAGATCCTTGAGAAGCAATCATGAAATATCGACCAAAATCTTCACCCTCATTTTCATTTAAGAAACAGTCATGTAAGATTTTACCAATATTAGGAATGTCCCCTACAATTGGGAAGTCTGGTTTAGAGTAGTCAATAATATAGGTATGTCCAGCATCTTTAAGTGCCATCGCAAAGTATGGTCCATAAGGAGTATCAGCAATACCTGCAACTCTTGATGGTCCAATTTGTCCATCAGGGTCAATAACACGAGAAGTATCATATACTTTTAGAGGTTCAAGTGTTACAGCATCACAAAGAACTGCACCACCTGGGTTATAGTTACCTGCTAAGATATATTTTCCATCTGGAGAAACAGCCAAACCTCTTGACTCTTGACCAACTTGAACAGAAGCCAGTGCAGGTTGCCCTGGAGCTGCAATATCAAACATGGTCAATTTACCTGAACGAGAAATTGAGTAAGCATATCTTGGATTCTTTTTATTGGTTACTGTTACGTGAACAGCAAATCCTGCTTTATGACGAGAGAGTACTTTACCTGTAGTTGAATCAATAAAATCAACCAAAGAAGCATCTCTCTCTGTTGCAAAAGTTATATCTTTAACATCTTTTACATCAGCTGCTTTTGGATACTTTTTAAGAAGTGCTTCTCTGTCTGCTAATTTTGTCCACGATGTATGAACTTCATCAAAACTAAGTGTCAACTCAACTGTATTTTTCCAATCAGTTAACCAATCAATCATACCTGTTGCATCATCTTTTGAAAAAGTAGAATTCCATGCAGGCATGGCTGTATTGTCTCTACCATTTAAAATAGTCTCTGCTAAGAATTCTCTATTTTTCTTTTTAAGTGCTTTGGGACGAAGGTCAGAACCAACACCACCTTGGTGAATAGGACCGTGACACCCTTGACACTCTTTTTCATATTTCTGAGCAAAATCCATCGTTGATGAACCTGCAAAAGCAAAAGATGCTGTCAATGCTGTTGCTGCTGCAATACTTAAAATTCTCTTCATTTTTTCTCCTTGTTTTTAAAATTAACCTCAAGATTTAACCCTCTTAAAGCTCATTTTGCTAAAATCCATTGTCTGAAATTTCAGACGACTCAAATTTGGAGCTACCCGTAGCTCCAACCCACTCTTAAACTGATAGTTCTTCACTAACAATACTCAAGTATAGCAAATAATTAAATAACTATTATTGATGTAAATCATCAATTTAACAAATAACCTTATTTATTTAGTTTCTTCTTTTCAGAAAAATAAATCCAAAACATTGGTAAAATAATTATCGTATGTAAAAAGATAGTTAAAGTTAAAGGTCCTTGATTAAGCCAACCAAAAAAACTTGGCACAATATCTGTAAATGGTTCAAAAAACATCGAATCTCCTTTATGTTAAATTTAAGGACAACCTTTTAGATTGTCCTTTCTCTTTTCTATGCTTCAGCTTCTTGAGCTTCTTTACCAATGGTAAGAAGATCCCAAACAAGATAGACAAATCCGGCAAGTGTAACAACACCCATAATCATTCTCCAAAGTTGTGCTTGAACATACCAAGGTAAATTTTGTGCTACAAAGAATGCATTCCATGTACCACCAAGTTCTGCTCTCTCAACCAATACTTGCTCATAACCTGCGATGGTTAAGGCAATGGTCATACCCATAACACCAAAAGCTGTTAGGAAAATTCCCATTTTAGATTTAAATGTTGATTTCATTCTCTTAACACCATAAGCTTTTTGAACACCATAATACATCATACCAATAAGAATGGTTGCATACGCACCAAAGAATGATAAGTGACCATGTGCTGCTGTAAACTGTGTACCATGTGTATAGATATTAACTTGTGGTAATGTGTGGAAGAATCCCCAAATACCAGCACCTAAGAAGTTACCAAATGCATTTAGAACAATCCATGCCATAGCAGGACCATTTGTAATTACTGATTTAGGTTCACCTTTAGCTGCTGCAATACCTTGCTCTTTACCCCAATCGTAGAGTACATGAACAAACATCGCAATAAGTGGCACAGGCTCTAGTGCAGAGAACAATGCTCCAATTTCCCACCAGTACTCAGGTGTACCAATCCAGAAGTAGTGGTGACCCATTCCAAGAATACCTGAACCAAAGAGCATAAGAACTTCAATCCATAACCACATTTCAACTACTTCTCTTTTAGCACCAATAAGTCTAATAAGTGCATAAGCTGCTAAAGTACCAACAAATACTTCCCAAGTTGCTTCAACCCAAAGGTGTATTACCCACCACCACCAGAATTGATCCATAGAGATATTGTCTGTAAAGAACATACCTGCCAAGTAGAGACCTGCTAGTGCCAATAAGTTGGCAACCATAACGGTCATAATTCCTGTTTTTTTACCTTTAATATAGGTTGCAAAAACGTTAAAGTAGAAGATAAGAACAACAACAACGATTCCGATATCTGCCCATCTAGGAGCTTCAATGTACTCTCTACCTTCATTAATCAACCAAATAGTTGACTCTTTACCTGGTCCAACTTGAACAAAGATATAAACAAGAACAACTACCGTAACAGCTGCTGTAAGTACCCAGAAACCTAACTTTCCAAGACCAAGAGCCACACCTTCGTGTCCAGTCTCATCTGTTAACATCATATAGGTTGAACCAATCATGGCATACAACATCCATACAACCAGTGCATTAATGTGTACCATTCTAGCTACAGAGAAGTCAAAAAGCTCAAATAAGAAACCAGGAGCTATAAACTGAATAGCTGCAATAAGTCCCATAAGTAGTTGAGCACCAAAGAGTATAATTGCTACTCTAAAATACATCATTCCTAATTCTTGACCTTTATTGGTCAAACGATTTGTTTTTATACTAGTGAGCATTTGTTGAACCCTCCTCTTTTCCAAAGTTTCTTGGGAAACCGTTTGTGTCAATAGAACTCATATGTTTTAAGAACGCTACCAATCCCTTTGCTTCTTCTGCTGTAATACCAAGTTCTGGCATCATTCTTGCATGTGTAGGATAAGTTGATGGATGTTGTAAAAATTCAGCCATTGCTTCCTCTTTTGTACTCTTTCCTGTCATCGCTCTCATAGGTCCTGTTTCACTCCAAGCTGGATCAATCCATGCTTTAGTTAAATCTGGAGCATAATAAGCACCATTTCCTAAAAGTGTATGACAGTTCATACAGTTTTTTGCTTGAGAAGTAAGTTTACCAAGGTGCAACAATGCTGCAGCCTCTTTAACAGATTGCTCTTTTCCAAAAAACAGCTCTTTTTCACCAATAGTTGGAACCTCATGTCCTCTTTTTTCACTCATTTCATAACCAATTTTATAGTTGATAACAGTTGGTGCTGGAACCCTCTTAGTTGTACCAGCCTTTAAATCAGCATCTGTACCCATACTAATTTGACCCAAAGTATCAAAAGTCAGCCAAATAAGTAAAATAGCTGCAAAACCTGTTACCCATGCAGCCGATCTACGCCAAAACGGTATACTTGTCCAGACGGATAGATTTTCGTTTGCCATGTCTCCTCCTTAGTTTTTGTGTTCTGCTATATCATTGTTCTGTTCGTATCGTTTATCTGAATCTTCTATAAGCCTAAAGTACAAATGAGGGATGAAGAAATACGCCATCATTGACACCATAAGTACTTTAGTTGTAAAAGGTTCACTTTGAATTTGAACAGAAAGATCATATAAACAGTAAGTTTGTAATGCCCAAAATAGATAACCAAGATTCATCCATTTCTTGGAAAAGTAACCCATCTTTGCAAGTGTTATAATAGCAGCGTAAGCCACTCCAAAAACAAGTACCAGTGTTGATACTGTGAAAATCCACAAGAATGCATCTGGTGCAATTTCTGGTCGCACGATAAGTATATCTTCCATTATAAATGTCCTTTGACTATCAATTTTACTAAAGCCATCTACCTATAAATTTTTATAGGAGAGAGGGCAAAAAGCATATTGTATTATCTCGACTTGCTGAAGAGAAATTATTGATATATGTCAACTTTATAGAAAAACTTTTTTTTATAAATAAATATTAATATAAGTTATAGATAAAAAGTTTTATAGAAAGAGTTATAGTTTGAGAAATATTATAATTTTAGATGAGAAAGAAAAGACTAAATACCTATTTTACAAGGCATCTAGCTGTATGAAAAGGACGTGAGTAGTGAGGAGAAATAAAGAGATCACCTTCGAGTACCCACTCTAATGATTTATCTATATCTACAGACTGTGCAGCTTTTCGTTGCATACGACTTTCACAAATAATAGTTTTACCATTTTCAAAAGCCTCTTTTACTTCTGCCATTCTATCTGTCGTCACCTTATGATGCAAACCAACAAAAACAGCCAAAACAGCTCCCACTACTAAAAGTGCTTTAGGTGCAGAACCTTTTTTAAACATAGGTCGACTTCCAACAAAAAGAGTTACCAATAAAATGATTAAAGCGATAACCAAATATCCACCCTCTAGTTCTAAAAACTTACCCATAACAAACACTCCTTATGATTTTTAAAAATAGTATCATAATTAATAAAATCCAAAATTGATAAACATCAACACTATAAAGCATAAAAACATCTATACTTATACAAGAAGTCCAATATAGGAGGCATTATGCAAAAATATCTATTTATGGCAATAGGTCTTGCACTTATACTCATGTCTATCGTTGCTTTTCAAGAAGGAAAGCCAAGTACAAAAGCACCCATATATAAAGAGTTAAAAAAATACTCTCCTTACTATTTAGAAAAACGTTTTGGTGGGCTACAAATTATGAGTAAAACAGACAAAGAGTTTAAAGAAAAACCTAAAAATATAGAGCTGTTTAGACGTTTAGACTACTTAGAAAAATCTTGGGGTAAAAACCATCTTAAAATAGTTGAAAATAAGTTAACTATTCTCGATAACAACAAAACAGTTATTACTATCGTCCCTATAAAGAGTAAAGAAGACAGTAACTTCTTACATAGCTTTTACGGAATATAAACATGTCCCCTATACTCATGACCCTTGTCTCTTCTGTCGTTATGCTCATGTTTATGGCGTATCCTGCTATAAAAATAGTTGAATGGGGAACAAGTAAAAAAGCCTTATCACAACAAGTTCAAAATTTTTTAATTGTTCTTTTAACGGTTATATTATCCCTTATGGTGGGTGTATTTTTAAATTATGAGAGACTTTTTATATAAATTTTAAAATATAATTAACATTCAATTCATCTTGAGATAATATAATCATTAAATATATTATTAAAACAAGGATGAACTTAATGAAACTAAACAAACCACTACTTTTAATATCAACACTTTTTACATTAACAGCGACAATACAAGCTACGCCAAATGGAGAAGAGTTGGTAAAAAAGAACTGTGCTTCATGTCACTCACTTGGTGTTCCAACACCTGAACAGATACAATCATTTAAAGCACCTGCCATGGAAGCTGTACTTTTTCATGTGAAACCTGCACAAGACAACGACAATGAAAAAACAAAAGCATTTATAATAGATTATGCTCAAAACCCTAAAATTAAAAAATCTGTTTGTGAGTCCAACAAAGTAGCAAAATTTGGTGTTATGCCTTCACTGAAGGGTAAAGTTTCTCCAGAAGATTTATCGACCATTGCTGATTACCTTATTAAAACTTACCCTACGCCAAAGTTTGTTTCTATGATTACAGAAATGCAAACCAACGGGAAAATGAATGCTTTAAAAAACTCTCCATTTTTAATGAACCAAGATGCCCTTCCTCACTTAACAAAAATATTATTAGAAAGCTGGGAAAAAGGTTCATTGAACTTAACAGATGAGCAAAAAACAAAACTCTTAGCAGTACGAAAAGAGACCATGAGTGGTGTTAAAAAAATCAAAAAAGCATTAAAACCTTTAGAAGCAGAAGTTATAGAACTGACTGTTGATGAAGATAGCCAGTTAAAAGATATTCAACCAAAAGTAGAGGCAATAGCTAAACTAAAAGCAGAAGCAACCATGATTCAACTCAAATGTCTAAAAGACAGTGTGGCTATTTTAACCGAAGAGCAACTTGAACTTCTTTTACCATTTTGGGATGCATAGGTTACACTAATGGCACAACAAAATATCTTACTGCTTGAAGATGACATACAGTTAAGCGATACCGTTAAGCAGTTTTTAGAGTATTCAGGATATACCGTATATCCTGCCTATGATGCTTCTTCAGCCAAAGATATTTTATATGAAAAAAGTATGGATTTAATGCTTTTAGACATTAAAGTACCTCATCAAAATGGGTTTGACTTTTTACAAGAGGTTCGTGATATGGGAGACTTTACACCTGCTATTTTCATAACGTCTCTCAACTCTGTCGATGATGTAACCAGAGGGTTTGACATAGGTTGTGATGACTATATACGCAAACCTTTTGCCCTAAAAGAGCTACTCGCCCGTATAGAGACCATTTTAAAACGAAACTTTGGTAGCCATGACAACCAAGTTGATTTGGGAAATGGCTACAGTTTTGATATAAAAGGGGTTTTTCTAAGCCATAAAAATGAGAAAGTTGCCCTCAAAACAAAAGAGGCAAAACTTTTGGCACTTTTCTTAAAAAATCAAAATGAACTTTTAAGCTATGAAAATATATTTGAAGCACTTTGGGAGTATGATGAAACACCCAGTCAAGGAAGTCTAAGAGCTTACATTAATACACTTCGTAATACTTTAGGAAAAAATAAAATAGAGACCATAAAACATACAGGCTACCGTTATGTTACATAGTGAAAAACGCTCTCTTTTTCGCTTTCTCTCCATCTACTTAAGCTCTACTTTTCTACTTTTTCTTTTGGCAACATTTATTTTTTATAATTATCAGAAACATCAAATAATTGACATACAAAACTCTGCACTTAGTATAGAGGCAGAACATATAACCCAAAGCTTACGACAACTCAACCAAACCTTTACAGAAACGTTAACTTACCCTCAAAAAGAGCCTTTTAAATCGGCTATTTACAACTTAGACAAAAGCTATATTTTTGGTTCATTTAAGCCTGAAAATATTTTATGGGCTGAAGAGTACTATCAAAAAGAGAACAGACTTTTTCATATTCATCCTCTTTTCCCTTATTATTTGGGTGCATCATATATTGTAATAAGTAAAGAAATTAACCCCAAACCTATTGAACATTTATTAAAAATGTCTATTCTATTTCTCTTTATTGCAGGTATTTTCTTTACACTTTTAGGTCTGTTTTTAGGTAAACTTTTTATAGCTCCCATGAAAGAGTCTATAGAGCAGATGAACAAATTTATAGAAGACACCACACATGAGTTTAACACGCCTATTAGCACCATTTTAACCAATATAGAACTCATAGAGACCATGTATAATTGCGAAGGTAAGGAAGAGTTGAAACGCATAGAGATAGCATCAAAGACGCTTAGTCGTCTCTATGAAGACCTCACCTATTTGAAACTAAACCATAATTACCATAGAGAGATTAAATCACTTAATGTTTCAAAACTATTAGAAGATAGAATTGAATACTTTAACACCCTTGTAGAGTCTAAAAAGCTAAAGGTTATTCAAAATATAGAACCAAATATAATTTTTGATATAGATAAAAATGACGCCATTCGTTTAATCGACAATATTTTATCTAATGCTATAAAATATAATAAAAAAGAGGGTGAACTCTACATAACCTTAAGTGAAAAAAACCTTAAAGTAAAAAATGCTGGTCTGGGCATAAAAAAAGAAGACATTCATCTTATTCAAAACCGTTTTAGACGTGCCAACTCAAGTGAAGGTGGTTTTGGAATTGGTCTGGATATCATAAGTCAAGTAGTAGAGCGTTATGGTTTTAAATTTACTATTGACTCTACCTATAATAAAAATACAGAGGTAAACATTCAATGGAAAAAATAATTATCAAAAGTTTTTTAATAAATGCCTTTCTTATAATGACCATTACTGCAGAGACAAACAACATAGTAGAAAAAAACTGTCTAGCTTGTCACAGCCAACAGAAGATTCCTAGTGAACTAATATATAGACGCTATCTACTTAAATACAGTACCCATAAAAATATAAAAAAGCGACTCCTTGAGTATTTAAAAAATCCCAAAAAAGAGAGTTCAATTATGCCCAAGCAGTTCTTTTTAAAATTTCCACAAAAGAAGGCTTTAGATTTAAATGATACAACGTTAAGTACAAGTATTGATGCCTATTTAAACTACTATGATGTTAAAAAGAAGCTGGTTCTACCATAAAACTTTCCAGCTTATCTACTTCTATAAACATCATATCCACCACGGTATTGTCTTTTAAACGAATGACTGTTATTTTATTCTCTTCTCTGTTCAAGGTATTATCTTCATACAGTAATGCCACATCAAATGCAAAGCCTTTTAGCTTAGGTAAGACAAAAAAACTCACCAAAAACTTAGGTAATGAACTTATATCTGAAATATACATCATATGATGTTGGCTTAAAAAGTCAGGTTCTTGTTTTTCTAAAAACGCTTGTATGGCTGTAGAGATATTTTTTTCAAAAGAGAAGAGAAGTGTACACGTACCTTCTTTTGAAATCGTTACTGTTTCATTATAAGGATTTTCTAATGTTAAAGAGGGAAAACGCTCCCCTATTTTTAACTCTCCAAAGAGTAGTGTCATAAATAATAAATGTACAAACAATGTACTCATGATTTTTTTACTGATACTATGCATTTTTAAAAGGTTTCCTTTTATTCTTATTTGATATAGTACCCCATAAATCTTTAAAAGTTTTTATTATGATAATAGTTATCACTTTTACCATTTTTTAAGAATTTTTTTTGTAATATTCTCCTATATACTTAAGAATGATAACAATTATCAGTTATAATTATATATTTTAAGAGATACAATAGATATTAAAAAGTAAAGAGGACATATGAAACTTTCAGAACTGCACAAGGGTGACAAAGCAATTATTCTAAAAATAGAAACCGATGAATCACTCAAAGGTCGTTTAACTTCATTTGGTATTGCTAGGGGTACAGAGCTTAGCATAGAAGAGTGTTCTATAAGAAAGAAAACCATAGAGATACTGGTTGATGACACACTTATAGGACTACGTGCTGAAGAAGCAGCAAAGATAGAAGTAGAAAAAATTGAAATGGACAAAAACAATGAAAGCAATTAAAGTTGTCTTAGCTGGACAACCCAATGTAGGAAAGTCTATGCTCATCAATGCCATGAGTGGTTCTAACGCTTTAAAAGTTGGAAATTTCTCTGGTGTAACGGTAGAAAAAACAGAAGTCTGTTTTGAACACCACTGTCATATGTTAGAGATGGTTGACTTACCAGGAACTTACTCTATAAAAGGTTTTTCACAAGAAGAAAAAGTAGCCCATGACTACCTACTGAATGAAGAGTACGATGTTATTATCAATGTTCTTGACTCTACTCACCTACAACGAAACTTACTACTAACACTGGAACTTCTAAAACTCAACAAAAAAATGGTTCTTGCCCTAAACATGGCAGATGAAGCAAAAAAAGAGGGTTTAAAGATAGATGTAAAACAGATAGAAGCCATTATTGGGGTACCTGTTGTTTTAGTATCAGCCAACTCAAAAGAGGGTGTTGAAGAGTTACTTGAACGTGTCCATGAAGTTGCCGATAGTCCACAAAGAAGTAACTCAAATATCATCTACTCTAACGCTGTAGAAGAGGAAATCTTAGAACTGAGTAACTTTTTTGATGAGCGAGGTTTTAAACTTCGAGACCTAAGCTCTAGAGAGTTAGCCATACGTCTACTATTTGAAGATAAAGATTTATATAAAGAGTTACATGAACAACCTATTATGCTAGAGTTACAACCTAAAATTGTGGCTTCATTAGAACATATTTATACCCATCATGATACCAAAAACATCAACGACATTAAAGCCAGTGAATACATCGCCATTGCTCGTGGTATTCGTATGGAGACGGTTCAATGTCAACGAAACAGAGGTCAAAAAACTTTAACTAAAAAAATAGATGATATTCTCATCAATAAATATCTGGGTATTCCAATTTTCCTCTTTTTTATGTGGGCACTCTTTCAGCTAACATTTAAACTGGGAGCTCTTCCTATGGATTGGATAGATGCTGGTTTTGGAATTTTTGGAGACTTAGTAGGTTCTTTTATTCCACACGAAGGAACACGTAGCCTTATTGTCGATGGTATTATCGCTGGTGTAGGGGCTGTGATTATGTTTTTACCCAACATTATTATCTTATACATCGGGTTGGCACTACTTGAAACCACAGGATACATGAGTCGTGTTGCCTTTATGCTTGATGGCTTTTTCCATAAGTTTGGACTGCATGGAAAAAGTTTTATTCCTCTTGTTACAGGTTTTGGATGTTCCGTTCCTGCCTACATGGCTGCACGAACACTAAAGAGTGAAAAAGACCGACTCATTACCCTTTTCATTATAGGGTTTATGTCTTGTGGTGC
>Ga0256827_10002936_pt1 | contig 10926 bp, 10 predicted proteins | sample CV84metaG_FD_185977 | JGI IMG/M metagenome (GOLD analysis project Ga0256827, IMG submission 185977) | Hydrothermal vent microbial communities from East Pacific Rise, Pacific Ocean - CV84 | ecosystem: Environmental > Aquatic > Marine > Hydrothermal vents | place: Pacific Ocean: East Pacific Rise...
AGCCCTATTTTAGCTTATATTGAGGCAAATTACTAGATGAAACAACTACAACTTTACCTAATTAAAAACCTTTCTGTACTGTTTTTTTCTATATTTATGCCTCTTTTTGCAATAGCATCTGTTATATTTATGATAAAGTTAGCTACATATACTGCGATTATCCAACTTAGTATTTTGGAGATGCTTAAACTATATATGTTTATCTTACCTGATTTACTTTTTTATACTCTACCTATATCTTTTTTTGTAGCATCTGCTTTATCACTATACAAACTATCTAATGATAATGAGATGATAATACTTTTCTCTTTAGGGATACACCCATCAAAGATTTTAAAAATCTTACTACAACCTGCTTTGATGTTGTCTTTACTACTTTTTACTATATCGTTTGTGATTATCCCACATACTACTATACTTTCAAAAAACTTCATCCAAAACAAAAAAAGTGAAGCAAAATTTAACCTTTCGGCATCTGAATATGGACATAAGTTCGGAAAATGGTTGCTATATGTTGGTAAGGATAACGACAAAAAATACTATTCAGATGTATTTTTATTTAAAAAAGATAAAAAAGAGGAAGTTATCATCATCTCAAAAACTGCTGAGATTTTAAGTGATTCAAATATTTTAAAAATGAAACTTTCTGATGGTCAAGCCTACACCTACTCTAAAGAAAAATTTTCTCAATTAGATTTTAAAACTATGTATATTAATGATTCACTTTCAACTAAACTTATAAAGTATGAATCTCCATTAAAATATTGGTTTTCAGATATAAACAAAAAGAAAAAGAAAAAATGGACTATTATATATTCCATACTATGTTTATTTCCACTTAGTGCAATTTTTTTAAGTTTAGCCTTTGGTATCGTTCATGTTAGACATCAAAAAAGCAAGATATATCTTTATATGTTTTTAACAACGATTATCTACTATGGATTAACTATTGGCTTTTATAAGACTTTAGGATATTATACTATCCCTTTAGTTCTTATAACATTTAGCTTCATATCGTATCTAACTTATTTCAAAAAAGTTGTTACTAAATTTTAGATATAATTCTATCTAAAATAAATAATCTTTGAGTAAATTAAATATGTATAATAATAGAAATAATATATCACAATATAAGCTAATAATTTTTACTGCTTTTTTCTTTGTAGTATTTGACAATATAGCATTCTTTAACAATGTTACAAATGTATATAATTTTTCAGATATAAATATTATATATGTATCATCTCTTGCTGTTGTGCTAACTACATTTATAATTTTATTGTTTTCACTTTTTGCATCAAAATATACAACTAAACCAATTTTAATAATCTCACTTTTGATATCCTCTTCAACAAATTATTTTATGAATAACTATAATATAGTGGTAGATAGTGATATGATTAGAAATACTTTACAAACAAATTTTTCTGAAAGTATGGATTTACTTAGCTTTAAACTCATAATATATGTTATATTTTTAGGTATTTTACCCTCTTTTTTAATATATAAAACAAAAATAGACTATGGAAAAAGTATAACTAAAGAATTATTAGTAAGAATGAAAATTATTTTTACTTCTGTAGTTATTATATTGATTATTCTTTTTAGTTTTAGTAAATTTTATACTTCATTTTTTAGAGAAAATAAACCTCTTAGATTTTATACAAACCCTACTTATTGGATTTATCATGTAGGAAAGTATATTGGAGAAACATATACTACAAATGATACTACAATAAAAAAAATAGCAATAGATGCTAAAATACTAAATCAAAATACTAAATCAAAACTTGTAATTGTAGTAGTTGGAGAAGCTGCTCGTGCTAATAAATTTTCATTAAATGGTTACAATAAAGAGACAAACCCTCTACTTAAACAAGAAAATATCGTTAATTTTTCAAACCTTTACTCTTGTGGAACTTCAACAGCTGAATCTGTACCTTGTATGTTCTCTATCTATCCAAGAGATGATTATAACTATAAAAAAGGTAGATATACTCAAAATATATTAGATGTATTAGATAGAACTAATGATATAGAAATATTATGGAGAGATAATAATTCAGATTCTAAAGGTGTAGCAGTAAGAGTTAATTATGAAGATTATAAATCTTCTGATAAAAATACAATTTGTGATGATGAATGTAGAGATGAGGGGATGTTAGTTGGTTTAGACAACTTTATAAAAAGTACTAAGAAAAAAAATATACTTATAGTTCTTCATCAAATGGGAAATCATGGACCTGCATACTATAAAAGATATCCTAAAGAATTTGAAAAATTTACACCTGTTTGTAAAACAAATCAATTAGAAGAATGTACTAAAGATGAGATAAATAATGCTTATGACAATGCTATATTATATACTGATTATTTTTTATCAAAAACTATAAACTTCTTAAAAAATTATACTGATAACTATGAAACATCTATGATTTATATGAGTGATCATGGTGAAAGTTTAGGTGAGCATGGTATTTACTTACATGGTCTTCCATACTTTATGGCACCTGATAATCAAAAACATATTGCTTCTATATTTTGGTCAAATGATATTTCTAATATTATAGATAAAAAAGATAATCAATATTCTCATGATTATTTATTTCATACATTACTAAACCTATTTAATGTAAAAACTAATGTTTATAATAAAAATTTAGATATTTTAAACAAAAAGGACTAATTTTGAGAAACCAACCAAAATACAACTTATTTAAAAACACATCTTATGCTTTAGCTGGGTTAAAAGATATTTTAGAGCATGAAAGTTCTTTTAAAATAGAAATTATTTTATCAATTATTTTAATACCCTTTATTTTGTATATAGATGCAACTATTATAGAGAAATCTTTACTATTTATAACGCTTATGGGTGTTCTTATCGCTGAAACTATAAATAGTTCGATAGAAAGAGTTGTTGATTTAGTAACATTAGAACATCACGAGATGGCCAAAAGAGCAAAAGATGTTGGTAGTACTATTGTATTTTTAAGCATCTCTTTATTTGTAATTATTTGGGCGAACCTTTTATATAATATCTTTTTATGAGGTGCTCCTTAACAATTGCCTATAATGGCACTAGCTTTTTAGGTTCACAACAACAAAAAGAGACAACAAATACTATACTTGGAAACCTTCAAAAAGTACTACTTCAGATAAATATAAACTCAAAAATAGTAGCAAGTGGAAGAACAGACAAAGGTGTTCATGCAACAGGTCAAGTTTGTCATATAGACCTACCCTCTTTTTGGTCAGATTTAATCAAACTAAAAAGAGTTCTAAACTCTATGTTACCATCTACTATAGCCATAGTAAAAATTAAAAAAGAAAAAGATGATTTTCATGCAAGATATGGTGCTAAAAAAAGAGTTTATCGTTATATAATCAAAAATTCAAATTCAAATCCTTTTGAAAATGATTTTATAACTTTTTTAGATAATATTAATTTTAATAAGATTCAAAGTAATATAAAACTTTTTATTGGGGAACATAACTTCCAATTTTTCATGAAAACTGGAAGTGATATTAACTCCTCTGTTAGAATTATATATAAAGCATTCGCTTATAAATACAAAGATTATATAATCTTAAATTTTGAAGCAAATGGCTTTTTAAGGAGTCAAATAAGGCTTATGGTAGCTTCTATATTAAATCAGAACCAAAACCAAATCTTAGAAAAATTAAGTTGTATAAAAAATCATAAAATAAAACCAGCAAAAAGTAATGGTCTTTATCTAGCTAAGATAAAGTACTAAAACTAAGTCTCAAATGGTGGTTTTTTCTTTGCTGATTTCTCAATATGAAGCATTTGAGTTGGATAAGCTATGATAATATCATCTTCAGCATTAAAAGCTTCTACTATTTCCATTGAGATTACACTTCTTAATGTTAATGTTGCATAAGCATTTGTTAGATACCACGAATCTATACTTATACCATTATCTTCTATAAAAGAAAATATTCTTGGTTCAACATTTGTATTTTTAAGATTATAATGACTTCTTAATTTATTTAGTTGTTTTCTTGTAATATCAGTATAACCTTTTGAAAACTTTTTAGTCACATCTTTCGCTATTCTCATAGCTTTTTTATGATTTGAATCAAATGTTATTGTTATGCTTACACCATCCCACACAGTTTTCAATGAAGAATGTGTATAATTTGCAATCATTCTTGTAAAGATATAATTATTTGGTACAAATATTATTCTACCTGCTCTTCTGTTGTTATGAATTGATGTTAAAGTAATATCTTCTAAAATAGTCATTCTAAGTAAAGAAATATCCATAACATCACCTACATATTTCATACCATCCATATCTACACGAATTCTATCGCCAACATGGATGCTACCACCAAAAACAATAACAAGCCAACCTAAAATACTCATAAACCAGTCTTTCATAGCTATGGCAATACCAGCAGATGCAAAACCTAAAATAGTTACTAAATAACTTGCATTTTCTATATAACTTACAAAAATTATTAAAACAATTAATGTATAGCTAATAAAAGAGATGATTTTATTTGCCATATAAAAGCGTTCATTATCAGTTATATATTTTTTAGCAATTTGTTTAAATAAGAAAAATACTATAAATACTATAAATACTATAATACCTATTTTCCCAAGTCTATATACTTGTAATTCAATACCTTTATTGATTTTAGCTTCAATCGCTTCTAATCTTTTTTGATAAACTTCTGATGTTATTCTAATTGTATCAGAAGCTGTTTGAAACCTATCTAGTTGTTGCTCTATCAGTTTAGCATCATGAGCATATAGTTTTTCATCATCTATAAGTAAAATTAGTTTATAAATATCTCGTTCTTGCTTTAAAAGTTGAATTAAATCTTTTAATTTTTCTTCTCTTGTTTTATAACTATCAAAATCTGTATTTAATGTTTTGATAAAAGAGACACCAGTAAATATATCAAAAGGATTATCTATACTCACATCATCAAAGATCTTTGGAGGTGTTAAAAGTTCAGAAAAAGGTGCACTCTCTTTTTCTTGCAATTTATCAACTTGAATATCTAAGATTTTTTCTTTTGAAATTAATGAGTTTAATTCCTCTTTTTGTTTATCTGTTTTTTTATGTCTTTTTAAATATTTTATTCTTTTTTTAATCTTTTCTAGTGAATTTCTTACATCTAATGATGTTAAATACGAAGCATAACTTTTTGTCCATATTTGTTCTACAGAAATCTGAGATTCTATTTTCTTTAATTGCTCTATATATTTAGCAATTTTCTCTTTTCTCTCATCTTCTTTTCTCAACTTTTCTTTTTTAAGAAGTTCTTCTTGTTTTATCAACTCAAAATTTTCACTTATAAGTTCTTCACTTGGTACTATAATCCCCTGCGAAAAAAGGTTTGTTGATATAAATAAAAGTATTAAAAAAATACTTTTCATCAGATATTCTCAAATTTTTCTAAAACACTTATAACAACTTCTTTATCTATCTCATTTGTTATCTTAACATCACCTATACCAACAGGTATAATAAAGGTTATTTTATCATCTGAACTTTTTTTATCTAAGAAAAATGTTTCATAAAAAGAATCTGTATTATCTATTTTATAAGTTGTTGGTAAATCATATTTTTTAAGTAGATTTTCTATACGATTAGCCTCTTCTTCATTCATAAGATTCATTTTTACAGAAGTTTTATTTGCCATAACCATACCTATAGCTACAGCTTCACCATGTAAATACTTTTTATATTTTGTTTCATTTTCTATAACATGTCCAAAAGTATGTCCATAATTTAATGCTGCTCTAATTCCATGTTCTTTTTCATCTTGAGCTACAACATCTGCTTTAGTTTGAACAGCTTGTTTTATAGCTTCTTGTAAAATATCTGGATTATTTAAATCAGCTTTTTCTAAAAAGTTTAAAAAGTCTTTGTTAAATGTAACTGCCATTTTTACTATTTCAGCTACCCCTGCCCCAAACTCTCTTTTTGGTAATGTCTTTAAAAAGTAAGGATCTATATAAACAGCTTTTGGTTGATGAAATGCTCCTATAAGATTTTTGCCATAAGAGTTGTTCATGCCTGTTTTTCCACCAACACTAGCATCAACTTGTGATAATAAAGTGGTTGGAATTTGAATAAAATCAATACCCCTTTGATAGATACTAGAAACATAACCTGTCATATCACCAATAACTCCACCACCAAATGCAATAAGCATAGATTTACGATTAAAACGGTGGTTAAAAAGTGATTCTAAAATCATATCAACACTTTGTTGATTTTTATATTCTTCACCATCTGGAACAGTTATGATATAAAGTTCTTTTGCAGATATACGAGATAGTAAATAACCAAGATGTAAACCTGCTACTTTAGGATTAGTAACTATCGCTACTTTTGTATCAAAATGCACTTTTGGCATCTCATCTATTGTTATACTATATGAATTATCTACTATCTTTTTTAAAGCTATATTTACCTGCATTATCAATCCAAAAATTTAATTATTTATCTATATTAGATATTACTTTATTTTTACTAAAATATTGCTAAATAACTATTTTATAGCTGTACAGGTATGAAAATTTGATGATAATCATCCAACTTATGATATAGTTTTTCACTATCATTAGAAAATAATGAAAATATTCTTCTTGTTGTTAATTTATGTGTAAAAGGTAAAATATGAATAAAATCATCCTTTTGTTTTAAGACTCTTATTGGATTCTGCTTTTCTTTTATTACTTTAATACTTTTAGAAAAAATTGTAGATAAATTATAAAAATGTTCTACAACTTGTTCTTTCTCTTCTTGATGTTCATCCATATAGTTATAAAGTTCTATATTTAAACCTAATTGTTCAGATATATCATAAATAGTTGAGGCTACTTTTTCCAAATCTCGATTTTCAGATAAAATAATAGAAACATCTTTTATAAATTCAAATGATTTATTAGATAGTTTTAAAACTGGTACACGACCTTCGTATAACAAATTTCTTATTTTATAATTACTAAACATATCTTTTGCAACAATTACTAATCCAACATGATATTTTGTTATATCATTATAAAATAATTTCTCATTATCTTTTTCATCATATTCAATATTTATAACTACATGTTTAGATCTATGATTTTTTATATATTGCATCATCTCAAAATTACTAGGATTAATTATTTTTATAATAAGTTCATGTTTAAACTTTTTATGTAAGAATATAGCTTGATTTACTAAATTTTCAATATCTTTATTTTTTACTATTTTCATATCAATATATAAATAAATATTTGAACCAAAAGGTTCTGGAAATTGACCAACCTCTTGTTTAATAGAACGATAAACAGACTTCAAGACAGATGGGTTTCCAACTAAAACCAACAAATCATTAGGCTGAATCATTCTCCGTCTAGTAGGAAGAAGTAATTTTTTATTCCTATATAGTGCTACTATTTTCCAGTCTTTTTGTTCAATAACCCCTAAATGTCTATATACAAAAGAACTTCCAAATGGAACTAAAACTTCCATTATTTCACCCTCTCCAATCCCTATATTTTGGGCAATTACTGGAACATTTGGTAAATAATCTAAAAGCTTTGAAGATAATATCTCTTTAGAATTTATAAGAACTACATTTGGATCTTCATTTATTAGATTAAATCTATCTAAAACAACTACTCTAAGTTTCTCTTTGATAGCTCTAATATTTTTAAGTGTATTCTCAATATCTATTTGAGTTTGCATAGTTACTATAACTTGTACAAAATCCATTTTTAAAAGATTTGATAATTTATAATAACTAGTAGGATCGAATTCATAAAATTTAAATCTTGCATTATTTACATTTTTAAACTCTGTTTGTTTTAATTGAACTACATAATATATATTTTCACTAGTATAAGTTTGAATAATTCTTTGTATAAAATGTTCTCCAATATCTCCATCGGCAATAATTAGAATTTTTTTCATTTAATTTCTTTTAAATACTTTTGTGGATTTAATCCAAATATCTTTTTGTGCTTTTTTCCATTTTCTGCCAACAAAATATCCTGTTATTTTCACCCAATTTTCACTTTTTATATTTGTTGTAAATGTTCTATTTTCTCTCCATTTACCAATTTGTAATCCATTGATTTTATCATAAATAAAAGCATCACTTTTTAATCGAAAAGTTGCAGGTTTAATAAACTTTATACTTTCCGTTCTCTTTTTAATAACTTTATTTACTACAATTTTTTCTTTCTTTTTTCTTTCTTGAATCTTTAAAAGTTCCTCTTTTTTTTGATTTAAATCATTTTCAAGTGTTTCTATAGTTTCAGTAAACCACTTCATATCTTTAATCATTTTTGAGTTTTTTTCTTGCTCTTTTTTCAACAGAATTTTATATTTTTCTAATTCTTTATAGTTAGTTTTAACAAAACGATTTTTCAAATCATCTTGACATATCCTATACTCATTTTTAAGTTGTGTTATATCATCCACAACTTCTTCAATAATACCTATTTCTGTGCTATTACTATGTAATAACGATACTAAAACAAAAATACTAAATAATATTTTCATAGTTAATTCCTCTTTTTTAATTTAACACCCATCTCAACATGGTGAGTATATGGAAACTGATCAAAAAGTGCCATATCTATCACTTCATGTGTAAGGTTTAATATTTCTAAATCTCTTTGTAATGTTTCAGGATTACATGAGATGTATAATATATGTTCATACCTTGTACAAAACTTACAAGATTGTTCATCCATACCACTTCTTGGTGGATCTACAAAAATTGTATCGATATTATACTCATTTATATCTATATCTTTCATTCTTCTAAATTCTCTAACACCATCAAGTGCATCTGTAAACTCTTCAACACTCATACGGATAAACTCTATGTTCGTTACATCATTTAAAGTCATATTAACTTTTGCTGCATTTATAGAAGATTTTGAAATCTCTGTAGCTAAAACTTTGTTAAATATTTTTGCAAAAGGTATTGTGAAATTTCCAGCTCCACAATAAAGTTCTAATAAATCACCTTTTATATCAGATAAATTACGAATAGCCCACCCTACCATCTCTTCATTAACTCTAGGGTTTGGTTGAGTAAAACTATTTTCTATATATCTAAAATTATATTTATCATCATTAATTTTTAGATTTTCAGTTATATAATCTTGCCCTATAACAAGCTTTTGTTTACGACTTCTACCGATAATATAAATCCCTAATTCATCTGCAATTTTAATAGCTTTTTCTTGCCAATCTTCATCTAGTTTTCTATGATAAACCAAACTTATAACTATCTCACCACTTGATGAACTTAAAAAATCAACACCAAAAAGTTTAAAACCAATATCACAATTTTTTATCGCTTTTAAAAGTTTTGGCATCAACTCCATTATATAAATATTTACTTGTGGACACTCATCAACTAAAACTACACCTTTTTTATCTATGTGGTTCATAGCATAATGTATCTCATCACCAAGATGCCAAATTTTAAATTCACTTCTTGCACGATAGTTTTGCTCAGGTGATTCAAAAACTGATATTTTTCCATCAAAAAACTTCTCAAAATTATCTTTATTTAATTCTAATTTTTGATTTAATTGAGCTTCATAACCATTTTCATAAACTTTACAAGCTCCACATTCTCCAAAATATTTACAATCCATTTTTCATCCTATTTTATACTAGCTATTAAATTACCTATGAGTAAATTCCATCCATCTATAAGTACAAAAACAAGTATCTTAAATGGTAATGCAATCATTACAGGTGGTAACATCATCATACCCATAGACATAAGGATAGATGCCACAACCATATCTATTACCAGAAATGGTAAAAATAGTAAAAATCCTATTTCAAATGCTGTTTTTAACTCACTTATAACAAATGCTGGAATAATTATAGAAAGTGGTACATCAGCTACACTTTGTGGATTTTCCATCTTTCTTATCCTAAAAAAGAGTGCTAAATCTTTTTCCCTTGTATTTCTAATCATAAAGTTTTTAAATGGTAATACTGTTTTATCAAAAGCTTCTTCATAACCTATCTCTTCAGCTATGTATGGTTTTATACCAGCTTCATAAGCTTTTTGTCCAACAGGTTCCATTACAAAAAAAGTAAGAATCATAGCAAGCATTACTAAAAGTTGAGTTGGAGGAACTTGTTGAGTCCCTAATGCTTGACGCAAAAAACCAAATACTATGATAAAACGGGTAAATGTAGTCATAACTAGAACCATGCTTGGTGCTAAAAAAAGAAGTGTTAAAAGTACTAATACATTTAAAGAACTAACAAGTTGTTCTGGTGTATTTGGAGCTGAAAGTTCAAAATTCATAGTAGGTATCTGCACACTTTCAGCACTAAAAAGTGTAGTAACACTAAGAATTATAAATATTAATTTTAACATTACTCAGCAGACATTTTATCTAATATGGAGCGTTTTACTTTTGATTCTTGCTCTGATTTTTTACCTGTAAAGTGAAGTTCTACTCTACGATTTTTTGCTCTACCACTTTTTGTAGCATTTGTAGCCTTTGGACTAAACTCTCCACATCCTGTAGCACTTACCCTTTTTGCATCTACTCCATCTATAAGTAATTCGTGTAAAACAGAAATAGCTCTTGCAGATGAAAGTTCCCAATTATCTTTATATGGTGAATCCTTACCAGGACCTACATTATCCGTATGACCTTTAACATTTACTTGCAATGTATTTGGTAATTCATCCACGATAAGAGCTATCCTTTTTAAAAATAAAAGTGCATCTTCATTTTCTATAACAGCACTCCCTGGCTTAAATAATAATGCAGAAGGAAGTTCTATAATAAACCCTTCAACAGCTTCTTCTACAGATATAGTTGGACCATGACCCTTTTCCATCATCTCATTTGCATCTATTGAAGCTTGAGTTATTCTATTTACAATCTCACTT
>Ga0256827_10002937_pt1 | contig 10925 bp, 4 predicted proteins | sample CV84metaG_FD_185977 | JGI IMG/M metagenome (GOLD analysis project Ga0256827, IMG submission 185977) | Hydrothermal vent microbial communities from East Pacific Rise, Pacific Ocean - CV84 | ecosystem: Environmental > Aquatic > Marine > Hydrothermal vents | place: Pacific Ocean: East Pacific Rise...
CGTTTTTAATAGTCATTTAGTTATCTGTTGGCATAATAGTATATTCATATGTCGGTAGTTTTGAAATTAAATTAGTATAAAAAGTTTATCTTAGTATAGTGATAGTACCATTATATTTATTTGTTATTCCATCAATTTCAAGAATGTAAACATAGGTTCCTAACGGTAATTCTTTGCCTTTGTAAATTCCATCCCATTGCTTCGATTTATCATTATACTCAATTCCAGAACCTTCAAAGCTAAATATATTATCACCCCACCTATTAAAAATATTAATAGTTATTTTTTTGAATGCTAATAAACCTTTAATATTCCATGTGTCATTTATATTATCGGCATTAGGTGTAATAACAGTTGGTATTAGTAGAGGTTCTTCAATAATAAATGTATCAATAGTTATACAATTATTTTTGTCTGTTACAGTAATTGTGTATGTTCCCGATGGTAATTTTGTTAATAATTGAGTCGTTTCACCATTATCCCAATTATAATAGTATTCGGGAGTACCTCCGTTTGCTTGAACAAATATATTATTTTCGTTAATTGAATCGTTTATTGCTAGTAAATCAGGTTGAGTTAAAAAGAATGTGTCTCTAATAATGCAATTATTTTCGTCAATTGCATGAATGAAATGTTTACCTGCCGATATTGTGTTTAGATTTGTGCTGTATATTTGAATACTATCAATAAAATAATTGTAGTTTCCTGTACCTCCATTTACATCAAATTCTATCTCTCCATTATTTGATTCAAAACAGCTTAAATTTTGAGTTGCAATGGTGTCAAAAGTTAATTTAGTTGGGTTTGTAAGTTTAATACTATCTTTATATAGTCGGCAATTAAGACTATCTGTAACTAAAATAGCATAGTATCCGCTCATTAAATTATTTGTTACTGATGTTGTATCATTATTATTCCATAAATATGAATATGGGGTAACTCCTCCGGTAACATTAACTAAAATACTACCGTTTGTATCATTGTAACATAATATATCCGTTTTTTGATATATTAGGTGTATTTGTGAGTTTTGATTGACGTAAATGCTATCAATTGATGTTACGCAATTCATACTGTCAATTATTTGTAGAGAATAAAACCCTTCGGGAATATTATGTATACTATTTGTATTTGCAGAACTAGTATCGCTAGCTAATAATAACGAGTTATTATTGTACCAGTTGTATATATAACTTGATGTTCCTCCATTAATACTAGCGTAAATATTGGCTGTACTATCGCCAAAACAATTTACATTTTTAATATTATTTATAGAAATATTTCCAGTAGATTGGTCGTTTATTTCAAAATTAATTGAATCTTTACAGTTGTGGTTGTCTGTAACTATTACACTATAATTTCCTGCAGGTAAACCTCCTAACGAATCGCTATTTATTGAAGCGTTATTCCATGTATATGAATATTCAGGAGTTCCTCCTGTAGTTGTTGCAATAGCTATTCCATTACTTGTATCACAAATTGTATTTTGTGTTAATATTGAAATTAGTAAAGTGTCTGGTTGTGTTACTTCTATACTGTCATTTTTTGAACAGCCATTACCATCAGTAACATAGAAATAATACATTCCGGCAGCTAAATTATTAATTATAGAGTCATTTACTGTAATATTATTGCCCCATGAGTATGTTATAGGATATGTACCACCAATAGCCCCAATAATAACAGAACCTGAAAAGTCGTTATTGCATTGTAAATTTGATTTGCTTATAGTGCTTATTATTAGTTCGTTAGGTTGCGAAATTAAAAATGAGTCATTAAGTGTACAACCATTATTATCAATAATTTGAATTGTGTAGATAGTGTCAGAATATAAATTGAAAATTGAATCAGATGAAAGTGAAAAATTGCCACTAATAGAAGTGTATGGAAGAGTTCCTCCTGCATAGTTTGCAACAGCACTACCACTATTGTCGCCATAACAAGATACGTCATATTTTGTAAAATGATTTGTTAGAGCGTCAGGTTCGGTTATTTCTAAAACTTTTGAAGCTATACAACTAGTTGTATTGTCAACTATTGAAATAGGATATATTCCAGCTCCAACATTTGTAAAGAAACTATCAACTTGAGTTGTATTTCCTCCGTCCATACTGTAATGTATATCAGAGCCACTACCTGTTGCAAGTATCGAAACTGTTGAAGTAGAATCCCCGTTACATAAAATTTCGTCAAAAATAATAGTATCGACACTTAAACCTGATGTGTTTGGTATAATAAATATAGTGTCAAATTTACACCCTTTACTATCAATTATTCCAAAGGTAGGTGCTCCTTGTAAATTTGTAAATGTACTATTTGTAGAAAATGCCCCACTATTAATATTGTATTGAAAACTAGGGTGCTCTCCTTGTCCAACAACTGTTATTTCTCCATTTGGGTTTACGCAATCTGTAACAGGAGTTATTGTTGGTGAGCCAAAGGTAGGTAACTGATTAACTATAATAGTAATGTTACTATAATTGCTACAATGATTACCATCAGTTACGGTTATATAGAAAGTGCTATCAGTAGTTGGCCAAACATTTGTGTTTGCTGAATCTGATAAAGTACTCCATTCGTAAACTAATGTCCCGCTTCCAGTTGAAGTAGAAGCGTCTATTAATATTGAATCATTATTACATATTTCAGAATTATTATTAGGAGTTAGGTTAATAACAGGCAGTTGGTTTACAAAAACTTCAATTGTATCCGAACTTTTACAAGAACTTTCGTTTGTTACGGTAACAATATAAATATCATCATTTGAAGGAGAAACACTAGTTGTGTCGGTTGTTGCATTGTTACTCCATTCGTAAGTTAATGAAGAGTTTCCTGTTCCGGGTTGAGAGTTAGATGCATTTAATAACACAGTTTCGCCATAGCAAATTGTTGGATTTACATTACCTGCATTGGCAATAGGTAGAGAGTTTACAGTAACATCAATAGTATCTATATCGAAACAGTTATTAATATCGGTTACGGTAATGTAATAGGATAAACTGCTTGTTGGCCACACGTTTATATTATCGTTATTTGTGTTATTACTCCATTCATATGTTAACGTGCTAACTCCTGTTGAGTTTGATGCATCAATTAAAATTGTATCGCCATAACATATTGTAGAACTTGGTGTTACTATAGTGTTTACTATTGGGTTGTTGTGCATTATTACATTAACGGTATCGGAGTTAGAACAAGAATTATCGTCTGTTACTGTAACAGTGTATTGTCCGGCAGTTGTAATGTTAATTGTTTGAGATGTTTCAGTTGTACTCCATAAATAACCTGGATAAAAACCTGCATCGAGAGATGTATAATTGCCATCGCAGAATTCTAAATTTCCGGTAATGTTTGGTGTAGGAAGTGGATTAACTATTATAATTGCAGTATCGTTATGTATAATTGCAGGACAGCCTAAACTGTCGGTAACACTTGTGAAAATATAAACACCTTCTTCTGATAGAGGAAATATTATATGTGAATTGTTTGTTGTGCCTTGTGGGAGTGAAGTTCCGTTTACCGACCAGTTGTACGTCCAATCTGCACCACCGGTAAAGTCCATAATAATATCAGTAGTACTTCCATCATCACAAATTTCGCCACCCCCCGAAATTGTTGCTGTTGGTTCGTTTACATTAATTCTTACTGAGTCGGTTCTGTAATCAAGACATTTTGGATGCTGATATGAAAGATAATAAGTGATACTAGAATCAGGATTAACAATTGGATGATAAGAATGAAGGCTATCAATATTATAATTAGGTGTCCATGTAGGATTTCCATATGTAGCTCCTTGAACATTAATTTGTACACTGTTACCTTTACATATTGTTTTATCTTCTAAAGCTGTAAATATGTTTCCATCAAGGCAAACTTCTATTTTGTCATAGTCCCAAGGACCTGTAGAACCGGTAAATCCCCAATAAACAAGATTTTCACCTTGAAAAATATCATTAATAATATCATAAGTTACAGCTATTCTTAACACGCAATCTAAATATACGTGAATTGAATCAGTGTTTGGATCCCATTTTATTCTAACTTGATGGTGAATGGTATCGTCTTCAATTGTTTGTGAGGGATCGGTAAACATAGAAATAGGTGACGCAATTTCACATAAAACGTTCCCATTTCTTGAAATAGCAATGTGGTCTGAGCAATCAGCAGGTTCTGGTCCGTTCCATGAATCGTATGGTGGGTCATTAGGCCAATCGCCTAATCCACAACTTTTTCTATTGTTGTATACATCAAATTCTACACCCATAGATTTTGTTCCTATTCCATTATATCCTAATGAACCTCCAGCAGTTCCGATAGCAGAATCACTTTCGTTTTGTAAAACAAACATCATTCCGTCAGCTCCATTATTTTTCAAATTTTGTATGTCTAATGTGAAATTAATATCGAAAGTGTTACGTAAATCAATTTTTTCTTTATACCAAATGGCACCACAATCAGCGGCAGTATCAGTTAATTGATAACATTTGTTAGATGTAGGTATTGTTGTTCCTACTAAACTGTAATTACTTACTAAGATTTCCGCATTTGTAGTAACGTCTCCAAACCATGCAATTCCTTCTTTTAACATTTTCCATTGAAAATTGTATACTCCATTAGTAGAAGGAGCCGTAAATGTCTGAGTGAAAGTGTATTCTTCGTTTGGTACTACATCTGTTGATAGGTAAAGTCTTCCTCCAACTCCCCAGTTGTTGTTATCTTGTGGATTTTGTGAGCCAAGTTTAAATTGGTTTGTTCCTGTTGAAATCCAAGTTGTTGTACCTGTATTTTTCATTGTTATTGAAACGGTAAACTGTTCACCAGGTTCTAGTTCACTTGGTACTGAGGTTTGTGAAATAAATTGAGCGTTATTTTGACTATAAAGAAAATTGAAAAGAAATACTAAAGTTATAATTAGATAAGTTTTCATGGGAAAATATTTGTTTATTACAAAGTTAAAAAATAACAAAACATTATGAAATTATATTATTATTAAAGCTTTCTGATTTATTAATTAATAATTACTTTTTATTTGAAAACAACTTACCCTCTTAATTGAAAAAAATATATTTGGATTATCCCATATATGTATAATTGTATTTAAATTCGTTTAACTGATTATTATCAATTATATATCAGCTTTGAGAATATAAATATATAAACAATATTAACAATTAAATAAAGTGTAAAATAAGTATAATAAAGCTTTTAGGTAATAATTATACATAAGTGGGTAATTCCAAATATCTTATTCAATAATAAATTTTTCTTGTGAGACAAAACTATTGTTTAAAACTTTAATATAATATATGCCTTTAGAAACATTATTTATATCAATAACTTCTTCGATATAATTTATATTATTTAATGTTTTTGTTAAAATTACTTTTCCTGTAATATTAATTATTTCTATTGTTACATTTTTATAAGAATTTAATTTAGCATTTATTGTAAACTTCCCATTATTTGGATTTGGGTAAATGTTAATATTTGTTTTATTATTAACTTTAGGTACTGATGTTGTTGTGGTGGTTGTAAACTGTATTTCTGTCCAATCACTTTCCGATCCTGCACCGCACACTGCTTTAACATAAAAATTGTATGTTGTACCTTCGTCTAAACCCGAAATATCTTTAGAAGTACTAGACCAGAGTGTTCCGTCGTTATTTCCTGGAGAATATGGGTTAGAACCGTATGCATATTTATAATCATTTACTGAGCCGGACCAATTTAAACTTGCAGATGTAGATGTAATATTTGAAACTGCTAGGTTTGTTGGTATATCACAAGAAGATGAATTGTCAGGTTCTCCAACTCTAAAGTTGTCGATGTACGGATATGAAGCACTATTTGAATGAATTGTATTAAATTTTATTATAACTGATGAGAAACCTATGAATGAACTGAGATCAATAGTTATTGTGGTCCAAGAAGTACCGTAACCATCTGTATTAGACCATATTTCTGAATAATTTGAGCCGTTATCTGTAGAAGCAAAAGCTTTAACAGGAGCTGTTGATGTTCTTCCAAATCTATTATAGTAGATAAATGTTAGTTCAGGAGCTGTTGCTGAAGATAAGTTAATTGAAGGGCTAATCAACTCTTTGGTAGTACCATCATCATTACTATCGTAAAAACAAACAGCAGGCATATTTCCGCCAACGTTACCAGGGTGCCCATCGCCAGGTAAACCGTCAGTGCTAATTATCCAATTATAATCATCATAATTTATATCACCAGTCCAATTATTAGGGAAATTAGTTCCATTTCCTGAAAAATCAGTTTCGTAATAAGTTGTTTGAGCATTTACTGAATATGCAATACTAATAACAGCCATTGCTGTAAACCAAAAATGTAAAATACTTTTCATATTTATAAAATTAAATTATTTAATGTGAAAAACACTTAATAGTGTTTCTTTTTGATACTGCAAAATTAGAGATATATCAATGTTTTTATACTAATAAAGATGTGTAATACTTTTCGATTTATGAATTAATAAGTAGTTTATGTGTTAATTATCGAAATTTATATAAATAAATCAATAATAAACAATTTTGCACCGAAAATCTCTCTAAATAACCTGCCCTACCTACATAAAATGAAGCTTATGCGAACTAAAAGTAATTTTTTTTCATTTTATCTCTATCTAAAATAATGAATTAACGAATGGCTTTTTTCAATTAATTTTTGATTTTTAATTGAAAATTGCTGTTTTTGTTATGTTTTATTGGTAAAATGTTTGATTGATAATTTGTCAGTTTGTTTTACTTTACAACTATACTTGCTAATGCTAGTATAAGTTAAAAATATCATATTTGTCATCATCAAAAAATTCAAGGACTTTACCTTCTCGTACAAAATTATCAACATATGTCGGACTATTTTTTTCTGATAGATGATTTAGTGAGCCGCTATCGTAATCGATAAACATATAATCAGAAAATGAAAATGAAGTGCTTGAAAATACACCGTAACCATTATTTATATTTGAAAAAGCATTAAAATCTTCGAGACCTGTTTGGCTTAATTTTGTTTGTTCTATATAGTCAGCTAATCCTCTTCCTGCCGATAGAAATCCAAATCTTAAACAGTAAAATACACGTTTGTAATGTTCTTTATTTATTAAATTTTCGTGTAATTTTGTATAAAAATCTTTGCCTTTTATTCTAAATACTAATTCCTGATTATACTCAGATGAATACGTTTTAGCATTTCCATTAAAAAAAATGGTAGTTGAATCTAAATAATAATCATTTCCAATTTTATTATAAAAAAAACATTGAGCACACACTTCTGTTGTGTATGCATTGTCAGGGTTTATAAACCTTAAATTGTACAAATAATATATGCCGGAATTATATCCTAGGCTTTTGTATAAATTAACTTCACTAACAGCTGCTAAAGTATCTTTTTGTAATATTTCACTAACATTATCTACCAAGATAATTTCAGATGTTACGGGTTCTTTACCCGGAATTTTAACTTCTAACTTATAACTATAATCATTAATGTTATTTATTTCAGAATTTTCTATTATTTTTTCATCGCTTACGTATATTGTATTTTTATCGTTTGCAAATATACCGGAGTCTTTCTTAATAGTGTCTGTATAATTGAATTGAATTGTTTTTATGTAATTACCATTTTTTAATTTTATAACTGATACATCAGCCTTTTTATATGTAAATGAATCAGAAACTTGAGCCATTTCAGATGCTGCAATTTCTCCTAAAAAGGCTTTACCTATTTTTATATATTGATAATCAGCATCTTTGTTTAATAATCCGTAAACAATAGTAATATCTTTGTAATTTGCATTTAAATCTATATCAGTGCTACATGAAAATAAAAGCATAACTGCAGATAATACGACATAAAACCATTTCATTAATACTAAATTTTATTATTGTAAAACAAAAATAACTATTTTTTACAATTTTCAATAATTATAGATGATAAGATTTAAAAACAGAACAATAGTGAATGTATGTGTATTATATTTTTATTTCTTAATAAATATAATATTTGTATTTACGTTTTCTGATGTAATATTTATAATGTATACTCCATTTTTTAAATTAGATAAATTTAATGTTTTTGATGTTAGTTTTTGAGAAAATACTTTATAGCCACAAATATCATAAATTGTAATATTTGCTTCTTTTTCAAGTCCTTTTATTGTAAGAGTGGAATATACAGGGTTTGGATAAACTGAAATTGAGTTATATTGTTGATTGGTATTGTTATATGATGTAGTAGTCGTTTCTGTAACTTTAAAAGCGTAATCCCATAGCATTTCAGGGATATCTGCAAAAAGTATTCCGTTGGTACTTGTTTTAACTTCTTGTGAAACCATTTCGCCTGTAAAAGTGTTAAAGAAACAGATTTCGTAGCTGTTGTCGTTTAATCCGGGAATAATAATGTGAGCATTATTAATACTTGCAGGTTCACCATTGTTACTGATATATTCCCAATTATAATCACGATTGTGTACCCAGCCATAGGCCGCATTTTCACAAACTAAACCATTGCTTTTTACATTAACAATAGTTGTTTCATAAGATGAATAATATTGTGCAATTTTTATCCAATCGTGTCCTTTATTATCAATAAATATTTGGTGTGTACCTGAAGGTACAGCGATAGTGTAATTTGTATTAATTACAGCTGCTTCGTCTAATATTTTTACTCCATCTAACCAAATTTCAATTGTAGGGTTGTATTCGCTTGCATCACCTGTTTTTACTGTGAAATACCCATCTTGTTGAAATTCTACATTAAATGTTGGAGGATTCTTTAAGTTAGTATTAACTTCATTTCCGTACATATATTCGCTTAAATTATCAGAGGTAGGAGTTAATGAGCCATCACTATTTACTGTAAAAATATTTTCAGGTGCTAGTCCCCAGCCATAAGTAGGGGTAATGTAAAAAGCAGAACTTGAATCTGCTTCGCAGCTAAAATTTGTTGGCGTTAATGAAGTTTGTAACAGATTAATTGAAGACATAAAATTACCAACTTCTTCGAAGTTTTTATATGATTGTATATTTTGATTATTTACATACCATTTCCACCACCAGCTCATAGAAACACTAAAAGAACCCGATAAGGCAGTGCTCCACGTTGCATTGTGAAAATGAATACCACTATCATCGTAACCTATCACAATATTTGCACCTCCTGTTGAAAGGCTATATTCTCCAATCTTTGTTGGTTTATTAAATTGGTTTAAAAAGCTTTGAATTCTATTGTTTAATTCAATCTCAATTTCTGCATCTGCACTATAATGATGCGTTTGGGTGTAATCTATAGCATTAGCACTCCATATGTCATATCCTTGATTATCCTGAACAAAACTTGTTGAGTTTAAATGTTTATTTACATCGATATTTTTTATGTATTCTGCCATTTCGATTGTCCAATCTGCTATTTCATTTCTGTGAGCCCAATAATCACCAATTAAATCCATTTCGTTAAATTGTTCCCAAGCAAATATGGCAGTGGAATATCCCCAACGTGCATTTATGTACTTTAAACGGTTTTTGTAAGCGTTTTTTGCATCTTGATTTGTAAAAAAATCATAAGAATTATTACAAGCGCCTCCATTTGCAGAATTATACGGGTTTTCGTTCCAAATAGCATCGCTTCCTGATGCTAAAAATTGTCCATGATGATTAAAACATAATTCGATATATGCATCTTTATTTTCGGCATACTTAATCACCCAATCAAGATAATAAGCATTGCTTTGTCTGTTTGTATAATTTTTCAATCCAGTGTCGTTCCATTCCAAAGCAAAAGCCCAGTCTGACATCCAAACTCTAAAAAGATTGCCGTTATATGTTGTTAGTGTATCTATCCATTCTGTATAATTTACGAATGTTTGGTCAATATTTGTACCTCCCGAACTATTCACATTCCAACATAGATTTTCTCCGATTCCAAAAAATTGAGAACCATCATCAAATTTCATAAACATATTGTTTGCTTTGCGTATAAAACCTTTTGAATTAGAATAAATACATTCGAAATTTTGGTTAACAATATTACTAGCTCCGTTTAGGTTTATGCAATAAACTTGATATTGCCAAATTCCGATTTCTGTAGGAGAGAAGCGAATTTTCCAAATAGGTGAACCGTTTGCCGATAACTCACCTGTGTTTTCATCAATAATGGTATAATCTTGATAATAAAAACCATCAACGGTGTCTTTTACTCCATTTGGTGATGTAAATATTGCTTGAAGGTTAATTTCAGAATAATCGTAAGGATTAATAAAATTTGCTGTCATATCAACGGTTAACTCTAACTTTTTATATTTTTCTATAGAGTTATTATTTACTGAAACAGAGTTTATAACAGGTTGTGATATAAGAATGTTAAAACTAGTAAAAAGTAGTATTATTATTGATTGTAGTTTCATAGGAATTTTACTGTTTTATTATTTTTATTTTATTTATGGTATTTGAGTTAGTTATATTTAGAATGTAAATTCCACTTTTTAAATTAGATAAATCTAATGAGTTTGTAGTTAATTTTTTTGTGAGAATGTTTTTTCCGTAAATGTCGGAAATGCTGATGCTTGTATTATTTGCAATGCTCTCAAAGTGTAATAAATCTTTAATCGGATTTGGATATATAATAATGTTATTTTTGTATTTATTGGTGATGTTAGTTGGGGTTTCACAGTTTGGTACTTCTGTGCTTAATGGTTCCTCTCCGCGAAGAATTTTTGCAGTACAACCTGCTAATTTTAAGTAAAAATCGCTATCTAAAGCACTGCCATCTTCATCGAGTGAAATAAACTGTTGCCCATTAGTAAATTGATTTTGGGCGGGAACTTCGGCTTGTGTTGGAGCGCACTTAAACATAGCGGTACCTTCATCTATCTCATCGAACATTGCTATGTATAGCATATTTATATT
>Ga0256827_10002939_pt1 | contig 10922 bp, 14 predicted proteins | sample CV84metaG_FD_185977 | JGI IMG/M metagenome (GOLD analysis project Ga0256827, IMG submission 185977) | Hydrothermal vent microbial communities from East Pacific Rise, Pacific Ocean - CV84 | ecosystem: Environmental > Aquatic > Marine > Hydrothermal vents | place: Pacific Ocean: East Pacific Rise...
TTGGTTATATTTTCAAAAATGGTTGCAAATTTATGGTCAAGCAATACACAAACATAAATCATCAGCTTTTGTATTAATATCGTAGATTGATTTAAGCTTATTACTGTATAATATAAAAAGGAAATAGATGAAATTTGATTACATAATAGGCAACCCTCCATATCAAATGCCAAAAAAAACGCATGTTACAGGTTCAAAAAACTTGTACGTTCCCATTTCACTCAAAATGATTGATTACTATAAAGAGCAGTTATCATTTATCACACCAAGACAAATAATAAGAACATCTAAAATGGATTTTTTATCATTACCGCTATCAAGAATATGCTATTTGCCCGAGGACACCTTTAATGCTGGGACAATAACTTGCTTTTGGATATTATCAAAGAACCCCAAAGATGTGCTTATATCGGATGCTATTTCTGAATATCGTGTTACACCCAAAATAAAAGAGGATTTATTTCCACCTGCTCAAAAAAAGCTTTTTGCATTGATGAGAAAAATAGCTAGTGTTCCAACCAAGATCAGGTTCAAGGTAAGCAAAGTGGAGGAATACAAAAAACCTAACTCTCAACCTTTGAATAGTTGGAAAAATAAAGCTAAAAATAATAAAATTTTTAGCATGAATCCGTCTAATCTTATGCACCTCTCAATAGCAGAAAGCAAATCATTCAACAAAAATAACATTTACATTGACTCCGAAAGTTATTCCAGTCCGCTCTATTTTCAGATTGATATCAGCAAATTTTCCAAAACCGAGATTAACAACCTTGTTGATTATCTTTTTGAAACTGAAATATTTGTTGAGCTCGGCACAATGTGGCGCAAAATAACCGGTCAAGGCTGGATGGGTGGGTTAATTGAACAATTCCCATTCCCAAGCTTAGATAAGAAATATTCAAAAAACGACGTCATTAAATTTCTAGATTTAGATGAAGATGATTTATTGTTTATAGATAATTGGAAAGAAATAATGGTTTAATTTTATAAATACAAGAAAATATCCTCAAGTAATTTTTAAGTTTGAAAGTGTATAATATAAAAAGGATAAATAATGAAAAACACTGATTATCAAATGGAAATATTTTGCTCACTGCAAATAGACGGAGTTCACAGATGGGACGATTGTCCAATAGAGGAAATGGAATTTCTAAAAAATGATCACAGACATATGTTCAATATAAAAGCTTATAAAACTGTTTATCATGATGATAGGGATGTTGAATTTATTCAATTCAAGCATGAAATCTTAGATTTTTTGAAGGGTAAATATTACAACCCTAGCTTTAGATCACATTATTTCGGGGGCAAATCATGTGAGATGTTAGCAGTAGAATTGATTGATCATTTCGATTTATTGAAATGCGAAGTCTCAGAGGATGGTGAAAATGGCGCAATCGTTACCAAAAATCAACCCTGATAAATACCCAACTATCACCAATATCACCAGAATAGATAACACCAATGAATATCACATTATTTCTGCTATTCAAGCATCGTTACAGTATTGTTTCTGGTACGGGGATTCGTCGTTTAGGCCGGTTGGATCTGAATGGGTGAATGAAGTTATTCACAATACTTTAGATAACCTTACAGTTCAAGGTATAATAAATTCTAAAGAAAAGATAAAGAGTATTTTGTTACAATCAGACATTACTTTACTTGAACATAGGTTAAAAAGTATTGATGACATATTCGAAATGAATTTCAATGATTACAAAAAAACCCAAAACAACCCCAAAAAAGCTTTCGAAATGTTGCTAAAAATACCGTCTTTCAAAGAGGATTTTTTTCATAAAAAAGCTCTTTTGGCGATAAAAAACTCAACAAAAATATCTAACATAAAAACAAGCTTTGATGTACCAGCTGATTACAGGTTACCTCAAGTTTTGGTTCATTTAGGGATTTTAGAATATCCTAAACACTTGACAAACCTAATCGAAAATGATGAAGTAATACCATATGGGTCTAAATATGAAGTTATGATTCGTAAAGCTACTATTGATATTTGCAGAGAAATAGCTAATAAAAACAACATAACACCTCATGAAGTTGATGAATACCTTATAACAAAAAAACAAGATTGTAAAAACAAACACCATCTCACCATTACAACGAGTTACTGATGAATCAAATAAACCAAAGAATAAACCAGAATCGGATTCAGTTATTTACAACCAATAAAGATCAAGCTAGGAAAATACAAGACGAATTCAGCGTTATGGAAACGGGTGCTGAAAACAATATAACAGTACGTTCCGGGCAATGGGATGGCAAGCACCGATTCTATACTTTGAAATCAGGCAAGGAAGGATTTTTATTTGAAATACCTATTGGGTTCAAAGGAAGAGTGGAGGATTTTACTGGGCAAAAATTCCCAAATGAGGTTGATTATACCCCTGTATTGAAGTTTTTGAAGGGTTTCAAAAAAACCCTGCCTTTCGAACCTTATCGTCACCAACTCAAAATGCTATTAGGGTTACTTAGTTCGAGTACTCATTTAGGGGTGGCTGCTACCGGTTCTGGTAAGTCTTTGGTTATATATGGAATAGTAAAATATTACAGAAACCTAGATAAAAAAATATTGATTTTGGTTCCTACAGTTTCATTGGTTACGCAGTTGTTTGATGATTTCAAAGATTATAATGCCACTGATGAATTTATGAGTCAAATCCAACTTATGGGAGGTGACTTTACCAACAAAGAAATACAGAAACCTGTAGTTATTTCAACATGGCAATCCGCGTATAAAGCAGACCTAAGTAACTTTCAGGTGGTGGTGAATGATGAAGTGCATACAGCCAAGGCCGATATACTCCTGAAAATACTAAATAACCCTTTTGAAATAAAGTTAGGGTTAACAGGTACCCCACCCATCGAAAAACTCGAATATATGAAACTTGAACAAAACTTTGGACAACCTAAAAAATATATAAACGCAAAGGGGTTGATAGACCTTGGATTAGCCACCGATCTTGCAGTTGTTAGTATTTTTTTATGTCAGAAGCAAAAAATAATGAAATATCAAGATGAAGTTAGGTTCATAAAGGAAAATATAAAGCGAAGTGAATGGGTTACGAAGTTTTTGAGGAAGCTCAAAGGTCCTACAATAGCGTTATACAACCACACAGATCATGGGAAAAAAACCTGGGAGAATCTTACTGGGGTTAAGATGACCTCAAAAATACAAAATGATTTCCAAACACAAAAAGATTTGGGGGTATTTTTTATGACTGGTTCGGTAAAACCAAAGGTTAGAAACCAAATATTGGACTATTTTAGGACCCTTGAAAATGAATCTGTAGTAATGATAGGCCAAAGTAAAATACTTTCGACAGGCATAAATCTAAAACCCCTAAAAAATCTGGTTTTTTTAACCGGAACCAAGAGCTATACACAGGTGATACAATCTATAGGTCGTGTTATGAGGTTGCATGATGCCAAATCAAAAGCAGTGGTATTTGATTTGGTGGACGACTTTACTAATGGAAGAAAAACAGAAAACTATGCTCTAACTCATTTTTACCAGAGATTGGGGTTTTATGAATATCAACAGTTCAATGTTATTGAAAAAGAAATAAAACTCTAAGAAATATTTAAGTTTAAAATATTATAATACACAATAAAGGAAAAACAAATGCTTACACAAAATACTCTCACATTACTCAAATCACTTATCCCTTTGAATAACTCAATGGTTATTTCACCTAAAATGACGGGGGCGGATGAGTTCAAAAATGTCACTTATTTAGCCAACCTTGATTTATTGGAGGAAAATATCCCAGTGTTTGGAATATTTGCTATGGATCAGTTTACTCAGGCAATGGAACTGCTCGATGAGCCAAATATTACTTATAATCCTAAAACAAAAAGAATCAAGGCACAAGACAATAATACTGATATTGAATATATAACAAGTGACCCAGCTTCATTGGATTATGCTCAGGTTGACCCCGATGTTATCAACTCTACTCTCAAAGCTGATAGTGTCCTGACTACTGAAGTTACAAAAGATATACTTCAAAAAATCAAAAAAGCATACAGTGTTTTCAAAAACTTCGATACCTTAAATATTATTGCTGATGATGACGGGGCTAAAATCAGTATTTCTAATCTAAATACTTTCAGTAAAAATAATAATGCTTGGAGTATGAAAATCGATGGTGAAAAAACTGGGAAATTTAATGTAGCTTTACCACTTGAAAGTATTATGAAAATACCACAAGCTGACTATACTTTAATCGTCAAGTATAATTCAGCAAAGGACGTTTATCGCGTGGTGCTAACAAACGATTTAATTACATTCGTAATGAGCCTAAAACAATAACAGGGGGTAGACACATTGACACATTGACACATTGACACATTGACACATTGACAAAATAACAAATTCACAAAATAACAAAATAACAAAATAACAAATTCACAAAGGACAAATATGACAGATTTCAACTGGGATAACTTAGCAAAAAAACTTCAAAAAGATGCACTATCAGACGGTAAAAAGGTTTACGAAACAGACGAAAGATTTTACAAACTAGCACGTAATGAAAATGATACGGGTGGGGCTTTGATTAGATTCTTACCAGACCCAGAAGGTGTAATGTTTTTGAAAATGATCAAAATCAATGCTAACGGTGGAAAAGGTAAACGATTCTGTAATGAGTGGTCACCTTTGACTATTGGAAAACCCGATCCCTTCAACGAGAGGTTTAGTGAAGAATGGAACAAGAATAACAAAGAAGAAGCTAAAAGGTTCGGAAGAAGTATTCGCTATGTTACAAATATCAAGGTAATCAAAGATCCTGCCAACCCTGATAATGATGGGAAGATTTTTTTATTGGATATGAGCCAAACAATTTTTGAAAAAGTAAAAGCAGCAGCTCAACCAGCCCCCGACGAAATAGCCCTAGGAACAGAACCCAAGCAAGTTTATAACCCTGTAACTGGTAATAGTTTTCTTTATAAGGTCAAAAGAGGTTCAAATAATTTTATTACTTACGAAGACAGTAAATTTCAAGAGCAAGAATCCAGTATTTATAAAACAGCTGATGAATACGAAAAAGATATCAATGATAGCGGTTACATTTTGAATGAATTCCTGAAACCTGATTTTTATAAAACCTATGAAGAACTCAAAGATTGCTTGGATTGGTTTACAGGGGAAAAGGACGAAAAGCAAGCACAAAATAACCTCAAACAAGGTAAAAAAGATGCTGATGATGCGTTTGGTGCTGAACCAATGAAGGTAACCGACACCAAAGACACCAAAGACACCAACGATATTCCATTCGATATGGATGAGCCCGAAGAAACCAAAATTACTGAACCTAATGATACAGATGATTTAGATTCATTACTAGATGAATTAGAGTAACATGAATAGCCTTCTTGTGGATATGTCGCCACTTTTTTATAGTAACCTGATTTCAGTAACCAATCAAATCAAAAAAGCAGGGGTCAAACCCGGCCCCAATGGGAAAATACCATTTACTTATCGAAGTGAACTGATTTTTCAAATTATGGAGGAAATAAAAACCCTTCATAGCTTTGGTACTAATGAAATAATACTTGCGTTTGATAACAGTCAAGGGAATTATTGGAGAAAGGATTATTACGACAGATACAAATACAAAAGGCAACTTCAAAGGGAAGAATCGGATATTGATTGGGACAGTGCTTTTGAAATTTTTGATGATATCAAAACCCTTTTAAAAAATTCCAGTAGTTTCAAGGTGGTTGAGGTCCCTAAAATGGAAGCGGATGATATAGCCTTTACACTTGCTGAATACCTTCAAGATCGTGGTGGGGTTATTTTGCATAGCCTTGATCACGATTGGGAACACGCTCTTAAGTACAAAAATGTCAAGCTTTTCAAAACACGTAAAACACAAAGAAAAAGTGGTATTTTTGTTGAAAAAACTCCAGAAGAGTTGCACGTTTTGGAAGAAACTCATTGCATAGCAGGGGATCCAGGGGATGGGTTCCTTCATATAAAAGCATGGAGTCAATTTAGCCCAATATTTTTGGAAGAATATCCAAATTTCAAGGGCAAGGAGCTCCAACTTTACAATCGCCATCATTTGATTGAACACCAATACAATTTGAAAAATGGTTTTGATACAAAAAAGCAAGCTTACAAGCATCCTAGGTTTGGGTATAAGTCATGGAAAAAAAGTAAAATACCTCTTAAGGATTTATTAAAAGAAAACCCTATTTACAAAAAAAATTATATGCTAAATAAAAACCTAGCTCTTCCAATAAACATCCCCGGGAAATATAAAAATCTAATAATAGATGAATACAACCGTGCTAAAACAGAAAAAAGCCCTGGTGAACTACAGAAATATTTTATCAATAATAATTTATTTGACCTAACAGGCATAATAAGTTTTCTATGAAAGGAACACAGATGAATGAAATAGGTAACAATCTTGGGGAAATACTCCAGGAGTCAAAACACCTGACTACACAAGGTAAAAAAATAAAAGCCCTGGAGGCTAAACTCAAAGAAGGGGTAAAGGTATTGAAAACTTTCAATGATTCCAACCTTGCCAAAGCACGACAAGATTATGATTTATTTTTGGAGGTTTTTTATACTGGGAAAGACCTAGAAACACAGAAAACGTATACACCCAAAAAATCGATAACTGATCTTCTTCATACAGCATGGAATATTTACCTTTCTAGGGAAAATACCTTAGAAAAAATGAAAGATTAAGGTGTTTCAAAGGTAACTTATGTTATAATATATTGTAACAAAAGAGTTACCAACCACAAATAGAAGGAATGAATATGAAAAGAAAAGTTATTGAACTGGAAACTGTCCAAGAGTTGAAAGCCATTGAAAAAGTATCACAAGATGTATCCAAAAAATACGTGCCTATTTACTCAAGTGCGATTGTTGAACTCATGGAACCAGAGTATAAATTCAAGCAAGCTGTTCAAGCTTTACCATCAAGCTCAAGTCATTATGTAGATTTGGTGAGTGACGATGCTGCTCTTAGAATTTATAATTCTTATGATAGATCACTGGCTTTGAGAGTGAATTATTACTCTGATGGAATGTTGATCCCACTTGGAATTGATAGGTTGATTCACATGGGTGCTAAGGCAAAAACTTTCACAAAAGATTTTACTGATGCAAAAGAAGAAATTAAAAAAGCGGTTAAAACAGCTAGAAATATTGATAAATTTCTGAGTGGGGTAACAATCACTGATGACTTGAAAAAAGTCATTTCCAAAGCAATTTTCAGATTGCCAAAAAACTTCAAAATGGTAAAAGTGACAAATCCTGTAGATGTTTTGAAAGATATAAGTCTCAAAGAATACATTAAAAAATCAACCAATAATTTTTTGCTGGGTAACTATCATTATGAAAAAGAGGATGGGGCTGGCTTTAAAGGACCAAAAAAGAATACTGTTATGACTAGAATTAAAAGTGAAAACAGGGTTATCAAAGCGCTGAAAGCACAATACCCTGAACTTTTCCTGTAGGATAAAAAATGAAAAAAATGGGCGTACAAAAAGGGACCAAAAGAGGTCCCTATAAAAGATGTCAATCTAAAAGACAAAAAAAGAACATTACAGAAGACGGGCTTAGCTATCAAGAAATAGCAAGGATTATGGACATCCCAGCATCAATGGTTAAAGAGATAGAGCGTAAAGCCTTTAAAAAACTATTGTTGCCTACTGATAAAAACAAAAAGTTCCGAAAGTATATATATGATTGACCCGGTCAACGCTAGATTTTTCAAATCAGAAGTCAAAAAACTCAAAAAAGACCAACCAGACGAAATCAGTGGATGTTGTCCGGCTTGTGGGGATAACCATTATAGGTTACACCTAGTGCATGTCTCTGAGGGCTATGATTATGTAAAATGCTTCAATGGGGGTTGTTCTTTAGAAACACCCGGGACGATGTTGAATTTTCTTTATGTGGTTAACGGTGATGTTCAAGGTTACAAAAGAGCTACTTTATCCTCCAAAATTGACCACATAAAAACTGAAGCTAACCTACAAGATGTTATTGATCGAATCAAAACAAAACCTGCTCCAAAGACACTTGAAAAGGAAATACCCAAACTTCTTTTAAATAAATTTGAGTATGTAAAAAATGTTCCAGAAGCTGTTCAATATCTTAAAGATCGCAACTTAGAACCTATGGAGGATTGGTTATTCAGCAAAGATAGATTTTTCATTTATAATAATAAACGGTTATTTGTAGAGAATTATATTATTATTCCTATATATAATAAAAATAATAAATTTAGGGGTTGGTATTCACGAAGTATAAAAGAAAAGAAATTTAGCACTTTCTTACTCCCTGATACTCCAAAATTTTGGTCTTTGCATCCATCAAAAGTGCCGGAAATTATCACAGAAGGTATTTTTGACGCATTGAGTGTTGTGGGTAAAACCATAAAAAATGTGGGTGCTTCTATATCAGCTGATATACCTGAAGAAATTTTACAAACTTTGCAAAAAGAAACTATTATAGCATTCGACAACGACAAAACCGGAATTGTGAAAAGTATGAAATACTCAAAATTGGGTTTTAGAATATTTGTCTGGCCAGATTATTTGAATGAATATAAAGATTTTAACGATTTACTAGTTTCCGGTTATTCTAAAAATGAAATAGAAAAAATTATTTTGGAGAATCTATTCACCAGCCTACCTGCTGAAATTCGTCTAAGAATGAAGGAAATATAAATAAAATAAAAGAAGGAAAAAATATGAAAGCTGTTACGCCTCTCGATAGAGGATTTATTGAAGGACCGAAAGATCAATATGGCGATACAAAAATAGTAAACCTAGACCAAGTTTCTAATATTGGCTTTGATGAAGGTTATGATAGATTTGGCCAACCGAAGTATAAAGTTATATATAATTTTGCTTACCCCATCAGCTTAAAGAAAAATATTATAAAGAGCGTTCCCGATTATGTTTATCATGTTTACACTGATAAGGAATCCTATCAAAATCAAATTGATACTTTAAATAAACAAATTAACCAAGCTAAGTGGTTTGCACCTATTATACATAACAAAATTTCTAGGATAGTCAACCCAAAGTATATAAGTTTTATCTCAACGGATCAAAGTAAAAACAGAATTATTACCAACCTTGCGTGTAGTATTTCATTCTATAATAATTACGAGAGAAAGACCTCTGATTTCATTTTCTTTGATTTTGATACACTTGAAGAAATGAATGAAGAATTACTATACCTCAAAGATTTGTTAGGACTCTAAGAAAAAATAAAGAAACCTATGTTATAATAGTGAAGTAAAAAACTTAGGATAAAAAATGAATCGTCTTGAAAAAATAGAAAAAAGACTTACTATAATCGAAAATGTAATAAAGGAAAAAATGATGGAAGAATTTGACTTTGATAGTTTGCTAAATGATGTCCAAGAAACTCAAGAAACTCAAGAAACTCAGGAAACTCAAGAAACTCAGGAAACTCAAGAAACTCAAGAAACTCAAGAAACTCAGGGAGTGGTGTTTACCCCAGAAGAGGTAAAAATAGTCAAAGAAGCGCAACGAAGTATTGATGAGCAAAATACTATTATAGATGAAGCAAAGCAAAAAAAGAAAATAGTCCAGCAAAAAAAATCAGAAGTAATAGCCGCGAAGGTACAAGTTACTTATGAATATGCTGATGAAGCTGCAACATTTTTGAAAGAGTATGACGATCTTGAGATGGAAAAACGAGACCTTCAGCAACGTTTCAAAGATTTAAAAGATGATTATGAGGAACGAGGTGTGGACACAAAAGCAACTCTTAAAGCCCAAAAAGAAATAATCAAAGAAATAAAAGAAACACCGGAGGAAGCGGGCATTATTGCTGATATGAAAACAGTGATACGCAATAACGTAACACTTATGAATAATGCTACTCTATTTGCAGGATAACTTATGTACAAATACAGTCCTTATTCATTCAGTAAGATTGATAGTTATAGGTGCCCTAGGAAATTCAAATACAAATATATTGATAAAATAAAAGTCCCTGAGAAGCCTGTTTTCGCCCTCGATAAAGGCAAATTTATTCACTTGTTATTTGAGTATAACGGTGATTTGAAAAAAATAAAAAACGACCCTGAGTTTCAAAAACTCAAAAAACTCCTCAATAAAGAGAATATTATTGATTTTATCAATATCTATAAAAATTTCAAAAAATCAGATGCCGGTAGGTTACTACAGAGCAAGGAACTTTATAAAGAGCTTCCTATTGGACTTGATAAAAATCTAAAAAAATGCGAATACAAATCGCCGGAAGTGTTGCTTCGAGGGTCTATTGACGCTGTATATGTTAGAGATAATCAACTTTTGTGCGTAGATTGGAAAACAGGTAAAAATAAACCCAAATCATTTGCTCAGTTACTTTGGTACAGTATTGGGTTGTTTTCGTTATTGCCTGATGATTACAATACTATTGAACTGGTGTATGCTTTCGTTGAGCATAACACTTTACAAACACAGATAGTTCATAAGGATAAAATACCCCTGTATAGGAAAGCTCTTTATGATACGATTGATGTGATTGAAAAGGATCAAACTTTCGAAAAACATGAAACACCTCTTTGTGATTGGTGTGATTACAAAGAAAAATGTTTTTTCGATATTTAAGGTAACTGTAAGGTAACTTATGTTATAATGTATTGTAAGAAAGGTTCTTTTACATTTTAACTTGTTTATTCCGTTACTAAGGTAACTGTAAGGTAACTTATGTTATAATGTATTGTAAGAAAGGTTCTTTTACATTTTAACTTGTTTATTCCGTTACTAAGGTAACTGTAAGGTAACTTATGTTATAATGTATTGTAAGAAAGGTTCTTTTACATTTTAACTTGTTTATTCCGTTACTAAGGTAACTGTAAGGTAACTTATGTTATAATGTATTGTAAGAAAGG
>Ga0256827_10002940_pt1 | contig 10922 bp, 7 predicted proteins | sample CV84metaG_FD_185977 | JGI IMG/M metagenome (GOLD analysis project Ga0256827, IMG submission 185977) | Hydrothermal vent microbial communities from East Pacific Rise, Pacific Ocean - CV84 | ecosystem: Environmental > Aquatic > Marine > Hydrothermal vents | place: Pacific Ocean: East Pacific Rise...
CACATGTATGTGGTCGTGTATGTCCCCACCCATGTGAGGATGCATGTCGTAGAACAAATCTTGATGAGCCAGTATCGATTATGTCTTTAAAACGCCTTGGTGCAGACTGGGAGACAGATCATGGGTATGATTTCTTTCATCCACTTGAACCGAAGCCTAAAACTGGTAAAAAGGTGGCTGTAATAGGTGCTGGTCCTGCTGGACTTACTACTGCTTACTACTTAGCAGCTGAGGGTGTTACAGTGGATGTTTATGAAGAGCTTCCAGTGCTCGGTGGTGAGGTTACAGTTGGTGTACCTGAGTACCGTATGCCATGGGATAAATATCAACAAGATATTGAGTGTGTAAGAGATATGGGTGTAAACTTTATCCTAAATCATAAAGTATCTAAAGAGGATATGGTTCGTTTTGAGAATGAATACGATGCGACAATGATCGCTTCTGGTACTCGTATCTCTAAGGCAGTTCGTTGTTCAAATGAACGTCCAGAGATTAAAGGGTATTGGGGTGCTATTGATTTCCTTGATTGGGTAAATCTTTATGAGAAGTTCGATATAAAAACTCCAAAACATGTACAAGAGCAGCAGATGCTTCCAACAGATCATGTAGATCTTAGAGGAAAAACTCTTGCTTGTGTTGGTGGTGGTTTTACCTCTATGGATGTTGTTCGTTGTGCTATTCGTGCAGGTGCGAAGAGAGTTGTGATGATCTATCGTCGTGATGAGAAAACGATTATCCGTAATACAACTTATGAAGAGTATCACGAAGCAGTTGAAGAGGGTGTAGAGTTTATTTTCCACTCTGCTGTAAATGAGATCATTGATGAAGATAATGTTTTAAAAGCATTAGTTATCGATAAGTTTGAGTTAGTACCAGATCCAAATGGTGGTCGTGCACAACTTGTGAAGATTGAGGGAGCAAGTGAAACTGTAGAGTTTGATTACTTAGTTCCTGCCGTTTCTCAATCAGCTGATCTTGGATTTATTCCTGATGATTGGGATTTAGAGATGACATCATGGGCAACACTCAAGACAAATGGTAAAGATTACATGACATCACGTAAGGGTATTTTTGCTTCTGGTGATTGTGAATATGGTCCAATGACAATTGTAAATGCAGTAGGTCAAGCAAAACGTGGTGCTTCTGTAATTAGCCGTTATGTAGAGAGTGGTGAAATTACACTTACAGATGATGAGATTATGGAAGATCACCTTAAAAAACTGAAGGTTTACGACAAAAAAGAGAAAGTAACTGGATGGTTACCAGGTCTTCCTCGTGAGCACAGTAGTGTTTTAGATACTGAATTTAGAAAATATAACAATGAAGAGGTTAATTTAGGGTTTACTCAAGATCAAGCACTAAGTGAAGCGGAACGTTGTATGCGTTGTTACTATATCGCAATGGTTCAGGCATAGGAGGCTGTTATGAGTAAAGTTATAAATTTTAAGATTGATGGCAAAGCTGTAGTAGCTCAAAAGGGCGAGACTATTTTACAAGTAGCTCGTAAAAATGATATCTATATTCCTACTATGTGTTATATTGAAAAAACATCTGCTTGTGCATCGTGTCGTATGTGTGTTGTTGAGGCTGAAGGTGTTGATGGGTTTGTACTCTCGTGTAACACTCCCCCAACTGAAGGGATAGAAATCACAACAAACAATGAAGCATTAGAGTTAGAACGTACAAACATTATGAAGCTTTATGATGTAAATCACCCTTTAGAGTGTGGCGTTTGTGATAAATCTGGTGAGTGTGATTTACAAAATAAAACATTAGAGTTTAATGTAGGAGAGCAAAACTTTTCAGCAAAAGATCAGTTGCGAAGTGTTAAAGATTGGGGTTTAATTAATTATGATCCAGCACTCTGTATTATGTGTGAAAAGTGTACGCATGTATGTAATGAAGTAATTGGTGATGATGCTATTGAAGTGAAGTTTGGTGGTTATACTTCAAGTATCATTCCAAAAAATGCAGAAACACTAGATTGTACATTTTGTGGTGAGTGTATCGCTGTATGTCCAGTTGGAGCACTTGTTAGTTCTGATTTTAAATACACAGCAAATGCTTGGGAACTCTCTCGTGTACCATCGACATGTGCTCACTGTTCGGCAGGATGTTCATTAGAGTATGAAGTAAAACAGATCGATAGAAATTCACACGATAGCACAATATTTAGAGTGAAGAATAATTTTGAATTCACATCACTCTGTGGTGCTGGTCGTTTTGGTTTTGATTTTGCTAATGAAAATAGTAGTGATGCATCAGCGTTTGATAAGGCTGTAGCAGCACTGCAATCAGCAAATGCTATACGTTTCTCTTCAATTATAACAAATGAAGAGGCGGCTATTTTACAGAGACTCAAAGAGAAATTAGGGCTAAAACTCTTGAATGAAGATGCAAGAAAATTTGCAGAATTTATGAAAGCATATAGTTCTGTAAGTGGTAAAAAACATCATAGTGGATCACTTGATGCGATTAAACAAGCAGATGGAATTATTATTGTTGGTTCTCGCGTTGCAACTGATAATCCAGGTGTAAGATATGCTATGACAACAGCGAGTCGTCATAATGGGGCTAAGATAGTGTATGCTCATCCAATCGAAGATGCTTTAATGCAAAATACAGTAACTCAGTTTATGAAGTATGAAGCAGGAAGTGAAGAGGGTGTTTTAGCACTCTTAGCAAATACGCTTTTAAAAGGTGTAGATGTAGATGATGATACTCGCAAATTTTTAGAAGATTTAGATTTAGGATATCTTGAAGCAGAGAGTAATGTGGGAGAGGATGAACTTCAAAACATTACAAAAACTTTCTCTAGAGCACAAAATCGTGTACTAGTGATTGGAAGTGATGTTTTTGCTCATGAATCAGCACAAAACATAGCGAAACTCGCAGCAACGATAGAAAAATATACAGAGTTTTCATTAGTAGTAATTCCTAAAGAGGTAAATACACTTGGTGTCTCTCTAATATGTGATTTAGATATTGATGAAAACATCAGCAATGTGGTTGGTTATAATGCCTCTGGAGAGTTTATAATTAGTGCTTTAGAAGATGCTGATTTAAGTGTTGGAGCATTGAACCAACAAGAGGGAACTGTAGTAAGTATCGATAATCGTCTTTTACCACTCAATGTAGCAGTAGAATTTAAAGGTACAAATTTAAATGAACTTGCTAAGGCTCTTGGTGTGAGTAAAGAGTGTACAATTGATTATACAGTTGCACTTCCAGTTTCGTCAGGTTTTAAAGCTATAGAGTTTGATGCATTAGAGAACTTCTTAGATAAGTATGGAAATGATGTACGTGGATATCTTTTAGATGAAGTAGCAGTTGAAGCAGAGGGAACACTCAGTAGTGTCTCTGATTTAGCTGAGTATAACGGAACAGTTATCTACCACTCTAATCCTGTACTACAGTTTAATAAGTTTACTAACAGAACAAAACAGCTAGAAAATGATAGAACATTAAGAGGTTCAGCACAATTTAGTGCAGCAGCAAAAATCTCTGATGGAGACACTGTAGAGATAAGCTTTGGTACATCAACAGTAGAGAGAGTCTTTAAACTAGACCCAGAATTAAAAGGAACAGTAGCACTAAATCCTACATTTGATATAGATGTAGCAGAGAGTGAGTACAGATTTCTTAAATCCAAAATAGTGAGAACAGTATAATGAGTAATGTAGTCATCAATATTGACGGAAAAGAGATAGAGACACAAGAGGGTGAGTTTATTTTAAATGCAGCTCGTGCAAATGATATTTTTATTCCAGCAATCTGTTATTTAACTCGATGTAGTCCTACTTTAGCTTGTCGTATTTGTCTTGTTGAAGCTGATGGTAAGCAAGTATATGCTTGTAATGCCAAAGCTAAAGATGGAATGAATATTACAACTACAACGGAAAACATTGAGAAAGAACGTCGTGCAATTATGGAAGTGTATGATGTAAATCACCCACTTCAATGTGGTGTTTGTGATCAATCAGGTGAGTGTGAGCTTCAAAACTATACACTTGAAATGGGTGTAGATTCACAAAACTATACAGTAAAAGATGTGGATAGAAGTTCACATGATTGGGGACATATACATTACGATCCAGGTCTTTGTATCGTTTGTGAACGTTGTGTTACTGCATGTAAAGATATGATTGGGGATAACTCACTGAAAACTATTGCTCGTGGTGCTGATGCACTCAATGCTGAGTTTAAAGAGAGTATGCCTAAAGATGCTTATGCAATGTGGAATAAACTGAATAAATCTGTAATAGGTCTAACAAATGGAACAGATGAGTTAGATTGTACATCATGTGGAGAGTGTGCTGCTGTATGTCCAGTTGGTGCTTTAGTAGATACTCACTTTATGTATAAATCAAATGCATGGGAACTAAGTCAAGTACCTGCTACTTGTGGTCACTGTTCTGCTGGATGTCAAATATCTTATGATGTGAAACATACGAGTATTGAGAACCCAGAAGATAAGATCTACCGTGTTATGAATGAGTGGAATTATGTATCTCTTTGTGGTGCTGGTCGTTATGGATTTGATTATGAAAATCGTAATGTTACAAAAGATGCTGAGGCATTTGCTAAAGCATTAGAAGCATTTAAAAAAGCGGATACAATTAAATTTACTTCAACTATTACAAATGAAGAAGCTTTAATATTAGAGAAACTCAAGAATAAATTTGGATATAAACTAGTAAATGAAGAGGCACGTTCTTTTCAAACTTTCTTAAAAGATTACTCTGAAATTAGTGGAAAATCACTCTATGGTAGTACTCTTAAAGAGGCAATGAACTCTAACTTTATAGTAAGTGTTGGAACAGCAATAAAAACTGACAATCCAAATGCTAGGTATGCACTCAATAACTCTCTTACTGTGAATAAAGGTGCAGCACTCTATTTCCACCCTGTAGAGGATCCAATTGTTGCAGGACTTGGAAAAAATATAGTATGTGTAAATCATAAGCCACTTCAAGAAGAGACAGTGCTCTATCTTATGCTTGATCTTTTTGCTGATAAATCTAAACTCCCAACTGATATAGTTGAGTATTTAGCATCATTTCACTCAATGAAAACTGTTACAGTAACTGAAACTATAAAAGAGAAAGTTATTGAAATTGTTAAAGAGATGAAAGTGAACGAAGAGACAGGTGAAGAGGAAGAGATTGAAGTAGAGAAGTCTAAAATGGTTCCGAAAAAAGTAAGTAAAGAGGTTGAAGTTGATGACAATAGACTCTTAAGCATGCTTGGAATGGATGAAAACTTCATGGAGACATTCGCAAAACTTATGAAGAAAAAAGATAGTTTCTCTATGATTGTTGGACCAGATCTTTATAATCATCCTCACTCTAAAAATTTAGCACGTTTAGTTGCACTTGTTGAGAAATACTCAGCATTTGAAATTGTTATGATTCCAACATTAACAAATACACTTGGTGTCTCTATGATAAATGAGTTAAGTAGTGAGGTTGGATCTTATAGTATTGGTTATAATACAGCAGCTGATTTCAAACTCTCAGCACTTGGAGATGGTGATTTAGATATGCCAGCAATGAATCAACAAGAGGGAACACTTACAAGCATTAATAAACGAGTAAATCCAACAAATGCTGCACTTAGCTATGGTGGATATACTCTTAATGATATAGCTAATGCTTTTGGATTAGAAGCAGAAAATACTATTGATTATACAGTAGAACTTGGTGCAATTAGTGGATTTAAAGCAGAAGAGTTTGATAATCTACCTGATTACTATACAAATTCTGGTGAAGAGATTCGTGGGTATGAGTTGACATCTTCTGTAACACAAACAGGAGAAGATGAAGCTGTATCTCAAATAGATGAAAATCTTATGCTAGAAGATGCTATAATTTATCTAGCAAATCCAGTAAGACAATTTACTGATTTTACAAAAGTAACTACTAACCTCGATGAAGAGAGTGGTATTTATATGAGTGAGAAGAGTTTAGAGTCTTCAGAACTCAATGCAGGAGATAGTGTTTGTGTTAAAACTGCAAATGGTGAAGTAACTGCTAAAATTATTTCTGATAATAAAATAGCAGGAGATATTGTGATTTTACCGACATTTGATTCTAAATTAAACTCAGAGGTTTTAGTAGACGGCTACCGTTTTGCTTCAGCTTCGATACAAAAGGTGTAATATATGGATAACGCATATTTAATTGAAACGGTTATAAAAGTCGTTGTTATTTTACTTGTATTCTCTGCTTTAGCAGGAATAGGTACATACTTCGAGCGAAAGGTTCTTGCATTTATGCAACGTCGCCTTGGACCTATGAATGTTGGTCCTTATGGTGTTTTACAATTTGGTGCAGATGCTATCAAACTTTTTACAAAAGAGGATATTATTCCTACAAATGTAGTAGCACCAATTTTTAAGATTGCACCTGTTATTACTGCTGCTACTGCTTTTATAGCAGCTGCCGCAATTCCATTTTTACCATCTTTTACACTTTTTGGATATGAAGTTCATCCAATAGTTGCAGATATTGATATTGGTATATTATTTATTCTTGGTGTAATGGCTGTTGGTCTTTTTGGGCCACTACTTGGTGGTATGGCTTCAGCAAATAAATTTTCACTATTATCAGCAGCTCGTGCTGCCGCAGTATTTATCTCTTATGAAGTTGTAACTGGTCTTTCTGTTTTAGCACCAATTATGATGGTTGGCTCACTCTCATTGATTGATTTTAATAATTATCAGATGGAGCATGGTTGGATTGTATGGTCACAACCAGTAGCATTTATACTATTTTGGATTGCTGCTTTTGCAGAGACTGGTCGTACACCATTCCACTTAATTGCAAATGACCATGAGATTATTGATGGTTTTGGTACAGAGTACTCAGGTATGAGATGGGGTCTTTTCTTCATCGGTGAGTATGCAAATATGTTCTTTATATCATTTGTTATCCCTATCATTTTCCTTGGTGGGTTTGGTGATGGTTCAGTACTTGGTGCATTAGCACTACTAGGCAAAATGGCATTTTTCTTCTTCTTCTTCTTATGGACAAGAGCAGCATGGCCAGATGTTAGACCAGATCAACTAATGTGGTTATGTTGGAAAATACTTATGCCAGTAGCAGTTATAAACGTTGTTATCACTGGTTTAGTGATGATGTTTTAAGGGGTAATGATGGAACAGTTTAATAATAGAAATGTGGCCGAGGGTGGTTACTATTTAGTTGATATTGAAGATTATCCAACAAACGGATGGGATAAGTTTAAGCGTGTTGTAAAAAGAACATTTAGGGGTGAGTTATTTGTTGGTCTTTGGGTTGTATTTCGTGAGATGATTCGTTTTGACATTCATACCGTTTCATATCCTGAAGAGAAGATGCCAATTGGACCACGTTATCGTGCAATTCATGAAATGAAACGTCTTTGGGAATCTGATACTGAACGTTGTATTGGGTGTGGACTATGTGAAAAAATCTGTATCTCAGATTGTATTCGTATAGATACTAAAATTGATGAAAATTCTCGTAAAGAGGTAAGTGAGTACACTATTAACCTTGGTCGCTGTATCTTTTGTGGATATTGTGCTGAAGTTTGTCCAGAACTTGCTATTACACATGGTGGAGAGTATGAAAATGCATCTGATCAGCGTGAACATTTTGTTGATTATGAAGCTATGCTTACACCTATAGACACGATGAAAGCAAAAGCACAAAAAGAGTTTGAAGGCTTTGGTGCTATTACACCACATGAAGATGAGCGTGTTAAGAAAACACCTCTATCATATTAAGGAGATTGGATTATGTTTGAAGCGATAGCGTTTTACCTGTTTGCATTTTTAACAATTGCGATGTTTTTTATTACAGTAACTACATCACAAGCGTTATATGCTCTCTCAGCACTTGCAGCAGGGATGATTTTCATATCAGCATTTTTCTTTATTCTAGGTGCTGATTTTTTAGGTGCGGTACAGATTATCGTATATACTGGTGCAGTGATGGCACTCTATGCATTTGGTATGATGTTCTTTGACACAACTCGTGAAGTGAAAGAGAAGAAGGGTAACAAATTTATTATTGTTGGTCTTGCAACTTTGGCTGCAATAATGGTGGTTGTTATATTTGTTGCACCATTAGTATCAGATAATATAAATGCATTTTATCCTATGGTAGAGGGTGTTGGAAATACACAAGAGGTTGGTATGGTTCTTTTCACTAAGTACCTTATTCCTTTTGAAGTAGCAGCTGTTATGCTTTTAGTAGCAATGGTTGCAGGAATTGTTTTAGCAGGTAAGAAAATGGATTTATCAATTACACTTATGACTGATGCTGAAATAATTGATATGAAAAAAGATACTAAGAAGGAGACTCTTTCATGATGGAAATAGGCTTAAACCACTATCTTATTCTTTCAACTATTTTATTTGCTATTGGTTTAGTAGGTATTATGAGAAGAAAGAATCTTTTATTGCTATTTTTCGCAACAGAGATATTACTCAATGCAGTAAATATCGCATTTGCTGCGATTTCACACTACTATGGTGACTTGACAGGTCAGATGTTTGCTTTCTTTGTAATTGCAATCGCTGCTTCTGAGTTAGCTGTAGGACTTGGTCTTTTAATTGTATGGTATAAACGCCACGGTACAATAGATCTTGACACTATGACAAGTATGAGAGGATAATTATGGAAAAATATTTATATATTGCGCTTTTTGCACCTCTAGTGAGTTCTATGTTCTCGGCATTATTTACAAATACTCCGAAGAAACAGTTTGTAGGTATAATCGCTAGTTTACTTATATTAACTGCATTTACAAGTAGTGCTATTCTTCTAAATCACATTTTGGCTACTGGTGAAGCAATTCATGTCGAAATGATGACATGGATGGCTACTGGTAATCTTTACATTCCATTTGGATTTGTTGTCGACCAGGTTTCTGTAACTATGATGATGGTAGTTACTTTAGTATCTTCAATTGTTCACATTTACTCAATCGGCTATATGGATCATGATAAAGGATTTAATAGATTTTTCGCTTGGTTATCAGCTTTCGTTTTCTCTATGATGATTCTTGTTATGAGTGATAACTATGCTGGTCTTTTCATTGGTTGGGAAGGTGTTGGTCTTTGTTCTTGGGGTCTTATTGGTTTCTGGTTCCACAAAGAGAGCGCTACTTGGGCAGCAAATGAAGCATTTATAATGAACCGTATTGCTGACCTTGGAATGCTTATTGGTATCTTCTTAGTATATTGGAATACAGGAACACTTCAATATGATGGTGCTTTTGCAGCATTTGCTCATCTTGATACAGCGACACTTACTTGGATCGGTATATTCTTATTTATCGGTGCAATGGGTAAATCAGCACAGTTTCCACTCCATACATGGCTCGCTGATGCAATGGAAGGTCCTACACCAGTTTCTGCACTTATTCACGCAGCGACAATGGTAACAGCGGGTGTTTATTTAGTGATTCGTTCAAATGAACTTTACTCTTTAATCCCTCATGTTGGACTCTTTATCGCTTCATTAGGTGCATTTGTTGCTCTTTTTGCAGCTTCAATGGCACTTGTAAACCGTGATATGAAACGTATTATTGCTTACTCTACACTCTCTCAGTTAGGTTATATGTTTGCTGCTGCTGGTCTTGGAGCTTACTGGGTTGCACTTTTCCACTTAATGGCTCACGCATTCTTTAAAGCACTACTATTCCTTGGTGCTGGTAATGTTATGCATGCGATGCATGATGAACTTGATCCATTTAAAATGGGTGGATTAAAGAAGGTTATGAAAAACACATGGATTATGATGACTATTGCATCTTTAGCATTAGCAGGTATCTTTCCATTTGCAGGTTTCTTCTCTAAAGATACAATCTTAGAAGCAGCATTTGCTGAGCATCACTTTGTCATCTACGGTGTACTACTTTTTACTGCTGGTTTAACTGCATTCTACTCATTTAGACTTGTTGCACTTATCTTCCATGGTGAAGAGCGTTACAAAATCTTTGGTATTCATCCACATGAAGCATATAAATTTATGCTTGTTGCTATGAGTCCATTACTTATTCTTGCAATGATCGCTGGAGTTTTCCAAGCGCCATTCTTTGAGATGATTGAAGAGATTCTTTCAGCACATGAGTATCATATTCACTCACATACTACTTTATGGATTATGTTAGTTGGTACACAGATGTTTGTTGGTTTAGCGATTCTTTATGCTTACAAAAAATATATGAGTAGTGCTATCACTGTACCAGATGGAACAAGTGCTATGGAGAATAGTTTTATGTATAAACTATTATTAAATCAATACTATATACCATATGCATATGAAGAGTTCTTAGTCAAACCATATAGAGCACTTTCAGCATCTTTTTGGGAAGTAGATAAAAAAGTTGTGGATGCAACTGTTGATGGAATAGCTGGTATATTCTATAAAACAGGTGAAAACACAAGAGATATGCAGAGTGGAAATCTTTCTACAATGCTCAAATGGATGGTAGCAGGTACAGTAATGCTATTATCATTAGCTGTAGTTTTTGGACTAGTAGCTAAATATTCAGGCTCAGGAGTTTAGCATATGTTAGATCATATTTTAAGTATTTTAATTTTCTTTCCAGCCCTAGCAGGTGTTTTTGGATTTATGATCCATAAAGACAGTATGCGAACATATGGTGTTGCAGTTGCGACTATAGAGTTTGCACTCTCTTTAGTGTTATGGTATTCATTTGATAATAGTGTATCGGGTATGCAGTTTATGGAAAATCTTCCATTAGTTCCTTCATTTGGAATTAACTATATTCTTGGTGTAGACGGTATCTCTCTATTTATCATTATATTAGCAGCATTCTTTACTATGATTGGTATAGCATCTTTAACAGATACTCCAAATGTAAAGAATATGATTATTACACTGCTTTTTTTACAGATGACAATGATT
>Ga0256827_10002941_pt1 | contig 10918 bp, 6 predicted proteins | sample CV84metaG_FD_185977 | JGI IMG/M metagenome (GOLD analysis project Ga0256827, IMG submission 185977) | Hydrothermal vent microbial communities from East Pacific Rise, Pacific Ocean - CV84 | ecosystem: Environmental > Aquatic > Marine > Hydrothermal vents | place: Pacific Ocean: East Pacific Rise...
GTAAATTATTGATAAGCCTTGTTTCTAAATCACTTTCCGTTAAATGATATACCTCTGGTATCTTTAAGAATTCTAAAACATAAGGCTCTCTAATTATATCCGCTGGATTTTCAACTATCTGTCCTTTTTTAGATAATTCTAAAATTCCTTTTTTATCCTTTGATGCAGCTAATCTTAAGTATAAAGAAGATTTTTTCTGTCTTTTTAGTTCAGGAATAGACCAGTTTTCATTAATTGTTTGTTGTAAATAAAATTCTCTTTCAAGTTTATCAGAAATTTTTAAAAGCTCAACATAATGGCTCCAACTCAATAAGTGCGAAGGCTTCGCACCAATTGGATATATAATATAAAACTGCCTCATTCTTTTTAAATTACTTAAACTAAATCCCTTACCATGCCTTAATTTTAAATCTTTAGATAAATTATTTAGTAATTTCTTCCCATACTCAGCCCTTTCTTTACCACCTTGTTCAAATTCAACAATATATTGACCAATTTTCCAATAAGTTTCGATTAAGTAAGAATTTACAGAAATACTTGCTTGTTTTCGTCCATTATTATAAGTTTCTGAGATTTTCTTTATTAAAAAATCATAATTATTACTTGGTTTATTTTCCATTTTTCATCCTCTCAAAATTTAAACCCTAGGTTAAATTTTCCATTTTCAAGACTTTGTAGGGATAGGTTTTATGCCTATCCTAAGGCTTGAAAATCCGTGTAAAACACCGTTCACTGAGGCTCTCGAAGTGTAAGATGTTTGAAACGGCAAATCACAGTAATTAAAAGCTTAAAATGGCTCCATGTCAATTTGTGCCACAGTGTAGCAACAATTTGATAATCAGAAAATTTATTATAAAAAGTTACCATTCTGGTCAATGATGACCTTTCAAATCCCTACCCTCAGTTTTCACTTTGGTAACTTTCACAACTTCTTTATCAGTGATTTCAAGGTCAAAAATATTTTTTAAAACTTCGCTATATCTTAAAGTTACACCATCAATATATTTTAATACAACTTTACAACTCTTTTCATCATTATTATAGCTAATTTCTTCAACATATTTATTGGTTTCATACTTTTTAAGCTTTTTCTTTTTGGTTAGCCTTTCGATTATATAACTTTCTTTGTTATTTATATAATTTTCATAATTTTCTTGTTTAGAATTTAAAAAATCAAACTGATATTCAATGGTTAAAGGTTCGTAACTTAAGTTCTTTTTGTTTTCTATTTCTTTTATTTCATTAAACTTTATTCCATCGGTGATATTATCATTTAATAATGTTAAAATATTATCCAAATCAAGTTTCTCATGAGTAAATATTTCCATCCATTCATCATGGCTTTCAACTCCTAATGGAAGAGCAAAATAAAATTTAATTAAAGGCCTTTGGCTAAACCCTTGTGAAAATGTTAAAGGAATATCCAATCTTCTAAATAGTCTTGTAAAAGCCCTTATTGTATCAAGTTGAGAAAATAGTGTTGCAGGGTGTTTTTTCTCAAATGAAATAAAATATTTATGGTTTCGTACAAAATCCTCAGGACTTACCTTAACAACCTCCCCTATTTCGTCATAATCAAAATCCTTATATTCTTTTTTCTTTCTGTACTGCCTGTTTTTTACCACTTTAAAGTCGCATACATCACACATAGAACATTTTCCAAATAAACATTCATCAGTTACTTCCTGATTTAAGGATTTTTGGTATTCATTCCATAAATACCTCTTGGAAACTCCTGCATCTAAATGGTCCCATGGTAAGATTTCATCTTTATCCATTTCCCCCATTAATTTTATATAATCAAGATTTTCACTTTCCATTGCTTCAATCCATCTGTCAATAAAGTAATTTTCAGTCCAGCCTTCTAAATAAGAGCCCATTTTATATACTTTTTCAATTACAGGAGCAAGTAATCTGTTTCCTCTTGATAAAACACCTTCCATTATTGCTTCACGGTATCTTATCATTGCAATTTTAACTCCTCTTGCCCGTCTTTGAAATATTTCTTCTCTTTTAAGCTCGTAATCTTCTTTGTCCATCATCTTTATCCACTGAAAAGGTGTAAACGACTTAGGAATAAAAACATTCACTGAGATATCAATTTTAGGTCGTCTGTGGTATCTTCTACCTATATCAAGAGCTTTATTTGATAATATTGCAATAGCTTCTGCATCTTTTACGGTTTCTGTTGGAAAACCAAACATAAAATATAGTTTTACATGGTCCCAGCCAGCTTTAAATATTCTTTCAAGGGACTTTAACAAGTCTTCTTCTGAGTTCCCTTTATTTATTACTTCACGAAGTCTATCTGTTCCTGCTTCAGGAGCAAGAGTAAACGATGATTTCCTTACTTTTGCACTCTCTTCAATCATTTTATCTGTTACAGTTTCAGTTCTTAAAGATGGTAAAGAAAGAGCAATATGTTTAGGAGAGTGTTCACGCAAAACCTCAACCATTAAAGGCTCAACACAATCATAATCTCCAACTGACAAACTTAGCATTCCTAAATCCTCAATTCCTGTTTTAACAATACTATCCTTAAATAATCCTTTTATCGTTTCAGGACTTCTTTGACGCACAGGTCTTGTTGTCATTCCTGCCTGACAAAATCTACAACCTCTAACACAACCTCTTTGTATTTCAATACCAATTCTATCATGGATAAGAGGGATATTACTCACAACAATATCATCAGGAAAATGAGCTTTATCAAGGTCTATAATGATTCGTCTTTCAACAAAAGAATAATCCACATCAAGAGATTCTCTTTCTATGATTCTACCATTTTCGTTAAATTTAAAAATAAACTCAGAGGGAATATACACACCTTTAATTTGCTTTAAGAGTTGTATCTTTTCACTTCGTTTGAGTCCTTTATTTTTAATCAGAATATCTGAAATATCTAAAACAGCTTCTTCACCATCACCAATTAAAAAAGCATCAAAAAAGGGAGCAATTGGCTCTGGATTAAATACTGCAGGGCCACCTCCAAATACAATTGGGTCATCTTCTGTTCTATCTTTTGAATAAAATGGAATACCACTTAAATCAAGCATTTGTAAAATTGTGGTGGCTGACATTTCTGATTGTAAAGTTATGCCAAAAATATCAAAATTTTTAACGGCATCTTTAGTTTCAAGAGTATATAAAAGTTGAGCATTATCACGCAAGTATTTAAACATATCTTTTTCAACAGCAAATACTCTTTCAGCTGCAATATCATCTCTTTTATTTAAAACACTATATAAAATTTTTATTCCGGTATGGCTCATCCCTACTTCATATAAATCAGGATAAGCTAAAGCCCATCTTAATTTTACAGAGTTCTTATCTTTTATAATTGCATTATATTCATTTCCAATATATCGAACTGGTTTATTAACAAACTTGTGAATATCTGCAAAAAACTTTTCATTTTTCATATTATTTTCTCCATAAATATATTTATACATTTAATATATAAATAAGTTCACCTTTTTAGCATAAAAACATAAAGTTAACAAGATTTCTGTATTTTTAATTATAGTTTACAAAATAAATATGTTATCAGACTTTACTTAACTTATTTTCTACAATCTACACAATCTTTTACTAAATAATTAAAATTATTTTAATTATTTTTCTGATTCCAACACAAAATTCCAATATGGAATATTTAAGAAGTTTGAAATCCGTAATCCATCACCATAAACTTTAGAATAAACCTTATCTATTTCAATCTGGATACTAGAACTGTCTTTAAAAACAATACTAATATGGTATAGCCTAACCGCTCTAGAACCTCTTCCACTCTTTGCTCTTGATACCATATGAGTTTCTAAAACAACTGCATGAATATTGCTAATATACTTAGATTTTTTAAGAATTGAATAATTACCTTTATCCAAATCAAAAACAATATCATATAATGATTTTTTAAATACACCTATCAGAAGAGATTCAAATAATAGTATCCATATAGCAAAAAAAGCTGCCTTATAACCATTAAAAGATTCCAATACAATAGTTGGCATCAATCCTAATATCATGATAATTACATACATTACAGGAAGAAAAAAAGAAATAATAAAAACAGAAAAGATTATTCCAAAAACTAAATATACAGATGTATACTCCATATAAATAATCCAAAGAGGAATTGCCAGTATCAACAACAGAACTATAATAATTACCATTGGTAAAGTTTTACTAAAAAGACTCGTTTTTAAAATCATCTTTTGCTCTGTCATACTAGCAATATAACAATCATAAGATTCACCGATATATGATTCATTTACAATTCTGGAAGCAATCTCATCATTATACTTTAGTGCCAAATCGCTTCTTTTATTGTCGAGTATTTCTTGTTTTTCTATACTCTCTTTAATTTTATCTTTTATAAAACTCATAATACCTAGAACATAAAATTTAAATAACTGATGTATGAAAGTAACAAATATTTAACACAATATCAACTTATTGATATTTTTCTATTTATATAAGTTAAATTATATGCTATTAAGTTTTTATTTGGATAAATATGAGTAAATACAGAAACATTAAAATGACAAGGCTTCCAGAGTGGTTAAAGAGAAAAAAATTAAATCAAGAAGATACTGATTTTGTAAAAAGACTCTTGCGGAGAAAAGAATTAAAAACAGTTTGTGAAGAAGCAAAGTGTCCAAATATATCAGAATGCTTTAAAAAACCCACTGCAACTTTTATGATTTTAGGAGATACCTGCACAAGAACATGCAAATTTTGTAATGTAAAAACAGGACATCCAAATACTCCAGACCCTCATGAACCACTAAATATAGCTCTTTCTGTAAAAGAATTAAATTTAAAACATGTTGTAATAACATCAGTTGACCGAGACGACTTGGAAGACCTTGGAGTGGTACAATTTGTTAAAACAATTAGAGAAATAAGAAAGATTATGCCTAAAAGCACAACTATAGAAATTTTAACACCTGATTTTCAGGGCAAAACAGAAATTATCAATGAGCTTAAAAATGAAGATTACCAGATTTTTAATCATAACCTGGAAACAGTAAAATCACTGTATAAAGAAATTACTCCTAAAGCAGACTATCAGCTTTCTCTTGAATTACTAAAATTTGTTAAATTAAATCATAATAAAATATCAAAAACAGGTATTATGCTTGGCTTGGGTGAAAAGCAAATAGAAGTTCTTGAATTATTTGATGATATAGCAAAGTATAACCTTGATGCAATTACAATTGGTCAATATTTAAGGCCAAGTAGAGATAATTATCCCGTTATGGAATATATTAAACCTGAAATTTTTGACTTTTATAAAAAAGAAGCAGAAAATAAAGGGATAAAGTTTGTAGCATCGTCTCCTTATGTAAGAAGTAGCTATAATGCAGAAGAGCTAATAAAAACATTATTATAAGGTAAAAATATGAAGAAACTTATTAAAACACTCTTAAAAATACTACTTGTTATTATTATTTTATTTACAGTTTTTATTATTTTAATAAGAAAATCAAGCACTATCAAAATATTTGTTGATAATAGTGGTTTAAGAGATATTTCTGAAATAGTTTTAAAATCTTCTAACTCCGATAGTAAAGAAGAGTTAAAAAATTATATTTCTGAATTTAATATTATTCCTGAAAGATGTGAATCACAAATAAATATAACTCCATTAAAAAAATGGCGATTAAAAAATAAAGATTTAATACAAGAACAACTCGTTTTTACATCTTGTGATAAAAAGGATAAAGCCATTTTCTATCTTTATAGAAAAGGAGAATTAAAAAACCAAAAAGTAATACTATGGATTCCTGGTTTTGGTGTAAATGATAATGCATTTTATTTTATAAAGAAGTTTTTTATATCTGAATTAAGCGAAAATTATGCAATTTTATTTTATAATATTCCTTTTCATCTTGATAGAATTCCAAAGGGTAAAAAAATGGGAGAAGGATTATTTAATTTTAAAATTACAGATAATTTTAAAGTAATAAAAAATTCTATTAATGAAATAAATAGGGCAATAAATTACTTAAAATCAAAAGAAATAAAATCTGTAAGTGGCTGGGGAGGCTCAATTGGAGGAGCAATACTCTGGCTTTCATCAGTAAATATAAAATATGAACATTTAGCTCTTATGATTCCAATTATTGACTGGAATACAGTTATATTCAATAAGAACTTAAAAAATATTATAAAAAGATTAAATGAAAATAGTTTAAATAATGATTTAATAAAGAAATCATATCAAAAACTGAACCCTCTCAACTACCCTACTAAAACTAATTCAAAAAACATATATTTAATGTATTCAAAATACGACCAGTTAACACCTAAAAATAAAATGCTTGAATTTGCAAAAAAATACAAGATCACTAATATTAAAGAATATGAAGAAAGCCACGCAACAATACTGCTAGAAGGTGATGTTTATAAAGATTACAATAAATTTCTAAAAAATTTAAAGAATAATTCAGTAAAGTAGTAAATAATTTACTGTTTTAAATGCCACCTTAAAACAAAAGCATCTTCAAGACCTTTACTTGTATGATGGTCTTTTGCTGGAGATAAGTCAAAATCAATAGTTCCTTTAAACCAGCCTATTAAATATAAATTATTTTCCTTATCAATCAAAATACTTCTACTTTTATCCTGCTTTTCTCCACCGATAACAGATGTTCTCTCATATTCTCCATCTAAATTAAAGATTGTAATAAATATATCCTGAGAACCATAACTTGGTTTTAAATCAGTGTTTTCAGAAGGATCAAAATCAACACCAGTCTGAAACCAGCCAGTTAAATATAATTTGTCTTTATACTTAATCATATCGCTAGTAGCATCGTCTCCTCTTCCTCCAATTGTTTTTAACCAAAGATAATCACCTTTTTTATTAAATTTTCCAATAAAAATATCTGAGTATCCACGATTTTTAAGTATTTTATTTTCAGGTGTAGTAAAATCACCTTGAAAATAACCAGATATATATATGCTATCATCATTAATTAAAATAGTAGAAGCCCTGTCATTTTCTTTTGTTCCAAAAGTTTTTATCACAGCAGGCAACCCTTTTTCAGTATCAAGAGTAAAGATAATAATATCTTCTTTTCCTTTACTCTTATAATTTTTTTTATTGATACGAATAGTTTTAGAAAAGAAACCTGTTACATAAAGTTTATCATTATTGATAAATAAATCAGTAACTCCATCAAACTCAGTAGAGCCTACATTATAATTCCAGATAAACTCTCCATTTTCATTTAATTTAACAATAAAAAAATCAGCATTTCCCTTTGATGAAATTTTTACAGAAATATTTTTATGATGCTCAATTTCTATATTACGCCCAGAAAACCAACCTCCAATATAGATATTATTCTCTTTATCAGTAATAATTGATGTTCCTCTATCAAGATAGGTAGAACCTCCAAATGTTTTAGTCCATCCATAACTACCATCTGAGTTTATTTTCGTAATAAAAACATCAAGAAGGCCATTTGAGTGCTTACTATCAATATCTTTTCCAAAATTAAAATCAACTGTTCCTGAAAATGAACCAGTAATATAAATATTATCAAGTTTATCTACAGTAATTGCTTCCGGATAATCATTCCAGTCACCTCCAATTACTTGCGTCCAGATATGTTTATCATATTGGTCAATTTTAGTAATAAAAATATCTGATTTGTTTTTTGTTTTAGCCTTATAAATCTCACCATCAAACTCAATACTTCCATAAAAATATCCAGTAATATAACGGTTTCCTTTTGAGTCAATTATAATATCAGTAATGATATCCTTATATTTTCCACTAACAGTTCTAAGATTATATTTTTTAAAACATTTACCATCAGAACTAGAATAATAATGTTCGTCACAAACACAAACAGGTTTTTCATCTTTCAATAAACAATGCTCAAATGAATTGCATTTATATGATTTACATAAATCTTTTTTAATTTTTTTAACAGGTTTAACAATTTTAGCAACCTTTTTTTCCTTTTTATGCTCAGCTTTTACATTTTTAACAGTATTTGATTTATTTTTTTTAATTTTTGGAAACATATAGAATCCAAAAACAGTGAGTAAGACAAGAAAAAATAGAAATAAATATATTTTCACATGATTATTCTTTTCTATATCTTCTTTTTGGGTTACTAAAGTTTTATGGTGCTCTTTGATTTTAAGTATTTGATTTTGGAATATTGTATTAAGCCACTTTACTAATTCAACATCAATATTCTTATCTCTTTGCTTAAGAATATATTGTTCTAAATCCACTTCAAGTTCGTGTGCAGAAGAATACCTTTTATCAGGATCTTTTTCTAAGGCCTTCATAATAATAAATGATAACTCCTTAGGAAAAGTTACATCTATTGTACTTGGTGCAACAATTGGAATATCAGCAATCATTCTGATAACATTTATTTCAGATTTTCCCTTAAATAAACGGCGTCCAGTTGTTAACTCATAAAGAACAATTCCCAAAGCAAAAACATCAGAGCGTTTATCAAGAACAACTCCTGAAATTTGTTCAGGTGACATATAAGAAAGCTTGCCTTTTAATGTTCCAGTTTTGGTTTTATTTGATTGAGAAGCAGCTTTTGCAATTCCAAAATCAACAATTTTGACTACCCCATCATAAGAAACAAGTATATTTTGGGGTGAAATATCTCTATGAACAATATTTAGAGAGTTTCCATAAATATCCTTTGAAATATGTGCAAAATGTAATCCTTTAGCTGCCCTTGATATTATACGACAAATAAAAAGAACAGGAATCTGACTTTTTTTTAATACTTTAAATAACTCCTGAAGATTAACACCTGGAATATATTCCATTGCAATATAATAGGAATCATCAATTTTATCAAGTTCATAAATCTGTACAATATTTGGATGGTTAAGTTGAGCAGCAATACGACCTTCATCAAGAAACATATCAATAAAGCTTTTATCTTCTGATAAACCAGGAAGCACCTTCTTAATAACAACAAGACGCTCGAAGTCTTCAATACCTCGCTCTTTTGCCAGCCATATCTCAGCCATTCCACCAACTTTAATTCGTTCAAGAAGCTGATATTTTCCAAATAAAGTAGACATATACTCCAATTTAATATTTAAACACAATTAAAACACTTAATCATTATAAGTTTTAATCTTATTCTAATCAAGAAAAAAATACATTATAGCTATAATAGAATTCAAGAATTAATTTATAATATAAACGTATTTAATTTTTTCTACCTAATAATAATTAATTTAGAATTATCTTTAATACTAATCGGATTGTTTTTTATGATTAAAACTTTTAAGTTTTTCATTTTTCTAATCAGAGAAATATCTTTAATATTATTATTACTTAAATCCAAAACAACTAAATCAGTTAAATTAGCTAAATTATTAGGAATACTTTTTATTTTATTATTAGATAAATCTAAATATTTTATTTTTTTTAAATATTGCAAATAGAATATATTATCTATTTTATTATTAGATAAATCCAAATATTCAAGTTTCTTTAAATATTGTAAGTAGAATATATTATTTACTTTATTATTTGATAAATCAAGATACTGTAATTTTTTTAAATATTGTAAATAAAAAATATTTTTTATTAAATTATTTTTTAAGTTTAAATATTTAATATCTCTTATCGTTTGTAAGTAAAATAAATCTATTATTCTATTATTCTGGATATTCAAAACATCAATACCAGAAAATAGAGATAGATTAGGTACTTTTTTTATATCTAAATTCATAAAACTCAAACTCTGTAATCTCTTCTGCAACCTGCATTTAACCAATATTTCATTTTTACTTTTTTCATATTTTTCTTTTGTAATTTTATTAATAATAATTTTATTAATTTCTTTACTTAAGAAATTATTACTAGTAATAATCTTTCCCTGTAATAAAAAAGAAACAAATAATAAAATAATAATCTTCATAAAAACCTCATAAAAGTATAAAAAATAGACCTAAAATTAAAAAGATTATTCATTTTAATAAACTAATTATACATTTTGCCACAATATAAAAGGGCGATGCAGCACTGCTACATCAGTACAGTCGTAGCATTGCTACGACTCTTATTCCATCATCATTCCATCATCATTTTAAAGATTTTTCAATAATATTTTCCAAATCACAAATCCCAGAACTTTCCCAACAAGGAGCTAGACAAAGTAATTAAACCTTCTGTTGCTCTAATAGAGGCGTTTCAATAACAGCTATGCTGGTTTCGGGAATATCTCTGGTACTTAATATAGAATAAGTTTATTTATTCTCACTTGTAGATGAAACTTCCTTATAGGTAGCCCTTGTTGTTCCAGAATCTAATGAAAAGTATAAAGCGTCCCAACAGGAGCAAGACAAAGCAATTAAACCTTCTGTTACTCTAATAGAATCGTTTCAATGACAGCTACGCTGGTTTCGGGAATATCTCTGGTACTTAATATAGAAAAAGTTTATTTATTCTTATTTGTAGATGAAACTTCCTTATAGGTAGCCCTTGTTGCTCCAGAATCTAATGAAAAGTATAAAGCTTTCCAACAAGGAGAGCTAGACAAGGCAATTAAACCTTCTGTTGCTCTAATAGAGGCGTTTCAATGACAGCTACGCTGGTTTCGGGAATATCTCTGGTACTTAATATAAAATAAGTTTATTTATTCTCATTTGTAGATGAAACTTCCTTATAGGTAGCCCTTGTTGTTCCAGAATCTAATGCAAAAAGTATAAAACTTTCCCAACAAGGAGCTAGACAAAGCAATTAAACCTTCTGTTGCTCTAATAGAGGCGTTTCAATGACAGCTACGCTGGTTTCGGGAATATCTCTGGTACTTAATATAGAATAAGTTTATTTATTCTCACTTGTAGATGAAACTTCCTTATAGGTAGCCCTTGTTGTTCCAGAATCTAATGAAAAGTATAAAGC
>Ga0256827_10002942_pt1 | contig 10915 bp, 6 predicted proteins | sample CV84metaG_FD_185977 | JGI IMG/M metagenome (GOLD analysis project Ga0256827, IMG submission 185977) | Hydrothermal vent microbial communities from East Pacific Rise, Pacific Ocean - CV84 | ecosystem: Environmental > Aquatic > Marine > Hydrothermal vents | place: Pacific Ocean: East Pacific Rise...
TGGGAGAAGTTTGTTAAAGCCATCTACGATAATGAAGTGGTCAAAAAAATCTTTATTACAGGGTCGAACTCCTCTTTGCTTGATGGTGAGTATGCTACCCTTTTAAGTGGTCGCTACATTCAAGACAGAGTCACAGCTCCCTCTTTTTCTGAGATACTCAATATAAGAGGTATTAAAAGTCGCTTTGAACTGATAGATAGAAAAGTCGAAGCTCTAAAAATAGTTGATGAGATGATGATGTTTGGTTCTTTCTTTGAGGTCTTAACAGAGCCTAGCCATAAACGAGAGATTATTTTGAGTTACTACGAAACCATTATTTTTAAAGATTGCATCGCCAACAACAACTTAAGAGATGCCAAAACTTTTAAAGAGGTGGTCAATTTCTTGGTCTCTAACTCTGGGAATCTTTACTCCTACAACTCCATTTCAAAAGCTTTAGGAATTAATGATAACAGTATCAAAGAGTACATTCGTGTGGTTGAAGATGCCTACATGGCACAAGAGATTAAACAATACTCCTACTCACTCAAAGAGCAAGTTAAGAGCAAGAAAAAACTCTATATTAATGATAATGGTATTTTGGCTCAAACTGCTTTTAAATTTTCTAAAGATTATGGTAAAAACTTTGAAAATTTGGTCTATACCGAACTTATAAAAGGTGGATATGAGATATATTTCCACAACAAAGATTTTGAGTGTGATTTTATTGTCAAAAAAGATGAAAAGCTAGTTGCCATACAAGTTTGCTATGAGTTGACTAGAGAGAATAGAGAACGAGAACGCAGTGGTCTACTCAAACTGAAACTAAATCTTGATGAAAAAATTCTTTTGACATATAATCAAAATGAGACAGAGAGTGAGAACATAAAAATTGTTGCTTTTTGGGACTACTTCTCTTAAAATAGCCTTTTCAGATGTAAAGTTTAACTCTAAAATTTTATCAACTGCCAATTTCATTTTTATTGTTACTCATTTGAAATGAGTAATGCCTATGAGCTAGGAAGTGTATAGAGTTTTTAAGTATTTAGACTATGAACTCATATACACTACCCATCTCAGATGGGGAGCGACTAAAACTCACATATAAAAACCTACTTTATCCAACCCTTCTTAGCAGCTACAACCATGAGTGCAGGAGCTAGAAGAAGGTCAGCTAGTAGAGCGAAAATAATAACTGAACCAGTCAAAAGACCAAAGTTTTGAACTGAAATCATATAGGCTGCCATGTAGGCGTAGAAACCAAATGCGAGTACCAACGAAGTAATCACCATCGCTTTACCTGTGGTGAAAAATGTCTGCTCCATCGCCTCTTGTATATCTTTACGCTCCAAATAGTAACGTTTAAAGTTGTGCATAAAGTGAATGGTATCATCGACTGCTAACCCAATGGCAATGGAACCAATAAGTAAGGTAAACATATCTAGAGGAATCTTTGCCACATACATAATAAACAATCCCATAATAATCGGTGTTAAGTTTGGAATCATACTAATAAGCCCTATGCGTACTGAACCCAAAATCAGCATCATCATAAATGTAATTGCAATCGCTGCAATCAAGTAACTCTGTACGGAAGAGTGAACAGCTCCTGCAAAGGTATGAATCAAGAGAGGAATCATCCCTGTCACTTCAACCTTATCGTCAGGAAATCTCTTGGTCGCTTCTTTTTTAACATAATCCAAAACATCTACAGCTTTAATAGCATCTGTCCATGGAAGCTTAATGGTTACCCGTGCTTTAGAGAACTGGCTATCTACCACATCTTCAAGGTCATCTGAACCTGAGTTTTCAAACAAAAGAAGCTCTTGAGAAACCAAGTTTGCATCGGTAGGGATAGAGTAGAACTTCTCCTTATTTTCATGCAATGCACGGTTGGTCTCTTTTACAATAGTCGCCAATGAAACTACCTTACCAATATGGGTATGCTCATCTTTATACTTCTCTAAATCAGCAGAGAACTGATTGAGTGTTGCCAATTTTTTAGGGTCAATCCAACCATTCTCTTTACCTGTATCTAGTACCAGTTCTATGGTTACTGTACCGTTCATCTTCTCATCTATGACCTCTGTAGAGACACGGTTAATGTTGTCAGGCTGAAACCAATAGAGAGGATTATGAGATAGGTTAATTTGTGTTGAAGCAAGTAGCGAAATCGCCACCACTAAAAAGCTACCAATTAAAACACTCTTGGTATGTTGAACAGGAATAATCGCCAATCTTTTCATAAGCCTATCTATTTTTCCTGGCTCATTGTTGGCTTTTGGTTTAAGCTTGGTAATAGACAAAAGGGCAGGAAGTAACGTCAAGGTTAAAACCAAAGAGACCATAACTCCCAACGAAGCAAACGTTCCCAAGTCTGAGATGGGAGCCACCTCAGACCCAGCAAATGACCCTACCCCAATAGCTGTGGTAATCGAAGTCATCGCAATAGCCAATCCTGAATGTCCAAGAGTATAGCTCATCGCCTCTCTTTTGTCACCAGTACTGTTAAATCTATCAAAAAATACAGAGAGTATATGCACCGTTGCCCCAACTGAAACAGCCAAGAGTAATGAAGGGACAATTTGTGTCGGTAGCTTAAACGCAACCCCTGTCCATGCCATGGTTCCCATGGTTGCAAGTAGTGATAAGATAATCACTAAAAGTGGATAGAAAACAGCTGAAAGGCGTCTAAATACAACAAATAAGAAAACCAAAATAATCAAAAAAGTAATACGCATAAACTTTTGCATATCAGCTCTCATTTGTGATTTTAGTGCATTGTTAACAGCAGGAGAACCTGCCATATATATCTCTAAGCCCTCAGCTCTATACTTGTCGGCTATTTCAGTAATTTTTTCTAAGAGTTCATGGTTCTCTTCATCACTTAAAAATGCTCTCTTTTTATCACTCTTTGCAGGAGACTCATCAGCAAAACCATCAGCAAACTCATCATCAACAGAGACCTTCTTTTCACCCACATGAGAGTAAGCATCAGTCTCAATGACCATGGTGGTCATGGTTCCCTCTTTGTTAATCAGCAAATCTTTATAAAAGTGTGAAGCCAAGGCACGTTTTTTAATATCATCAACCTGCTCTTGAGTAGTAGGGAAAGGTTCTAGTAAATCGTCAGTAATAAGTTTATCCCCATCACCTCGGGTATTACGTACGTTATAAAGTGACGTTACCTCATCGATATAGGGTACATCTTTCTCTATCTCTCTGTGCATATTTTTTAGTTTTGTTAAAAAATCAATACTAAAAATTTTATCACTTTTGATTGCTAAAACCACACGTTCATCACGTCCAAACTGTTCACGAAAACTGTTGTATGTCAGTAAAACAGGGTCATCTTCGTGCATAAATCCCTCAGTTGAGGTATCCATCTTTAGTTGTGGAATATGAGAAATTGGGAAAGCCAGTAGAACCAACAGAACCAATATGATTTTAAAAGGGTTGTCATGAATAAATGAGCCAAAGCGACTCATTAAGTTTTCTAATTTTTTGTGCATAGTTCCTCCATTAATAGGAGGATTTTAGCATATAAAGATGAACCAAAGATTAATTATTTAGTTAATAACTTCATCTTTAAGTTTACGTTTCAAAACTTTACCTGTGGCATTTTTAGGAAGTTCATCTATAAAGTGTAACTGCTTTGGTACTTTATAGTTTGCCAAATTGTCACGTATATGCTTACGCAATGCACTTGTATCTAGCTCGGATACACCCTCTTCTAGCTCTATATATGCAATAGGTATCTCACCACTCTTCTCATCGGCAATACCAATAACAGCAGAAGCAGCCACTCCATTAAATCTATCTATCACCTCTTCAAGCTCTCTAGGATAGATATTTATTCCTTTTGAAATAATCAAATCTTTCTTTCTATCAACTATAAAAAGGTAGTCATCTCCATCCATATAGCCCATATCACCTGTAAGTAGCCAACCTTTTACAATGGTCTCATCGGTTGCTTCTGGGCGATTAAGATAGCCCAACATAACATTTTCACCTTTAGCAATAATATCACCAACCTCACCTCTAGGTAACTCTAATAGATTGGAGTCAACCACTTTCATCTCATAACCATAGAGTGCTGTACCAACCGACTTAGCTTTCTGTCTGGAAATTGGATTAATACAGATAGCAGGAGATGCTTCACTAAGACCATACCCCTCTAAAAGAACCCCTCTCTTAAACTTCTCTTTCATCCCCTCCAACGTCTTTGGTTGTAGGGCAGCTGCACCAGAAACAAAAATACGAACCTTGTTAAACCACATAAAATACCATGGTAATTTTGCTTTAATTAGAGCATTATAAACATCGGGGATACCTAAGAAAATGGTTACCCGTTTTATAAGTACCTGTTTAAAGATATTTGCAAATGGTTTTAACGATTTTATAACCACTATACTTCCACCTTTATAAAGAGGCATAATTACCCCTATAGAAAAAGTAAAAGAGTGAAACATAGGTAAAAAGACAATAATCCTATCTTTTGAACTCGCCTCTACATGCAGACTTCCTCCATGAGCATTAGAGAAGATATTTTTTGCAGAGAGCATCGCCCCTTTTGGTTTACCTGTTGTACCAGAAGTGTAGATAATAACTGCCAAGTCATCTAAGTCCATAAGACGAACTTTAACACTTTCAGGAAAAGTCCATACTTTTCTAAAAGCTACATGACGAGGGCTATCTCCCCTGTAACCACCTTCCCAAATGGTAAAGTCAAGGAGATTCTGAACCTCATCGGAAGAGACTACCTTATCATGAACAATGGAAGAGATAAGTACTTTAGCATCTGAATCTTCTAAAATATAAGCCAGTTCACCCTCTTTTAGAAAAGTATTAATAGGAACAGAGACAGCACCCAGTTTTGAGATAGCAAAAACAGCATAGATAAACTCAGCAGAGTTACGCATAAAAAGAGCAACCTTGTCACCCCTTTCAACACCCCTACTAGAGAGGTATGCTGCCAATACATCTGCTTTTTGTTGTATCTGTCTGTAAGAGATTTTCTCATCTCCTACAAACAGTGCTGTTTTTCGACCTCGTTTTTTAGCTTGTGTAAAAATTAAGTCATAAAAACTACTAAATGGATACTTCATCTTAGAATGTGTATGCAACACCTACACTAAGTAGGTCAGCACCACCTCCTGAAAATTTACCATTTACTTCTCCTGCTCCTTGTGCTACAGAAAAAGACTCTTTTTCATCATGAAGATATGCCATACCATAAGAGAGCTCTTTACTATGCTGAATACGGAAACCAAAAGTATAGATATTGGCATCAGAGTCAGGAAGTTCGTATGAGATATGCTGTTTATCTATAGGTGTTTCATCTTTTGTATATCCAGCCATAAGGGTAAGTTTATCTGACATCTTTCCTGTAAAACCAATTCTAAAAGTATTGGTATCTTTCCAATTTTTAGCTTTTGGGTCATCAAATGGAGCTACCAGTTGTGACTGTATAGGTGAACCATATTTAAAATCTAAGGTTTCATATGCTGACCAATACGTCCTCTCATAATTTAGCTCAACAGTATATTTATCATTCCATGTTTTACTAACTGCTAAATTTAATGCAGCAGGAAGAGGCACCGATACAGCAGCACTGTATTGGTTCCCTACATTCATCAGATAAAGATTGGCTTGCCCCTCTTCATCTAAGTCAATATTGGAACGATAAGTTGCAGCCAAATTAATATCTGAAGTCGGCTTCAATGTCATAGCAAGGTTATACCCAAACTCTATGGTGTCCCCCTCCATCTCTCGTTGAGCAGGTTTCCCAACAGCTCTGGCATCATTTTTTACAATTCCTTCAGAGTAGATAAACCTTAGACCACCACCTAAGGCAAAATTATCTGAAACTTTATAAGAGGCAACAGGATTTAGCTCTACTACTTTTAACGTAAACTCTTCAGCAAATGCTTTTTGCAATGGAGTCTCCCAGCGTTTTGTTAATCCTCCAGGAACCGTTAAACTTGCACCCCATCTTACATTGCCAATTGGATTAGCTACATAATGCATAAATGGTAACTGTAAGTTTTCTATCTCTGATTTTCCTGAAGTACCAGCTGCTACTCCCTCAAACTTATTTCGAGGAAGGTGAGCCCAAGTTAAACCAACTTCTGCAAACTGTTTATCATCCATAAATGCCATGTTTGCAGGGTTAAAATAGGCTGTATCTGCCCCATCAGTATGTGCCACATAGGCTGCACCTAATGCCATAGAATTAATCGACTGTTCAGGAATCTTGTAAGCTCCTGCTAGTAAAAAAGAGCTTGCTGTTATACTTAATAATACTGTTTTTTTCATCATTATCTCCTAATATCCAATGGTCTGTTTTCTAACTTGAGCAAACATACCTGTTGTTACCTTATAACCTAAAAGCCCACAACTAGCATGACCAACTTTAATCGGTAAACCAAGAGTTGTTTCAACAGGAACTATGGCAACATTTGTTGCCCCTAAATGTTGCATAGTTCCTTCTGTTAACTGAGAAATTGCATAAGGAATTACATCATCCCCCTCACAATGTACCAAACGAACAGCTGTTTTTGGAACCCAAGCATGTAAATTATTTTCAGTTACTGCTTTTTTAAACCAATTATCTTCATTTGTAAAATAATTTGTTACAAAGTTATCAACAAAAAGTCCTGTAGCACCTTTAGTATCATGAGTTAATTCTGGATCAATTTGAGTACGATTTAAATCTCCATTAAAGAGTGTAGGAAGTTTAGAGGCATAAGGCTCATTAATCGTTGCCTCTATATCCTCATGGTATGCTTTTGCATAGGCATATCCAACATTTGCCATAAATGAAGGAACACCAAGTTTAGGTTGAGAGAGTACCCCATCTGCCATTAATTTCAGAGCATAAGGTCCAGCCATTGGTGCAGCCATGGTCACGGTTAAGTCTGTTAAGTTCTCATCTTCTATCTTTTTAAGGGTTGCCATAGCAGCATATCCACCCTCAGAGTAACCTGTTAAAAAGAGCTGATTGTTTAAAGTAATGTTGTTATCTGTAGCAAAAACTTTAACCTGTCTAATAAAATCAACTGTTGCATTTGCCAATGATTTTTTTAATATAAATGGATGATAATGGTCGCTTGAATCACCAAATCCAATATAGTCTGGTTGCAGTGTTGCAAAACCACCTAATGCACTCAATAAAATAGATGAACCAGCAGGTATTGCATTGGCATCTCCTTCTACTGAAGGGGCTTCTCTGTTGGCAAAAATAGTTCCATGGTCATCACTTACCATAGAGAGTCCCAAAGTACTGTTCACAATCTCAGGTAATCCTGTAGGGATTACAAAGAGTCCAGAAACTTTTACTTCATTTCCCTCTTCATCTGTAGTTGTATAAGGTATTTTAAATGCTTTATAGCCATTAACCTTTGTATTCGCATCAACAATACCTTTGTCCACCAATGTCTTTTTCAGAACAGCTGCTGAAAAATCAACAACTATCTCACCACCTTTAAACTTTTCATTATTTGGCTGGTCTAAATCACCACATCCAACTAAGCCCAATAAAGGTACAACTATCGCTACTGTTTTAACTATCTCTTTCATCATTCCTCCTTAAGAAATTTTAAAAAATTTGTTTTTAATCCCAAACAAAAACATCCTGTTGAAAAAACTACAACCTCAAATCTTTGCAACTACACCTCCTCGATTAAGTTATACATCTCTACTATCTCTCTGTCCCAAATATCACTATCTATAGTCTCTAAAACTAAAGGAATATCATTCATATGTTCGTCATTCATTATAAACTTAAAGGCATCCCAACCTATCTCCCCTTGTCCTAAAGAGTGATGACGGTCTACACGGCTTCCCAGTTTTGGTTTAGAGTCATTTATATGCATGGCAGACAAATACTCAAACCCAACTATGCGTCCAAAAGCTTCCATGGTCTCATCATAGGCTTCACGCGTACGAAGGTCATAACCACCAGTAAAGGTATGACAAGTATCGAGGCAAACACCCACACGGCTTTTATCTTCCACTTTATTGATAATATGAGCCAAATGTTCAAACTTATAACCCAAGTTCGTTCCCTGACCTGCTGTGTTCTCTATAACCAGTTTAACATTCATCCCTTTAGTAGCTTCGATGGCTACATTTAGAGAGTCGGCTATAACATCCAAACAGATAAGCTCTGCTTCCATGATTTTGTCATCATACTCTGGGTCTTTTTTGGGCACTTTAACCAAGTGGCTTCCAGGGTGAAAGTTAAGAAGTTCAAGTCCCAGTTGTTCACAGCGACGTAACTCATCTATAAAAGCTTCACGTGACTTCTCTAACTTTTCTACTTCAGGGTGACCCAAGTTAATCAAATAACTGTCATGAGGTAAAACATGCTTAGGTAAAATTCCCGATTTTTCTAAATTTGCTTTAAAGCTCGCTATCATCTCATCTTCTAAAGGTTTGGCAACCCATTGTCTTTGGTTTTTAGTAAAAAGAGCAAAAGCTTTTGCTCCTATTTTCATGGCATTTAGAGGGGCATTATCTACACCACCACTTGCACTTACATGGGCTCCAACAAATTTCATTATTGTTCTCTCACTTTAATTAGTATTTTATTTATTGTATCACGAAATTTTCTCTCACCACTTACAACAGTGTATGTTATATCATACGAGCCATCTTTTTGAAGTTTCTGTGTAAATCCATCCGTACTCTTCTCTAAATTTTTACTTTTAAAGATGGGTTTTGCTCTAAAAATATTTTCCAAAAGTGTATCGGGGTAAGAGGTATGTAGAACTTTTGCATTAAAATCATGCTTCTCCATACACTCAAAAGTAGACATACAGATATTCATACCATTAATCTCGATACTAACTAAAGGTTGTCCTGCTGCATACATTTCAACTTCTATTTTAGAAGAACTATCTTTTATAAAACCCATATCAGCATATTTAATACCTGCTGTTTTAAGAACTATAAAAGCACTCTCCTCTTTTTTTGGTTGACCTGTACAGGCACTAAACAGTAGCATACTACCTACCCATAATCCTAAATGTTTTTTCATCATAATTATCCTTTTTTTAATTATAACAAATATCACGTAATTTACACTATATTTATTTTCTCTTAATTTTATATTATTTTAAGAATACTTGGTTATAATTTCGTCCACAAGTTGTTAATGGCCCCTTCGTCTAACGGTTAGGATCCATGGTTTTCATCCATGTTACAGGAGTTCGAATCTCCTAGGGGTCACCATTTTTAACTTGTTACTTTTATATTTAGTGGCCCCTTCGTCTAACGGTTAGGATCCATGGTTTTCATCCATGTTACAGGAGTTCGAATCTCCTAGGGGTCACCACTAAATTTTCTCCCCTCACATATTTTAAATCAAAAAAACTCTTTAAATAAAATTTTTTATACTAAAACAATCTCTTTATATTACTAGAACAGCTTTGTGGATTTTTACGATTAAGTACATCTTTGATTCTACTCTTCATAATAAACTCACTGTTTTTATCAATAAGTATCTGCTCTATTTTTAACTGACTGCCCGATGTTAATTTATAAAAAACTGTATCTATCTTATTTGCTTTATCTACTGAAAGTGCCATGTAGTTGTATTTAACCCCACCTGTATAACTCGGATGAATAAGATAATCTTGTACTGTTACACCATGTATACGGCTCTGTAAATCAACATAACAACCATACGCACTTACATTATCATGTCTATTATAGGTTGATTGAAGCTCTGAAACATCTAAAATTTTTCCACCTGTTTCAGCTATCTTGATATGCTCTTCAAACATTCTTGAAATATAATTTGAGTTTGAGACAGGACGTAAAAAGTTCTCTATACCTTGCAGCGCAATCTGTTGACGTAGCTGTTCCTCTTTTATTCTTTGTGCCTCTTTGGCATCTTTACTAGCACGTAATTCTGACTCTTTTATCAACTCTTGTGCCTGATACATTAGCCCATAGTAGTCACACCCTGTTGCTTTTAACTCATGGCTCAAATCATGCAGAGGATTTTGTTTCTCTACCAACAATCCCATATAGGCTTTTACTTTTTCTATATCTTTCATCTGTACACTATGTGCTAAACGTTTATACATATCACTTTGACGCAGTGCCAAACTCAAAACCAAAGCTCTGTCATAACGTGTAAACCTATTCATCAAGTCTGTATTGAGTAGTGAGAGTGCTTCAATAACATGTTCATCTGAAACCTGTCTAAAGTTGTCTACCACCGTTCTAACAGAGATATTTTTACTCTTTAACTGATAGTTCATAATGTCATCAATTCGGTGGTCAGAACTGTTATAGATAAACCTAAAATTTGGTACACCATTAAGCACATCAACGGTAGTTAAAGTTGTTCTATATTTGGGTTTTAAAAGTATGTATCCCAACTCTTGAACACTCTTCTCTTCGGGAACATTGAGTTTTACTTTTATAGCAGCAATATTGGTCTTAAAGTCACGACTCTTCGTACCATCAAGGTCACCATGCTTAAAAGCATTGTCCATCATATCTAAGTAGTTTTGTGTAATTGGGTCTTTTATGATGTTATTACTACGCAGTAAAAAGTTAGCCGTCTGAGGAACAACCAAAGAGACAAAGTCTATCAAAACACCCAATTCACGTATTGGGACACCCTTCTCTGCTTCATTTTTCTGTAAAAGCTTTACCGAGAGATTGTCACTGTCACTGACCACAAAAGGCTCTTCATTTATAAAGTTGGCACTCTTTTTTACACAAGAGATGTTGGAAGCATCATCATTAAGCAAAAACCAAATAGGGTATTTCCCCACTCTGCTCTGCTTTGTACGTTCGTTACTTAGTTTCAAATAGGTCTCCGTAGAGAACTTATCATCACTCAAATAGGCCCGTTTATCATCACAATATTCAGAGACAGGATAGAGCTTGTTGTCATAATACTCTTGCGTAAACG
>Ga0256827_10002943_pt1 | contig 10911 bp, 8 predicted proteins | sample CV84metaG_FD_185977 | JGI IMG/M metagenome (GOLD analysis project Ga0256827, IMG submission 185977) | Hydrothermal vent microbial communities from East Pacific Rise, Pacific Ocean - CV84 | ecosystem: Environmental > Aquatic > Marine > Hydrothermal vents | place: Pacific Ocean: East Pacific Rise...
GAGGAGAGGATAGCCGAACTAGATGATACTAGACGATGGGTTATTACACCTCATTATGATCCATATGATGATGAAGATGTCAATAATGGGCTAGTCTGATGATCTATCTGCTCTCTCCACTCAAAAAAGAGGGAATGCACTCTTTGCCTATGATCTCTTTTGATGTTGTAGCTGATGAGATAGACTTCTCCTCCTGTGATACACTGATGTTTACTTCCAAACAGGCTGTTGTATCAGCTGATACTATAGATAAAAGCTGGAAAAACTACCCAACTATTGCTATTGGTGGAGCTACTAAAAAAAAGATAGAGGAGTTGGGGGGAGAGGTGATATATCACCCCAAAAAATTCTATGGGAAGGATCTAGCCGAGGATATAAAACTCTACTTCTCAGAGCGAAAAATACTCTATCTCAGACCCAAAGAGGTCTCATTTGATAGTAGGGATTATTTAGCCAAAAATGGTATTGAGTTAGAGGAACAGATTATCTATGAAACCTCGTGTATAGCGTATTTAAAGGCTGAAAAACCTATTGAAAATGCTACCATTATATTTACCTCTCCCTCTACTATAAAGTGCTTTTTTAAGAGCTTTGTTTGGGATGATAGTTATACTGCTATATTGATAGGTCATGCAACCAAAGAGCATCTTCCAAAGGGGTGCAGATATGCAGTGGCAGATACGCCTCTAATCGACTCATGTATAAAAAAAGCTAAAGAAATAGAAGAAAATAGTGACATTTGATAATAAATAGTGTATAATCCAACCAAGAGATCTCGTTGGAGATACTCTGTACCCTGAGTGGTTCGACTACTGTAATTATGTGGTCCAACATTTTATATTGTGGGACATGTAGATGACTAGGGAGAGGATGATTTCGTTTGAGTTAGGCTTAGACCGACGAGAAATTGTCCCCAGAAGGTCACTCTCTCCTACACCGTTGGCTTTTTAGGGCCGGCTCTTAGCAGAACGGCCACTCGGGACTTTATACTCTAGGAGTGTCAACGAAATAATCCAAATTTTTAAGTAACTGATTTCTTATGTTATTAAATAATCAATAGTGTATAATTGTATTATATAGTTTTAATTATTTTATGGAGAGTGATAGGTGAATGTATTAGTAATTGGTGCAGGTGGACGAGAGTATTCTATAGGAATGGCTCTACAAAAAGATGAGAGTGTCGATAGACTCTATTTTGCACCAGGTAATGGAGCGACAGATGAGCTAGGTGAAAATTTGGCAATAAGTGATTTTGGTGAGTTGGCTGATTTTTGTGAGGCAAATAGCGTTGATCTGACTATTGTTGGCCCAGAAGCTCCTTTGGTAGAGGGGATTGTGGACTTTTTTGAAGAGAGAGGCTTGACTATCTTTGGTCCATCGGCTGCGGCTTCTCAGCTAGAGGGATCAAAGATATTTATGAAGAACTTTTTGGCTCGTCATAATGTTCCTACTGCAAAGTATATTGAGACAGACTCCATAGAGGATGCTTATAAGTTTATCAACTCACTAGAAGCTCCTATTGTCGTCAAAGCAGATGGTCTTTGTGGTGGTAAAGGGGTAATTATAGCTCCTAGCAGAGATGAAGCCAAAAAGGCTGCTGGTGAGATGCTCTCGGGTAACTCATTTGGTGATGCTGGTACATCTATTGTGGTCGAAGAGTTCTTAGATGGATATGAGCTTTCTGTATTTGCTATCTGTGATGGAGAGGAGTATGTGGTACTCCCTGCTGCACAAGATCACAAGAGACTACTCAATAATGATCAAGGTCCAAATACAGGAGGGATGGGTGCATACGCTCCTACACCACTAGTAAACGATGAGATCTATCGTAAACTCGACGAGAGAGTGATTGTCCCGACTCTAAAAGGGATGAAAGAGGAGGGAACACCATTTAAAGGGGTACTCTTTATCGGTGTTATGGTAGTCAACGATGAACCAATTATCTTAGAGTACAATGTTCGTTTTGGTGATCCTGAGTGTGAGGAGTTGATGCCTCTACTCAAATCTCCTGCAAGTGAGCTTTTTTATAAGGCAGCCACAGGTGATCTCAAAAATGCAACTATAGAGTTTCACGATAAGTATGCTGTAGGTGTGGTGATGGCAAGTAAAGATTACCCTTATAAGAGTTCTGCTCCTGCCGAGATTATAGTGGATGAGATAGTGCATGATGACCTAGAGGGTAATGCTCATATCTCTTATGCTGGAGTGAGTAGAGATGAAGATGGAAAGCTCTATGCTACAGGTGGACGAGTACTAGTCTGTGTCGGTTTAGGTGATAGTATCGCTGAGGCACAGCAGAGAGCTTATATGTTGGTAGGGCAGGTTCATTTCGCTGGTAAACAGTGTAGAACAGATATTGCATATCAGGCACTTTAGGAGTATAGATGCAGGAGTCATCACTAGAGAATTATCAGGTTGCCAAGATAGGAAAGCGAGGGATAGCTTTTTTTATTGATAGTTTTGTTATTGTTCTTCTTTTGATGACAATATATTCTCATCAGATGAAATATGTTGTAAATGAGGAGAGTTTAGCGATCTTTTTTAGTGATAAGTTTTTGCCTTTTTCTCTTTTGAGTTTTATATATCAGACTCTTTTTGTTTGGAAATATGGTGTGACTTTAGGGAAACTAACTGTTCGGATTCGGGTTGTTGAGATAGATACAAATGCAAATCCCTCTTTTCGTTCGGCACTTCTTCGTTCAGGTTTTAGGGTGATAAGTGACAACTCTATGATGTTGGGATATATTGTAGCTTTTTTCTCTCCTCTTGTTCAGACTTTTCATGACAAAATATCAAAAACTGTAGTGGTGGATGCGTAGTTTAGCTTTTCTGTTTCTCATCCTCTCTAGTGTGGTTTTCTCCAAAGAGATTATTGAAGTTTTAGCAAAAAATGTTTTGGTAGAAAAAAATAGCTTTACAGCTTATGATGATGTTGTTATCTTGTATGATGGATCAATCATCAAAGCAGATAGAGCACATTATGATAGAAATAGCTCCCTACTTACTCTCAATGGAAAAGTTGAGATGCTTGGAAAAGAGGGCGAAAATGTCCTAGCTTCTGATAAGTTGATCATCAATACAGAGAGCAAAGCTGTCAAAGTCGAAAAGGTCTTTTTGGCAGGAGAAGAGGATCTTTGGATTGATGCTAGTGGAGCAGACAAAGTTGGTGAAACCTATCGACTCTACGATAGTAAAATCTCTAGTTGTGATAAGAGTAATCCTGATTGGACAATAGAGTTTGAAGAGGCTGATTATTATAGTGATAGAAATTTTATGACTATGAAAGATGCAAAGCTTCGCTTTTATGACACTACCGTACTCTATTTTCCCTATCTAGCACTTCCTACAAATACCAAGAGAACAACAGGACTACTCTATCCTAGACTTAAGCTCTCCGATAGAGAGGGGTTTGTCTATGAACAGCCCGTATTTTATGTACCTTCTGAAAATATTGATGTAGAGTTCAATCCTCAAATAAGAACAAAAAGAGGAGCGGGATCTCATATCACAACTCGTTTTGTTGACTCAAATCACTCTAGTGGTTATTTTAGGGTTGGGTATTTTAAAAACACAGATGCATATGTCGATAGAAATAAACTTAATCAAGAGCATTGGGGAGGAGAACTCTTCTACTCCTCTTCAGATTTTTTGCCTGATAATAGTTATTTCCAAGGGTACAAAAATGGCTTTTATCTCAATGCAACACATCTCAACGACAGGGAGTACCTCAATCTACAAAAAGATACAGCATCTTCTCTGATTAGTAGTAACTTAGTAGAGTCTCGTCTTAATGCCTTTTTGCATAACGAGACCAACTATCTTGCTCTATATGGACGATATAATATCGATACTAGTAGACGAAGCAATGACCGAACAATACAAGATGCTCCTTCTTTGCACTATCATAAATATATGGAAGAGATTTTGCATAGTAGGTTCTTCTATACCGTTGATGCACGACTACATAACTATACCAGAACAAAAGGAAGTACTGCTTCTCAGATGCAAGTGGATCTTCCTTTGACCTATTATGACTCATTTTTTGATGATTATTTGGACTTCTCTCTCTCCGAAAATCTATATCTAAGTAGAGTAGATTTTAGAAACCTTGAATTTAAAGATGATGAGAAGAGTTACTACTACTATTATAGAAACTATCACAAGCTTAGCTTCTCCAATGATCTGACTAAAAAATATGATAACTCCATCCATATTATTAGTCCATCTATAACCTATATCAGACCTAGTATAGAGAATGAAGCACCACAAAAATATAGAGAGCTTAGAGAGGAGAAGAGGGAGCTATTTGTAACTCAAACACAAGAGGAACAACTCTCTTTTGCTTTAAGCCAACACTACTATACTACTGATTTGGATATGAGATTTTTTCATCGTTTCTCCTACACTTCATATCCAGAACGAGTAGAGTCCAGAGGTGATTTCAATAACGAGATAGGGTACAATACAGAGAATTTCTCTCTCTATAATAATTTGACTTATGCATGGAATGAAAAGCAGATTCGCTCTTTGATCTCTTCTCTTCGATATAATCAAAACAACTATGATATAATGTTAACTCATTTTTATAATCATGATTTTTTATTTGATAACAAGGAAACCAGTTTTTTACAGATAGAATTGGAGCATCGTTATAGTGATAAAAACTCTTGGTTTGTAAATTTTGACTATGATTTGGAACAGTCATATAACCATCGATGGAATGTAGGGTTTGCACATAAACAGAAGTGTTGGTCAACAAGAGTGAGTATTGGGCAAGAGGTTGTTCCCAATGTTGAGAACTCTTTTCGAAATACAGCACTCTACTTTGAGCTAAATCTAAATCCTTTTGGTGGAATACAACAAAATATAGAAGAGGATTTCTCTTCACAAGGTAAAGAATAGATGAAAACAGAAGCAAAAGTAGGTCTCTTTATTACACTGTCGCTATTTTTCCTTTTTGGGCTACTGGCTCAACTGAGTAGCTTTGATAACTTGTTAAAGAAGAGCTACCCTATAATGGCAAAAATTGATGATGGTTCAGGATTAAAAGCAAAAGCAAAAGTAAAGTTAAAAGGGGTCAATATTGGATATGTAGATGGTATTGCATTGGAAAATAATAATGTTGTGACTCATCTACTTATTGATGAGGGTGTCATTATTCCAAAAGACTCTATTCTTACTGTCTCACAAGACTCTCTTTTGGGTGGAAAGTTTTTGGATATAAAACCAGGAAGTTCTACTGAACCATTAAAAGCAAATATGATTTTAGAAAAGCAAGAGAAACAGTCAAGTATAGCTGATGCTTCAACTGCTGCTGATGAGGCTTTTCAAGAGATAAAACTACTAGTTCGTGATATAAGAGGTATGCTCGATAGTGGAGCAAAAGAGGATATAGAGAAGTCTCTATCCAATATTAAAGAGTTTACTGCACTCTTAGCCTCTATTAGTACCGAAGACAATAAAACCATCCATGAGATCCTTGCCAATGCCAATCATACACTAAAAGGTCTTCGCAATGTGGGCGGGGATATTACTAAAACAACTGAAAAATTTAATAAAACAGCCGACGAATTTACCTCTGTTGCACAAAATTTCAATAAAGATTTACCTAAAATTATGGCAAAAATCAATAGTATTACAGATTATTTAAACAGTATAGGCTCAACGCTTGATGCGAAGCTTCCTACGGCGATGGATAAGTTTGTCAAGTTAGAGAATAATTTAAATAATACAATAGAAAAAAAAGATAGTGGATTAAACAAAGCATTGACCTCTGTAGATGGTTTCTTCTCAGAAGGTACAGAGACGATGGAGAAAATAGATAAATATCTTGATAGTATGATCAAGAGTGAGCTTCATGTAGAGATGAGAGCCGATGAGGTTTATGATGATGGTGGATACTCAAAGACACAGTTTAATCTAGCACTTAAGCCCGATTCGACTCGTCACTATATGATCGGTGTAACTTCTGCTCCTAGTTTCAAGTCAGATGATGACTTCTCACGAGGTTTCGCAGGAAACAAAAAGCATGAGAGCGGAGAGTATCTTCTCTCTGCTCAGTATGGTAAACGGTTTGATGATCTGCTCTTTCGTATAGGTCTTATCGAAGGGACAGGTGGTTTTGGTGTGGATTACTTTGGGTGGAATGATACTCTAAAACTGAGTAGTAATATGTATGACTTTAACTCAGCAAATGATATTAGAGGTACAAACCCTAACTTCTCTGCAACAGTTAGGTATCAGTTCTTTAAACATATCAATGGTTATCTAAGTGGAAATAACCTCCTTAACAGTAGAGCAAACAGTATCTCTGTTGGATTCGGTGTTAGTTTTGTAGATAATGACCTAAAGAACCTCTTAGGATCAGCAGCATCGGCTGCACAGTAGTTTAGAGATATGTCCAAAATTTTAGAAAAGGAGAGTTGTATCTTTAGAGATAGAGAAGATGCTAGTGCAAAGCTTATTGCGGTTTTACCTAAAGAGATTTTGAAGCCTGACGAGACGGTTGTGTTGGGTGTAAGTGAGGGTGGAGTCTATTTTGCAGATAAGATAGCAGAGGTTTTGGAGTGTAGAATGGATATTTTACTCTCTGAACCTATCTTCTCAAATGTTAATCCAAAATTGGCAATAGCTATGATAGGAGAGACAGAGAAGATAGTGATGCATAAAGCACTTATAGAGGCTTTTGATATATCCAAAGATTATATATATAGTGAAGCTGACCAAAAGTACCAAGAGGTTATTGTAACCTATGTAAATAAATATAGAGATGGTTTGGTTCTTGATGGTCTAAACGGAAAATATGTAGTACTAGTAGATGAGTGTGTTGAGACAGGTCTGACAATGATGACCGCGATCAAAACGGTTATCTCTTTGGGTGCAAAAAATATTTTTATTGCTGTTCCTATTCTTGATAATGTTGTTTATGAAAATTTGATTAAAGTGTGTGATGATCTCTTTTGTTCATACAAAATTGATGATTATATATCGATAGAGTACTATTATGACAGTTTAAAAGAGTTTTCATTTGAAGAGATTGATAAGATAATGTATAGTAATAAAATAAAAAATAAAAAAACAGAGGAAAATAGAGAATGAGTGAACAGATTATTGAGATCTCTTGTAATAATTTAAGAGAAAAATATATTTTTAATAAGGTAGCAAGACAGGCAAGTGGGGCGGTACTCTACCAATCAGGAGATGCAGTACTCCTAGCAGCAGTGGCAATTGATCCAAAACCAGTGGAGGATGATTTCCTTCCATTGACAGTACAGTATATAGAAAAATCATACGCAGCGGCAAAGATTCCTGGTGGATTTATCAAAAGAGAGACTAAGCCAGGTGATTTTGAGACTTTGACTTCGAGAATTATCGATAGAAGTCTAAGACCACTCTTTCCAAGTGGTTTTCACTATCCTGTAGTCTTGACTGTAACTGTACTTAGTTCTGATGCTTCAGTAGATATGCAGGTAGCAGCTATGCATGCTGCTTCTGCTGCTCTTTACACTTCTGATATGCCAATCTCCAAAATAGTATCTTCTGTTCGTCTAGGCAAGGTAGATGGAGATGTAATCATTAATCCAACACTACAAGAGCAAGATGTCTCTACACTAGATCTTCTAGTTGTAGGAAGTGGCTCGGATGTCTTGATGATAGAGATGTGTGTAAATGCTTCTGAAGAGGACTATATCCAGCAGATCAATGAGCTAGATGAGGATGAACTATTGGAGCTTTTGGGGACTGCCCAAGGTGCTATATCTCAAGCAACATCTGAGTATGAGAGTGCTTTTGATAGTGCAAAAAAAGATGAGATAGAGTTGGAGCTAGAGGCTGAAAAGTCTGATTCTGAACTCTATGAATATATCGCCAACAACTACAAAGAGGCAGTAGAGAGTGCAGTACAATCTATGGCAAAGAGTGAGAGAAGTACAGAGCTAAAAGCTGTTCGTCAAAAGATTATGGATGATCTGGAGGCAGATGGCAAAGAGGTAGAGAAAGATCTAGTTACCAAGATGCTAGGTGAGTACAAAAAATCTATAGTTCGTTCACTTATTTTAGACAAGAGTATCAGAGCAGATGGTAGAGCCTTGAATGAGGTTCGTCCTATCAATATCGATACCAATATCCTCCCATCAGTTCATGGCTCATGTCTCTTTACTAGAGGTCAAACACAAGCTCTTGTGACTGCTACGCTAGGAGACTCCAAATCCTCTCAATCATATGAGTTGATCGGTTCCAAGACAGCTCTATATGAGACTTTTATGGTTCACTATAACTTCCCTGGATACTCTGTAGGAGAGGCAAAAAGACAAGGACCTCCAGGTAGAAGAGAGCTTGGACATGGAAACCTCGCAAAGAGAGGATTAGAGCCGACACTAGATATAAAAAGAGAGGGTACTGTCCGATTGGTATCTGAGATCTTAGAATCCAATGGTTCTTCTTCTATGGCTACAGTCTGTGGAGGTTCTCTGGCACTAAAAGCTGCTGAGGTAGAGAGTTCAAAACTAGTTGCTGGAATCGCTATGGGACTAGTCACAGAGGGTGACAACTATGCTGTATTATCTGATATTATGGGACTAGAGGATCATGATGGAGATATGGATTTCAAGATTACAGGTACAGCCGATGGTGTGACAGCGTTACAGATGGACATCAAGCTAGGTGGTATCGATGCAGGTGTACTAAAAGATGCACTCTACCAAGCAAAAGAGGGGAGACTACATATCCTCAATATCATGGAAGAGGCTCTTACTCATATGAGTCCAAGTCAAGCACTCCCTTCTATGGTTGTCTTTAGTATTGACTCCTCTCATATCCCTGCTATCATCGGTAAAGGTGGTGGAACAATCCGTGAGATTATAGAAAAGTATGGTGTATCTATCGATATAGATAGAGATGCCAACTCTGTCAAGATTACAGGTGACACAAAAGAGGGTGTTGCTGATGCAAAAGCCTATATAGATGCTATCATCTCTGCTCCTGTCAAAAAGCAGATGAAGTATGAGATCAATAAACAGTATGCTGGTAAGATCAAAAAGATAGTTGATTTTGGTATGTTTATTGAGATGCCTGATGGATTTGATGCTCTGCTTCATATTTCCAAGGTCACAAAAGATAGACTTAGAACTCTCGATGGTCTCTATAATATTGGAGATGCGATAGATATTATCGTATTGGAACAAAAAGGTAAAAAAGTGGAGCTTTGTACTCCTGCCTATCTTTTCTAGTTTTTAGACAAATCTGTTCGATAAACTCGGACAGATGCGTTATTTAGTAACAAAAAAATAATAAAAAACAAATCTGACATTTCTAATCATCTCTTAATAATTATCTCATCTTATCTTAGCTATAATCGCGTCGTTATTACGAAGTGATAAGTAGGGAAACAGTATGCATTTATGTGACTGTTGGCATACCTCCTATGTATGTTTACGCTATCCGAACGGACTTCGAAAAACAGTCGAAGGGGACTTAAAGCCCATTTAACTTAAGGATATTAAATATGAAAAAGTTTTTCTTACTTTTCTTGGCTCTTGGTGCAGTTGCGTTTGCAAGTGGTGGTGAAGGTGATGCTATGATTAAAGCATACTCAGTAGTTGCTGCTGGTGTTGGTCTTGGTCTTGCTGCTCTTGGTGGTGCTATCGGTATGGGTCATACTGCTGCTGCAACTATCGCGGGAACTGCTAGAAACCCAGGTCTTGGTGGTAAATTGATGACTACTATGTTTATTGCTCTTGCGATGATCGAAGCACAGGTAATCTATACACTAGTTATTGCACTTATTGCTCTTTATGCAAATCCTTTCCTCGGATAATCATTACTTTAAAGACTAGATAAGTTTAGGGTGGTATAATTCCACCCTACCTCATATAGAGGGTTTGATAAGCCTTTAAGTTATCAGATGTGCGTTAGTGGTGGAACGGTAGACACGCGGGCTTGAGGGGCTCGTGCTTCGCGGCGTGGAGGTTCAAATCCTCTCTAGCGCACCACATCTTCTTTTTTTGATCTAATTTTCTTTCTCTTATTTACTATGTTGTATAATTCACTTATGAATAGACTAATACAAACAGCACTCCTATTATTACTACTTAATGCTTGTGGAAGTACTTCTACTTCTAATAACTCTACCCCTACACTTCTTTTTAAATCAGGTTTTGAGTCGGGTGTCTATCTCGATGAGGCTATCTCTGATGGGGTGGATGAGGATACATGGACTCAGCATATACGAGGTTCAGACAATAGTAAGTTCTCATGGCCTATAGAGTTGTGGGATACAAAAGGTGAATTTCAAGTACTAGTTAGTGGTGCAGTGGACTCCAAAGAGTATATCCAAAACAGAATAGTAGATACCATAGGGCATGATGGTACTCCTACAAAAGCGATGCGTTCAGAGGTTTTCAAAGCAGACAAACCTTGGACTCAGGACCCCTATATCTTGATGGATGCCAAAGAGGATGGGGATCTCTATGTGAAGTATTGGCTAAAGATGCCAAAAAATCTCGCTCAAATCCTAGGAGATGGGACAGAAGATGATGGGTGGTGTACCTTTTTTGAGTGGAAGACAACAGGAGACTATAGAGTTGCGGCCTATATCTATAATGAGACGGACAACAAACCATTTTGGTATATTCATGGTGACAATGTAGCCAACCAAGACAACTTTACCTATGAGGAGTTTTGGCACAAGGAGAACAGAACACTACCTGTTCCTGAAGATGAGTGGTTTATGGTGGAGTTCTTTTGGCATAGAAGCAGAAAAGATGATGGAAGATTTTGGTGGAGCATCAATGGAGTAGTGGTAGCTGACTATCATGGAGCAAACAAGATCTCTGATCCAATAGATAGGATCATGCTATTTACTGTATATGCTGAGAGATACCCCCTCTATCAACTGGTCGATGATATAGAGAT
>Ga0256827_10002944_pt1 | contig 10911 bp, 9 predicted proteins | sample CV84metaG_FD_185977 | JGI IMG/M metagenome (GOLD analysis project Ga0256827, IMG submission 185977) | Hydrothermal vent microbial communities from East Pacific Rise, Pacific Ocean - CV84 | ecosystem: Environmental > Aquatic > Marine > Hydrothermal vents | place: Pacific Ocean: East Pacific Rise...
TCAAAAAAGCTACGATAAAGAGCGAAAAGAAATCTCTAAAGAGCTCTGCAAGAAACGCTCAATACTCAACCAAACCATTCGTGAGAATAGAGCTATTTTATTAACCCCCAAAGGCTCATTTAAAGAATTTTTACAACAGAGTGGTCTCTCATGGGAGCGAGAACTCTACCCTATTATGGATGCCTCTCTACTAACTATCTCTAGCCAAAAACTACAGCCCAAAGTGATAGAGCAACCTGCACTATTAGCCATTGAGATGCAGACTCAAGAGCTTAAAAATATACCCACTCAAGAGGAAGCCGAAGAGAATATCTCTCTTGCTAAAAAAGCTAAAAAAGAGGCTTTAAACAACTATAAAAATAGCAAAATTCAACTGAAAAACGAAGAGAAAAATAAAACTCTTGCCCTAAATAAAGAGCGAAACTTTCTCAATTATGAGCTAGAGAATCGTGCCTTTAAAATCAAAGGGTATGAAGAGAAGCTTATGGAGATAAAGAGCATTACTCTTCCTAAAAAAGAGAAAGAGATTAAAGAGAAAAAAGAGAGAGAGCTATCCACAATAAAGAGTGAGCTTAAAGAGAGTGACCACTCCATTAAAAAATTCAAAGAGCAACTTGCAAACTTAAATCAAGAGCTAAAGAGTTTCTATGCAACACAAAAAAAAGAGCTACAGCAACAGAACGCAACTCTAATAGAGCAAGAGAGAGAAGAGATAAAAGCTCTTGATAGTTGGTTTAAAAAGCAGAAAGATAAGATTAACCAAGAGATAAAAGAGGCACAACAGAGTAAAAACTCACTCACAAAAGATGAAAAGATTACTCTACTCAGAGCGGAACTCAACCAGATAAAGCAACAACTTACTGCCATTCAACAAGCCAAACAGTATCTTCAAGAGTACGAAAGAGAAAAGAACTTTATCGCCCAACTAGAGAGCTTTAAAAGTCAACTAGAGATTCTTATAGAAAATAGAAATAACTTTGAAGAAAGAATTAAACAGAAACGAACCTCTCTTGAGGAACAACGAAAAGCACTTCAAGAGAATCTTATTAAGATAAAATCAGAGATGATACAACTAGAAAAAGGGATCAAACGAGGCGAAGAGATAAAAATAGAAAACACGATTCCTAAAAAAAGTAATCTTTTCCTTCATGAAATTCTAGAGGAGTATCGAACCATCGACCGAGAGTATCGCGACAATAGAGTTACTCTAAAAGAGCTTCTAGCTCGACTCAATGGACTCAAAGGAAATCTCTTTTTAGATATCTCGTTTAGACTCTCAAATTTTAACAGTTTCAAAAAGCTAAGTGAAGATTATGAGACTCTAGAGAAGCTCTATGAACTTCAAGCCTTTAAAGAGCAGAAGTTTACCCCTATCAAAGAGACCACCAATGAGGAGTATCTTAACTTTATTCAAAATGAGATTCCGTCCAAACTAGGTTCTCTATCCAACTCCGAAGAGAACTTCCAAGAGCAGGTTAAAAAAATTAACCAAAATTTAGCAACCATCGATTTCTCTATTGTCAAAGATATTAAAATTAGAACAGAGATAGGAAACCAACGGAGTGTCTTAAAACTTTTAACTGAGATGAAACGTCTGATTGAAAATCTAACCATTACCGATAACCGAGCCTCTCTCTTTTTTGACAAGCCACAAACCAATCAGAATCTTCAAAAAATCTCCAATCTTTTGAGTGAGATAAAAGCAACCCTCAATGGTGGAGCGATTACCCTTCTTGATACCATCGATTTATCATTAGAGTTTACAGAGAATGGCAAATTAAAGCGTGATGTAACACAGATAAAAAATGACAGCTCCACAGGGGGAACCATCCTTCTAAAAATGGCTCTGGCTGTCTCTATTTTAGGTCTCTATACACAAGAGAGAGAATCAACCTTCTTCTTAATTTTAGATGAAGTATCAAGACTCCATAGTCATAACCAAGATTTACTTAGAACCTTTGCCAATAGCCGTGGATTTAGAATTGTCTTTGTTACCCCAGAGCCTGTCTATGCCAAACCTGATGAGATAAAATATTATAAATTCCAACGCCGAGACGATAGCCGATTTGAGATTATCGGATTAAATCTATAAGGATAAAAAATGTATCAAAAAGAGTTAAATGCCTTAAAAAATGCCAATCGATTCCGTCAAAGACGCGTATGGAATAGAGAGCTTATCGATTTTGCCTCTAATGACTACTTGGGACTAGCCAACAACAAAGAGCAACTTCAAAAAGCTTTGGATGTGGTTAATGAGTATGAGATACATGCCCCCAAAGCAAGTATGCTTGTTAATGGCTATCATGATATTCATGAACGTTTTGAACAGAGACTCTCAGGACTCAATCAGTTTGAAGAGGGGATGATTGTAGGCTCTGGTTTTCTAGCCAATATGGCACTTATCGAAGCATTGGTTCGCAAAAAGGACAGACTCTTTATCGATGAAGATTACCACGCTTCAGGAATGATGGCAACAGGACTTTTGGGCAATAGAGTGGTTAAGTTTAAACATAATGACCCCAATGACCTCGAAGAGAAACTCAAAAAGTTTAATGGGGGTCGTAAGATTATCGCCGTAGAGGGAGTCTACTCAATGAGTGGCAATCTTTGTCATAGAGCTATCTTTGATTTAGCAGAGCGTTATAATGCCCTAATGATTGTAGACGAAGCACACAGCTCTGGAGTTATAGGAGAGACACTTCTAGGCATTTTTGAATATTACGATATAACCCCCCAACCCAACCATATCAAAATGGGAACACTAGGAAAAGCCTATGGAAGTTATGGAGCCTATATCTTAGCCTCATCACATATTATATCTTTTCTAGTCAACCGAGGAAAGCCCATTATCTACTCTACAGCACCCTCTGTTATCGATACAGCATTAGCACTGGTTAATATTGAGTATGTTGCCCAAAATAGTCAAATATATTACCAAAAAATAAAAAAACGACATACAATTATTCAAGAGAAACTCAATGTAACAATAAACTCTCTTATTCTAGCACTCCCTATGCCTTCAAATGAATCAACTATCCTTATGCAACAGCATCTCATAGAGAAAGGTTTCCTCATTGGTGCAATTCGACAACCCACAGTCGCAGAGCCTATTTTAAGAGTTATTCCAAGAGTTGGGAGTTCCAAACAGAATCTGTTAAATCTTTGTGAAAATGTTAAAATTACGCTATAATTAGCTCTTATTCTCTACAAAGGAAATAGCTCATGGTTAACCAACTGATTAAAGGCTCCATCGTCTTGGTCATTATCTTTTTGATTGCACTCTTTGCTGCATTTATCTATGCTTATAATGAGATAAAGCTTGACGCAGACAAGCTTATCAACTATAACCCACCAACTTCATCTGTTATACTCGATGAAAAAGGGGAAAAAATTGCTTATGTATTTGCAGGACAACACCGATTGTATGCACAGTATGATGAGATTCCTGGGTACTTAGTTGAGGCACTGATTGCCATTGAAGATACACGATTTTTTGAGCATGATGGCGTTAATCCAGATGCTATTATTCGTGCGGCACTTAAAAACTTTAAAGCAGGACATAAGGTAGAAGGGGGAAGTACGCTTACACAACAGCTTGTAAAAAACACTATCTTAACCAATGAAAAGAGTTATAGCCGAAAAATTAAAGAAGCCATTCTCTCGATGAAGATAGAGAATGAACTGACAAAAGAGGAGATTCTAGAACGCTATCTAAACGAAATGTTTTTTGGTCATGGTTACTATGGTGTCAAAACAGCAGCAAAAGGGTATTTTAGAAAAGAGCTTGATCAACTGACGCTAAAAGAGTCTGCTATATTAGCAGGTCTTATGAAAGCACCAAGTACTTATGCTCCAACAAGTAACTACGATAAATCTTTAAGTCGTGCTGATACTATTTTGGCAAGAATGAATAAGTTGGGATGGCTTAGTCATGATGAGTATATCGACTCAGTTAAAGAGACACCAAAAGTCTACAAAGATACACTCACTCAAAACATTGCACCTTATATTACCGATGAGGTGGTACGTCGTCTAAAAAAAGAGTTCAAAGATATTAAAACAGGTGGCTACACAATTCATACCACCATCGATATGAAACAGCAAAAACTCGCAAGAGAAGCACTAAGATATGCACACAAACGCATTGTAAAAAAGCAGAGAGAGAGTCTTAAAAAAACAACTCTCAATGGAGCATTAGTTGCCGTTGAAAATAAAACAGGAAATATAAAAGCGATGGTAGGAGGCGTTGACTATAAGAAGTCTGCCTTTAACCGTGCTACGATGATGGTACGTCAACCTGGTTCTGCCTTTAAACCATTTATCTACCAAATTGCTCTAGACCTTGGGTATAACCCTTCCACAGAACTGACTGATGTGGCAAGAACTTTTCAATATTATAGCAATGGAAAACGTAAAATATGGCGACCTAAAAACTACGAGAGTAACTTTGTAGGCTTTATTAAACTTCGTGAAGCACTGGTTCACTCACGTAACCTTGCCACTATTAACCTTGTTACCGAAATTGGGGTTCAACGTATTTTTGAGAAACTTAAAACACTTAATATTCCAAAAATTCCACAAGATATGTCTATCGCTCTAGGAAACCTTGGTGTAAGCCCTGTGAAGATGGCTCAAATCTACTCGACTTTCGCCAATGGTGGACACATGATTGAACCTCGACTTATTAGTAAAGTAGTGGCTCGAAATGGAACGATTATTTATGAAAGTAAAACTCAAGAGATTACCGATTTTACAACACCTGAACAAGCCTACCTTATGACAGATATTCTTAGAGATATTGTCAAAAGAGGAACAGGAAGAAATGCTAAGGTAAAAGGGGTAGAGGTCGTAGGAAAAACAGGAACAACCAACAAAAATGTTGATGCATGGTTCTGTGGCTACTCGCCTGCGGAAGAGGTTATTGTATGGATGGGTCGAGATAACAACAGACCTATTGGACGGGGTGGCACAGGGGGTGGAACTTCGGCTCCAGCCTTTGCCTATTTCTTAAAAAGACTACACAAAATGTATCCTAAGTTACCACGTAAATTTACACGACCAGCAGGTGTCTATAATGCACGTAATGGTGTTCTTACCGAACTCTATACCGATACATCTCCGTTACCTGCTCGAACGGCTTCAGAGACCAATCCTGATAACGATTTCGACCTCTTTTAAAAATTACAAGGTTTCTTAACCTTGTAACTCTTTCAACTTCTCTTTAACCGCTTCAACGTGACCTTTAACCTTTACTTTTTCCCACTTATATCCCAATGTTCCATTAGGAGCAATCAGAAAAGTAGTTCGTACCACACCCATACTCTCTCGTCCCATAAACTTTTTTAGTTGCCATACACCAAAAGCTTTACAGAGAGATTTGTCTTCATCTGCCAAGAGTGTTATGTTCAACTCTTTTTTCTCAATAAAGTTTCTATGCTTTCTTGGCGTATCAGGACTAACACCCAAAATAATTGTTTCAAGTGAAGTAAAATCAGGAACAGCATTGGTAAAATCACACGCTTCAATAGTACACCCTGGTGTATTGTCTCTAGGGTAAAAATAGAGTACTATCCATCGCCCTTTTATATCACGAAAGCATATCTCCTCTTCATCTTGATTTAGCAGACAAAAGTCTGCTATAGCATCGCCAATCTCTAACATAATAGTATATCCTTATTATTTTTTTGGTAGTATAACCAAATGAAAAGAGAAACTGAAACAAAAGAGACGCTTCTATCCGAGATAGAAGCACTACTCTCTTATAACCCTACAGAGACAACAACGATTAATCCTAACTATCTAGAGTACTTAGAGATAGAAGATTTAAAGTCAATTAAAAAAAACCTACTTAAGAGATTTGGCAAACTAAAAGAAGAAGACAAAATATGGCTAGAGAAATTTATCAAGCATGATTAGCCTCATAAACCTCGGCATCCCATAATTCAATACCAAACTCCTCTGCCACTTTAGCCATCAACCCTCTACCTTGCTTATGCTGTAATACTTTTGTACTATCATAAACTTTTCCACTACAAACAGCACAACTAGGACTTCTATCTTTACCAATAAAAAGCTCTATATGAGGATTTTGAGTAAAAAAGTTTTTGGCATACTCTAAAATAGGCTCCGATAAATCACTACTATCAGCATTTGAAATAGTTCTGATATTCTGCCCATCATCTACCAAATCCATGGTAGGGCGTGGTGTACCAAAAGCATAATCTTCGGGACAAAAAGGGATTATTTTATAAGATTTTAATTGAGAGAGAAGATGGTTATTAAGATTATTCGCTCCATCATAGCGACAAAACTTTCCCAGCAAACAAGCTGAGAGAGCCACCTCTTTTACTGAAGATTGATTAAGCAATATAAATCATCCAATAGCAGTAAGCCATACTAAACGCATGGAAAAGAGCTACCAAAAAAACACGTCTTCCTGCTGTTTTATGTGATGAACTATAGAGACCTGGCAAAGCACGTCTGCGTCTATCTGCCGAGGCAAAAAGTAGTGTGCTTATCCAAAGCACCAATAACAAAACAGAAAAAATAGTGTGTGCCATAACAATAAAAGAGGCATTTGATGGATGAATAGAACGCCCCGCCATCAATCCAGCAAGAGTACTTTCAATACGTATTCCATAATTAAATGAGGCTAATGCTATAATAGCTAAAAGCAATAATATTGTTTGAGAAAGCCGATGACTCTTAAATCGTACTTTCATGGCAAATGAGATAGATAAACCCATTAATACTGGTAATAAAATTAAATATATGGCACTTACGTCTGTATATAACAACGCATCTGTACCTAAAAAACCTGACTGAACAAGATACTCCATACCAACTCCTTAATAGTTTGAAACATAAACATATATCAACATATCCGACTCAGTATAGCATATCTTTATTGTAACTTAAATAAAAAGGCTTTCCCTTTTAAAATATTTTAAGGGCAAATTACTACAGATTTTATCTCTGTAAACTCCTCTAACGCCCATTTTGGTCCCTCTCGCCCTACTCCTGAAAGTTTAGAACCCCCATAAGGCTGAACATCAAAGCGTAGTGTAGGAATATCATTAATTACCACCCCGCCACACTCAGCATCTTCTATAAATGTTTGCGTTAATCTCAAATCATTAGTAAAAATAGAGAATTGCAAGCCATAAGGAGAATCATTCATCTTAACAATCGCCTCATCATAACTCTCTACCTTAACAAGACTCACAATAGGTGCAAAGACCTCTTCACAAACAATCTTCATCGTATCAACAACATCTGCCATAACCGTTGGTGTAAAACTACCCTCAACCACTTCGCCACCTGTCAAGAGTGTTGCTCCCTCATTTTGTGCTGAAGCAACCCATGTTTTAGCTCGGTGCAGAGACTCCTCATCAATAAGTGGTCCCATAAAGGTATCCTCTTCATAAGGAGAGCCTACTTTAAGCGTTTTGGTCTCACGAGCAATAACCTCGGCAAACTCATCATAAACATCCGCATGTACATAGATACGTTGTAACGAAATACAGACCTGCCCAGAGTTCACAAACGCACCAAAAGCACAACGTGAAGCTGCGTACTCAATATCGGCTGATTTATCAATAAAAGTCGCTGCGTTACCACCCAACTCTAGGCTTACTTTTTTAATCCCTGCTTGTTGAGTAATAATATTTCCCACAGGCACAGAACCCGTAAACGAAAGTACTCTTGGAATCATACTCTTAACCAAAGTACTCCCCACTTCAACATCGCCATAAACAACAGAGAGGGCATCTTTTACAGCATACTTAGAAGCATTAAAGAGTTTTGCCAACTTATAAGCAGTTAGTGGTGCTTCGGGTGTTGGTTTTAAAACAACTGCATTTCCCGCACCCAAAGCAGGAGCAATCTTGTGTGCCACCAAATTTAACGGAAAGTTAAACGGTGTAATACATGCCACAACTCCCACAGGAACACGTGTAAAATAGGCAATAGTTTTTTTACCACTTGGAGCAATATCAGTAGGAATCGTCTCGCCATGCAGAGCTACAAGCTCCTTGGCTGTCAATCGAATAGTCTCGATACATCGGTCGACCTCGACTCTGGCAAAAGCTAATGGTTTTGCCACTTCATGAACCAAGGTTAGTGCCATATCTTCACGATGAACTTCTAAAAGATGTGCCACATCCTCTAACCAAGATACACGCTGATGTAGTGGTACCTTTTTAGTCTCTTTTGATGCCTCTTCGGCAATCTTTAAGGCACGAATCGTATCGTCTGCATTACAGATAGGTGCTCGGCTAACCACCTCATGTGTGTAGGGACTCACACGTTCAGAAAGAGCCTCACGTGTCTCCTCTTCGCTCCCCATAAAAATTTTTGCATCATTTATGTCATTACTGCTATTAAAAATTCCAAACATCATATAACCTTTCTATAAATATCACAGATTATAACTAAACAAAGGTTACAACAGTTTGTGAACCTCACTCTCCCAAATCAGAGATTATGGAAGAGGCTTCATTTGTCATGAATACGAGATAAGAAAAGCAAAACTTAGCAACCTCTCTTAACTTAATTAATGAAGACAATGAATGACTGGTTCTGTCTACAAGTTGAGGAACTTTTGCCTCGACTTGTAACCTTGACTTTTCAGACAAGGGTTTTAAGATAGCTCTTGTAAAGTATCTGCTACCAATATTATAAGATGCTGATAAATCACAATAGTATTTTTTTCCATTTGAAAATGTAGCAATGTCTTTTTTATAATTTCTCTCTAAGAGTCCACTTCCATCATAGGCATACATAGAAGTCCCTCTAGCTAAAACTCTTGAATATCTAATTCCGAAACTATGTGCTTTCTCTCCAACTTTTTGTTGAATTTTTAGTTTTGCCCAAAATTGCAGTTTTGCTCTTAATCTTTTAGCCCCATAGCTATTTTTAGGTAATCTCATTTTTCCTAGATACTCAAAAACAATAATGTCTGCTTCATTTTTAATCGCAAACTCTATAATCTTATCTACTGTATCTTGAACAATGAATTTTTGTAGATTATTAATTCTTCTCCAATGGTTTGGTTTTTCATTAAAAATTCCAGATTTTCGTTTGGCTTTTGAAAGCTTGTTTACTCTATGAGATAGTTGGTCTTTTTCTTTGGATTGGTTAATAAAAACCCTATCCAAGACAGTTCCATCATAATCTATACACGAACAGACAGCCGAATTTGTTAAGCCTAAATCAACCCCTATAACTTTCTGTTTTCTTAGAGGAGTTGAGTTAAGTTTAATGGTTGTTTCATAGGAGATATGTAAAAAATATTTTTTCCCTTTTTTAATAAGTGTTGGATTTTTCTCTTTGAAATTTAAAAACCTGAGATTTTGTCCTGATTTTAGGTTTCTAGTTGAATAGCTTATATCTATCCATACCCAATCACTGTTTTTAAAAACTTTAATTTGAGCTTTACCATCTTTCACTTTATTCCACATATTGCTTTTGTAAAAAGTCGGAAAAGCATTTGGTTTATAATTTATAGTTGGTGGTTTTTCATAAAACCTTTTTCCTTTAATTTTGGCTTTCTCTTTTTTCTCTTCCCAATTTTTTACTCTTGAAAAATGACTGTCAATAACGCCTATCGCTTCCATAATTACGGCTCTTCTGAAATATGAAGGGAATTTATAGAATTCTTTATCAAAATCATATTTTACCTCAATATTATTTTTTGTTTTGTGAGTTAAAGTTTCAATATAGTTTATTTTCTCTTTTGACATTTTGTTTTTTAAATTAACATGCTCTTTCTCACAAACCAAAATATAAAAACTCAAAGCACTATTATAAATCTCTATTGTCTCATCAAAAGTTTTTGTATGGGTAAGGATTTTTAATTTTGCTGTTTTTACTATTTTCATTTTTATCACATTTTTTATTATTTTATGTTAGAATTTTATCATGTTTTAATTTAAAACTATCTTCATATTGCTTTTGAAGCCTCTCCACAGATTTAGTTATCTAAATTGATAAATCATTTTAAAACTGTGAGTATGTAGATATAGTTAGAAAAGAGTTTTCTGAATATTTAAGACCTTTTTATTGGAAGCCTTTCTTTTGGTCTCCTTCTTATTGTCTTTTATCTGTTGGGGGAGCTACAATTGAGATAATAAAAGAATATATACAAAATCAAAATAAGCCTCTATAATCCTAACCTCTCCCAAATCATAGATTATGGAAGAGGATTGCGGATTATTTTTTGTTCAAAAGAACAAGCAAAAAAATAAACTTTGCTTCCTATAATTAAGGGATTTAGTAGTATATTTTCACCTATTTAAATAAATATAAAAAGGTAAAAAATAATGGCACAACTTTTCTCAGATGAGTGGGTAAACAGACTTAAAGATTTATGGAATGAGACTCCAGAGGTATCTGGTAAATTAGCAGAAATCAATTTCTCTTCAACTATCACATGTGGATTTAAAGATGAAGAACTTCCTAGATGTGTATTTGTAGTAGAAAATGGTATTGCTGTATCAGCAGGTCTATATAATGGAGAGACTGCCGATTGGGATATGAGAGGAAATGAAGCAAATTGGAATAAATGGAGAGCCAAAGCATTAACAATGACAACTATGGGTATGGCTGTAGCAACAGGAAAGCTTCAATTTAAAACAGGTGATTTTAAAGCTATGATAAAAAATCCATCTATGGCTATACCTTTTGTTAAAAGTTTTGAACTGATGACCAAAATTTAATTTATTAAACATTTAAATTTAACAACTCCAACTCCAACTCCAAAAGATAGTGAACCTCACTATCTCTCCCATCTTTATCACCAAACCCAAATATAAAAAACCAAAAGCCCGAGATTTAGGGCTTCTCTCTAAAAAAAAGCCTAAATTTGAAAAAAATGTAGTGACAACTTTTTAAACTTAAACAATTTAATAT
>Ga0256827_10002945_pt1 | contig 10910 bp, 2 predicted proteins | sample CV84metaG_FD_185977 | JGI IMG/M metagenome (GOLD analysis project Ga0256827, IMG submission 185977) | Hydrothermal vent microbial communities from East Pacific Rise, Pacific Ocean - CV84 | ecosystem: Environmental > Aquatic > Marine > Hydrothermal vents | place: Pacific Ocean: East Pacific Rise...
CTATTTGGGCTTTTAGTTATGGGAAGTATGGTTGGATGTGGAGATAGCAATAAAACGCAAGAAAACCCCATATCTTCACAACCTATTGCAGTGCAAGCAGAGATTAATCCTGCTTTTTTAAAGTGGAAAAAAAGTCAGAGTGATAATGGGAGGTTGCAAAAAAGTGAAGGGAACAGAGCATATACGAATGGGTATATTCCTCCTCTTCAAAAACCAACGGTGCATAATCCTAAAAATGATAAGAAAAGTACTTACCAAAAAGTACATACTTCGGGTGTAATGTCATCTGATACTAAGTTTGATTATAGAGATCCAAATTTAGATGGAAACTTTTCTGACTCTAAACTTACACCAATAAGAGACCAAGGTGGTTGTGGTGCTTGTTGGGCATTTGCTAGTTATGGTGCATTAGAGGGAAGTCTACTTCAAGATGAAAATTTTAGCAATAATTTTTCTGAAAACAATCTAAAAAATGGTCATAGGTTTCTCTTTGATTCATGTCGAGGAGGAAACCTAGGTATAGCATCTGCTTATTTAGCTAGAGGAGAGGGCCCTGTATTGGAGTCTGATGATGAATATAATCCTGATTCTAATTCTAGTGACTATATCTCTAGACCCTCTGTTCGATATGTTGACAATATTATTAACTTACCTGTTCGTAGAGATATTGACGATAATGGGTATTTAAAACAAGCCATATTAGACCATGGACCAATTTATGCTGATATTAATAGTAATGGTACAGATGGTAACACTACTATATATAATAGTGAAGCTACAGGAAGTAACCATGCTATTGTATTGGTAGGTTGGGATGATAACTATGAAACAGAGGGTCAAACAGGTGTTTTTATTATTAGAAACTCTTGGGGAACAGGTCATGGAGAAAATGGATACTTCTATGTACCTTATAGTGACCAAACTTTAGCCTTTCAAGAGGTAGGTTATTTTGATGATTTAAAAGATGATGAGGCATTTGATTTTGATATTATTCATGATACAGCACCTAATGGAGCGATATATAGTCGTGTTATAGCTCATCATACAGCTCCTATATATGGTATGAGTGTCTATGATATAGATGCAAATCAAACCATTCAAGCAGTAGGTATCTTTAATAGTGGAGACGATACAAATGTAACCATTAAACTTTACAGAGATGTCTCTTTTGATGAAAACAGTTCATTTGACCTAGAGACAACACCTGAACTGTTTGAGCATGTAAAAAAAGGTTGGAATACACTACAACTGCAAACACCTATTGATATAAATACTAATTACAGTAAATTTGCTGTTAAAATTCAAATTCAAGAGAGTGGAGAGACAAATGCAAGCCTTCCTGTTGATGCCTCACTTAATGGATGGAGTGAACTTACAACGGAAGGGAATCAAAGCTTTATAAGTACAAATGACGAAAGTTGGTTTGATTTACACCAAAATAATGAGAGTGTAGCCATCAAAGTCTTCGCAAAATCAACATCAAATACAGAAGAAAACAACCGTTCAATTGAACTTCTAAATTTAATAGGTGAAGATGCAAATGGTAGTAGCAGTGATAATAACTTTACAGCTGATGATTACAATGCAATAGATGGTGTAAATGGTGCAATCTCTGAAAATGAATATGCTTACCAAGAGTATATCAATAACAATCCTAATGATTTTAGTTCTCCTGCAACAGCGAGTGAAGTACAAGCGATGATTGATGCTGTAAATGATGGAAGTAACAGCAGTACCGAACCACTCAATCTTCTAGGTACAGCTCTATTTGACTTTAATGAAACAACATCAATAATTGAATTAGTTTGGGATAAGAATATAACATATAATAGTGCAGGAAGTAGTTTACTTAATGGTATTGTATTTAAAGGTCTTTCTCCCTATGATATAAATAGAACATTTGAGAGTGACAATCACACTAAAATGAATCTATTCTTTAATAAAATGAAAATAGGTACAGATACAGGAGACAACAACCTAAGTATTATTGCACATAACTTTAGACGAGCTGATGGAGAAGAGAACAACGATACAAATGTTTCTGTTGTAGATTTCTCTTCGCCTATTGGAATTGATATTAACATTACTAATGCTCAAGAGGGTAAACTTCAAGATAATGATTTCTTTGTGTTAACTTTTAGTGAGAGATTGGCTCAAGAGTCTATTAATATAGTTCAATCAGCTGTTGATATGCTATTTAATCCTAATGGAAATATTAATATAACTACAGGGTATCACACCTATCCTAATCAAATTTTTGTTAACTTTGCAGATGGTAATAGTGAGGCAGTTAATATAGATATTACAACTGCTAGAGATTTAAATTTAAGTGGTATTTTAGATGATACAAATAACGGGAATGTGCCTAACTATCCTAACGGAAATCCAACAAATATTAATTTTGTAATTCAACAAGATGCAGAGAGTGTAAGTAGTGATTTTAATGGAACACTTCAAGGGGTAATCAATGCGATAGAAGTTAATGGTAGTACAGTTACACTTCCTCCAAATACAAAAATTCAGTTTAGACCAAATCAAGATGATTATGAACACGCATTTACCGTTGATATTGATTCAGCTACAGGAAGATTCTATGAAGATAATGTATCTAATGATTATAATGGAAGCTTTGCTATCTATATTTTTGCATCAAATGATACAGATGAACCTGATAATCCTTATGCACCCAATAATATAATCTTATTCCAAGATGATACGATGAACAGTGCTAGGCTTAATGAGATTACTCTGACTATGCCTCAAGTTGTTGAGATGTTTGGGCTAAGATTTATAGGAAATAATGATTCAGGACGACTTGCTGTTGATGGAAACAAACTAAAAATAAATAATCCTGAGAATACATCAAGTAATTTTTCTGTAGAAATCAATAGTTCAGCACTAAAGATGGATGCGAATATTACTCTTTTTGCTCAATCTTCTACAGAAGATCAACCAAATGCCATATCTTTAAATTTTGGATTTACAAACAATGAAAATTATCTGAATGCAGAGTTAATGATTATGCCTAGCCAAATAGTAGTTTGGTCAGATATAAATGAATCAGCTAGAGAAGAACGATTAATTGATTTTCAAGATATAAGTAGTGATTTTAATGTATCGTTACCACATGTTTATTCTATTGAATTAACGGAAACCAATCACATTAAATTTAGTGTAGATGAAGTAGAAAAATTTATTACAGAGACTACTTACAACAACATTTCATATATAGATAACAAGCTCTTTTTATCAGGAGAAGCTACAGCATACATTCATGATGTCTCTTATGATAATGTTCTAGAAAATACAAATGAAGGCAATGGAGATAGTGGCTATCAACAAGAGCTAAATGAGATACGAAATGAACTAGAAAACAACAGTTCAATCTCTCAAGAGTTTAGAGATAGAAAACAGGCATTGATTGATGAGATTCAAGCACTTCTTGAAGCAGACTCTATGAATGACCAAGCAATTCAAGCTAAATTTGATGAGCTTCGTAACTTAGAAGATGCTCCACCTGTTGATGATACTCATGTAGACGTAAACCTAAGCCAATCACAAATAGTAGAACTCTTTGGATTAGAGTTTAACGCAACCAATGCAGTGGCTAAAATAGAAGATGACAATGGTAAACTGAAAATTACTGGTTACAATCGTGCAAACAATGATGCTAATGTTGAAAATATTGATATTAATTTTTCAGCAAAAGAGTTTAACACTACTTTAGCATTTACTCCAGAAGCTGACCTAGACATCTATTGGCCAAATTCCATACAGTTTCAAGTTAGTATATGGGAAGATAATGAGTACCATGAAAGTAATATGCAAATTTATACTGATGGTATTAGCATATCAACAGATGACCAACGATATGACGATTTCAATATGACAGATTTCAATCTCTCTGAACTGCATAACTATGGTATTAAGATTACAGATGATAATAGAACACTCTTTATGATAGATGGTATTCAAGTATTTGAAGCGAATCTTTCAATTACTACACCAATTAATCAGATACGTACAGGTATTCGATTTATCGGTAAAGGTGTAGCCTCTATTGAGAGTTTTGATTATTCAAATTGGTTTGTTGCTCCATTGGACTCAAATGATTTGGACTTTATTGATAGAATCAATACAGATATAGATGATGTTTTAGTAAGAGTTCATTCCTTTACAGTACCTAGTGATTTAAATAATAGTATCAACCTATTAGTTGAAGATATTCAGACTCTTTTAGAAAATAATCCTCTTGATTACAGCTTAATTGATAGTAAAATGCAAGAACTTTCTGACTATGCTGACATTGCTGATTATATGAATGAATTAGAGAGAATTCGTAATGATATTGATGCTACAGCTAACCTTAGTCAAGACTTGAACAACACACTTCAATCATTAATGAATGATATTGAGTCCCAACTTACTGTACCACTTGATAGAAATACCATTAATAGTATCTTTGACAGTTTGAATAATATAGATTTCTCTTTTATTACGCAAAGAGAACAAGAGATTCTTGAAATAAAAGAGGCAATTACTACAAGTGCTAATTTTAATAATGAAACTAATAGTAGTATGAATACAATAATAGATAATATTGATGAACTTCTTGGTCAATATCCTGTACCTTATGATGATGTTAATGATAAACTTGAAGAGCTTCGTAACTTAGAAAGAAGTTTAAATGAAAACAATGATGATTCAGACCATAATATGTACGGAGACAATGCAACCATTATTCAAGGTGTAATTATTCTACCATCAGATATGAACTTGACTCCTGAAGCAGACTGTTTTAATGAATCTGATAATGGGAAACCTAAAGCAAGCTGTAACGCTGTATTTATTGACCTATTTGATGGAGCCAATGAGTTCTTGGGTTCAACAATCGTACAACCTGATGGAAACTATACCCTCTACTTTGAAGAGTTGGAACATGGAGAACCACGAGAAGTAACGGTTAAAATTCATACAAAAATCAATGGAGTAGAAGAGTATTTCTATAGAGACTTTGGAACAGATAATCTTATTGATGGAACAGATGAGGCAAGTGATAGCTTTAAATCAGAAAGAGACTTAGAGTGGCATGAAGATAGTGCAGGTACATGGATTCCAAATATTAACTTCTTAATTGTGTCTACAAAAGAGACAACTCTTAATTTAGACCTTACCACAAAAGATGCTGATAAATTTATCGTAAGTGGTACGGTTCAAGTTCCTGCCAACTTTATTCCAGGAGAAATCAAAGACGAAAATGGAGATGAAAAAGGGTGGAACATGGTTGCATTAACAGCCATCAATACAACAACAGGAAAACAGTATTGGACAGAGATTGGTCAAACTGAAACAAGCAGTGGAAACCATATTTATCCATTTAACTTTAAACTGCCAAATAGTCCAGCAGACTACATTATTCGTTTAGAAAAAATGACCGATAAAAACTGGATTGAGATGTATCTTGATGATGAGAGTGATGTAGCAACAGCAAGTAGTGACCATGATTTTGATGGAGATGAAGCTCTTGTAAGTGCTATAGGTGTAGAGTGGAAAGAGAAAGGCAATGGTATTTGGACTCCAGACACTAACAACACAGGTTACTTTACAGTTAGTGATAATGTCAATAATATTGCTATTAATATTACAAATTATGGAGCAAATTTTAAGAAGATAGAAGGAATAGTAACTCCTCCTACTAGCTTTAATTTAAGTGACTCTACAAACCATATTTATGTAGAAGTTATTGATGCGAAAACAGGCTCTTGGTTAGGTAATGTAGCTGTAAACAGTGATGGTAGCTACTCTATTTTATTAGGAAACGAAATTAATCCAAATGGTTATATAGTAAAAGCCAATTTAGAACATTGGAATCAAAATAATTGGCAAGACAGTTACTGGAAAAGCTTCTATCTTGACTTTACAGATTTAACGTATAACTTTAAAGATGAGTCAGAAGTACGATGGGAAGAATCAATAGACGAAGCGACAAATATCAGCTACTGGGTTCCAAATGTGCAACCTTTAATTATTCAAGACACTACAATTCTTGATATTGATTTTACATCCTACACTGCACCCGAAACCTATGAAGTTAGTGGAACAATTACGGGTCTACCAAGTAGTGCAAAATGGGTTAATATTTATATTTATAACCCAACCACCTTTATTGGAAAAAGTGCTGAACTAGAGGGGAATAGCTTTACTGTAAAAGGTCTTAAAGAAGGTAAATACATTATGGACATTGGCTACAGTGATGAGAATAATGGTTATAAATACGTTGACTACCTTATAGTTAATACTGCTAATAGTGACTTTAGAGCAATTGATAGTATGGAAGTCAAATGGGTTCCATTTGGTAGCAATGATACTGTAATTCCTCAATCAACAATTGAACAAAGTTCATTTGATTGGAACAGTATTCTTTATTGGGCTCCAGAAGAAACTGCTAGCCAAAAAACACTTATTGAGTTATCAAGTGATATGAATTTAGGAGAAATTTCTATCCCTCAACCCGTTCCACCATCTACTTTGGTAGTTAATCTATCTGGCGTAGACGCTAATAAGTATGTAAATTGTAACCTTTTTGTTCCTAATCAACCAGTCGGACGATGGGAGAGCAACACTTCTACCGCAAATGGTGTAAGTATTACTATTTCTGATTTAAAAGCAAGAGATGATTATCAGCTTCAAGTTTGGGTTGATGGAGTAGAGTATTGGTATAATGGTACTACTTTAACTTCTGACTACTATGAAGGTAATGGATTTAGCATTGCACAAACAACTACCCTTGATTTAACCGTACCAAATGATAAAAGTACCATTACTGCAACATTTGCATTAGGAAATGAAAATGCAAATAAAACCTTTGATGTTTATCTTTGGCAAACTGTCTCTCCATACAATAATGCGTGGGAAAGCTTTACAGCAGATAGTAATGGAGATGTAAATGTAACTCTAGCAATAAAACATGGTTCAAATTATATTATGGAAATCTATAATACTCAAACATGGAATGGATTTACAGTAGATATAGGGGCAAATGCACAAGATAGTGGAGATGAACATCTTATCTTGGCTCAGAACTCTTGGACAGTTGATACTGAGGGTATATGGAATCCAAAACAAACTGTGTTAATAGATATGAACAACGATTTAAATTTAGGAACATTACTCCCTCCAGAATTAAGAACCGTAACCTTTACACTTGCTAATCTAGCAACTTTAGATGGAAACATTACAGAAGATGTTTGGATTTCACTTGAAAATAATACTAGCTGGTATGGTGCAGGAAATGGAGACTGGTCTGATTGGAGAAACCCAACTTTCTCAAATACATTAAGTATGAAAGTTCCTAATACTACTACCGATTACTACATCTATATGTTTACAATGAAACATGAGTCTGGACTTATTGATATTAATGGAACAGGTCATGGAGAAATCTCTAGTACGACAATTAATTTTTCAGATAATTCTGCAAAAGTAACATGGGATATTACTGATGCTGATACCATTGCTATCTCTGATGATACCAACATTAGTGTAACACTGAAATCAACCACTGATTACAGATTGATTTCGGGATTAGTAACCTTAGGAGATGGCGATATTGAAGCTGGTTGGATGTGTGCTAATTCTCAAACAGATAGCAAAGGTAACTGTGGAGAAGTTGATGCTAATGGTACATACAGTATTGGTGGATTATCTCCTACAGATAATGAAGTATACACTGTTGAATACTGGGCAAACAGTGGAGCAATGTTTAATCTTGTCGCAACATGGGAAGATGTATCATCCGACTTAACGGTTGATATGGATATTTATTCAGCAACAAAAATTAACATTTTAGGAACCGTTACAGATAGTGATGCAGATAACCCTTCAGAAGTGGTTCTTCTTGATGTAAATGGTACAAATTGGAAAGTATTAGATACACAAGAACTTATTATAGGTTCAACATTCTCATTCAATGATTTACCAGCAGAGATAAATGGACATCACTATGAAATAGCTGTTGCAAGTATTAATATGAATGCAACTACAGGTGTAACTGCTTATACTGTTAAAAGTGCTATTCAAAAAGATGGGACAGCAACAACAACTACAGATATTGCTATTGATGATAGCATCACAATCACAATCAACTAGAGCTTCTGCTCTGGTTGACCCAAAATAAAAAAAGGAAAATATATGAGACTAAAACGATTACAATCAATCATATTAGCTTCTTTGTTATCAACCCCTCTTTTTGCAGGATTTGAAGCCATGAATCCCCTGCAATCAACTACACACACAGCCAATACGGCTTCATCAAACACTCAAATAGCACTCTCTTGGAATCAAGCGATTGCTACTGACAATGATAACTTAGGTGGCTATTACTACATTTTAGACCAAAATGAAACTACACTTATCCCAACGGTTGTAGATACACGAAGTACATTAGGTGTCAGTGCCACGTCCATAACCGTTACAGCATCAAATGAAGGAACATTCTATTTTCATTTAGCTCCTTATGCAGACAGTGGAAACATTGGTGCTACCCTTCATTTTAAGTTTATCAAAATTGATACCTCTGCTCCAACATCATTTGGTATCTCTCCTGATGGAGGTTCATTTAACTCGGTACAAACCATTAGTATGAGTGCTACCGATGTGAATAACTACACCATCTATTATACTACGGACAATAGTAATCCTACTCAAAATAACGGTACGGTTTATTCTGCACCGTTTACACTCTCTTCTAGCAAAACTATTAAAGCAGTTGCTATTGATAGTGCAGGAAATTCAACACCAATCGCATCATCTGCCTTTACCATAACCAATACTGCAAATGTAGCACAATTTGGAAATGAAGTAACAGCAGGAAGCACCATTGCAACAACTAATAGTGGTGGTTCAGCTAATTTTGTTCCATCTATAAGTATAGAGGGTGCTTCTGTAACAGAGTACAAGTTTAAAATAGATACGGCTAATTACTCTGCACAAATTGCTAAAGCAACACCTATTGAGATATCAAGTCTCCAAGATGGGGTACATACTATTTCTATTTTAGGATACGATGGAACAAGCCTACAATTGGAGTCAGAAGCAACAACATTAAGCTTTACAGTTGATAATACTGCTCCTGACAATGTTGCCTTTTCAACTCCATCAGGTACAGAGATTACATCGGATGCGACCATTACCATGAGTTCAACAGATAGTTCTATTTATTATACAACAGATGGTTCAGTACCTGATCAAACATCGACACAAGCTTCAAGCATATCACTCAACAGTAGCAACAATGGAACATTTACATTAAGAGCCATTTCCTATGATACAGCAGGCAATAAAAGTAGTGTTCAACAAACTATCTACACAGTTAATATTATAGCACCAACAAACGGTGGGAATAATTCATCGTCAAATAATGGTGGGGCTTCTTCAGGAGGAACAGTTACTCCTCCAAACAATGATGATAATAACAATGCAACGGACAATACAGACAACAACATTCCTACTGACGATAACAATGCAACAGAGAATACAGACAACAACATTCCTACTTACGATAACAATGCAACGGACAATACAGACAATAATATTACCATTGATGATAATAATGCAACGGATAATACAGACAACAACATTCCTACTGATGATAATAATGCAACGGATAATACAGACAACAACATTACTATTGATGATAATAATGCAACGGATAATACAGACAACAACATTACTATTGATGATAATAATGCAACGGATAATACAGACAACAACATTCCTACTGACGATAATAATGATGCAACAGACCCAATAGATGACGATTCAACTTCTGGTGGAGATTCAACTTCTGATGGAGGGTCAACTTCTGGTGGAGGGTCAAATGCTTCTATAAATCTACCATTTATAAATGATAACGGAAGCAAAGAGTCTGTCAATATTAACTCTGATGTAAAAAATACCATACAAATAACCAATAGTGATGGAAGTGTAACGGTAACAGCATCAACAAAAAATGTAAAAAATGAACTGCAAGTCAATACAGATGGAACACTAAACAGTGCAACAACTATTGGTTCAGCTACATCAAATATTGAAGTTAATACTGTTGGGGCAGATACTCAATTTAATGCTGATGGTTCACTAACTATCTCTTCTACGATTTCAGATACAGTAGGCAGTTCAATCAGCTCTAATGTAGAAGTTAAAGCAAATGGAGAGATGACAAATACACTTAACATTACGGTTAAAGATGGTGCAAGTACACAATCGGTTATAAAAAGTGATATTGCAGGAACAGATACCGTAATTGGAAATGATGGTTCTATGACCATGACCACCCCAACCATAACAACAGCCAAAAATCAAAAAGTAGATTTTGAAATTGTTTTAAGTGCATCAGGAGAAATTGCTCCTACACTATCGGTTGATGGAACAGATATTCCTCTTCCTCAATTTGAAGCAGGTTCTACCGTTTCTATTAAAAAAGAGTTAAATAAAATTCTATTAACAATAGAAACGCTATTAACTCAAAAATTAACATTTAACTAGGAGAAATAGATGAAAAACATACTATTTATATCCCTCTTATCTCTTACCACATCTCTCTTTATAGGGTGTGGTGGCAGTGGAGGAGGAAGCAGTAACAACAACGAGGATAATGGTGGGGTTAAAGACGACACAATAAAAAGTGATATCATCCTAAAAAAAGGAGACTCTATTATCTGTACAACAGCCACTCAATTTTCGGTAGAGCCAACAGATAAACCGTTGGTTAATTTTAGCAAAGATACAGAAAATGGAGAAGTAACCATCACTCTTGACAAAGAGAGTAAAGGGTTTGTAACGGTTGTGGGATGTACAAAAAAATAACTCTATTTTAGATTTGGACAAGAGATTTTCTTGTCCTATAAAAC
>Ga0256827_10002946_pt1 | contig 10905 bp, 12 predicted proteins | sample CV84metaG_FD_185977 | JGI IMG/M metagenome (GOLD analysis project Ga0256827, IMG submission 185977) | Hydrothermal vent microbial communities from East Pacific Rise, Pacific Ocean - CV84 | ecosystem: Environmental > Aquatic > Marine > Hydrothermal vents | place: Pacific Ocean: East Pacific Rise...
GACAAAGTCCGCTTTTGCCAATGCAACCTCATCTACAATAGGCTGAAAGTTGTTGGAAGCGTTAAGATTCAAGTAGATCACTTCTGCTCTACATGCCTTGGCAGCACCTTCATAGATTTGATAAAAAGGATTGGGAAAAACCATGACCGGATCTTTGATATCATGCAAGAGAAACTGAGGAAAATTAAAAAGTACTTCTCTTGTACCAAAGGTAGGGATGATCTGAGTATTGTCCAATGTCAATGCAAAACGATGCTTAATATACGTAAGCATCCCCTCACGCAGTACCTCTTCTCCAGCTGTTTTAGGATACTTATTAAGCAAAGAAGCACTCTGATTCAATGCATCCAAAATAAACTGTGGTGTCGCAAACTGAGGTTCACCAATGGTAAGAGAGAGTGGCGTATAGTCACTGTTTGGGGTTACATTTTCAAGAAGACGGTTCAGCTTCTCAAAGGGGTATGTTTCAAAGTTCATTGCTGCCCTAGATTTTTAGGAAATTATAGCGTAGTTGGGGTTAAAGATGTAAAAACTATCTCTTCTCTGCTTCAATCAATAGGCGATTTAATGAAGAGGAAGTTTCAAATCTATTTTCCATCCATATTTTAAATGTACTTCTCCCTACTCTCATATACTCTTTTGTATCGTCTTCTTTGATTGATTCCAACAAGAAAGTATAGAGGTAGGATGCATTATTAAGATCTCCTTCTGTAAAATTTTCTGAAAGGTATGTTCTAAATATTTTTTTCATTTTTGATTCACTTATATTTTTCTGTTGCTTTAAGTAATCCATAGCACCAAAAAAATATCCAAAAACTATTGGATAATATCCCTCATTATCAAATAAATTTTTTCTTTTCTGCATAGGTATTTTTAATGAAATTTCTGTAAATTGGTTTAATAATCCATAGACTTCTGTATCGATACTCTTTTTTTTATTAAATATATTAAGTACACTCATTTTTTCTCCTATTGTGATTTATAGGATCAGTATAGAAAAAAATGAAATAGATAATAAGGGCATATTATGCAAAGATTTTTGGCAAAAAATGCCAAGTAAGTAGATAAAGCCAGTTACTCTTTAATTAAAAAAGCTCCTTTATTGATGTGTTGACGTACTATTTCCAATACTTCACGTGCTTTTTTTTCCTCACTATATGCACCAACAAGTACTTTATGTTTATTTGAAAAACGTACTTTATATCGTAACCCTAAATGTTCAATACCTTGCAGATATTTTTTTGTTGGAACATTTACAAAAGAACCTGCTTGTATATAATATTTCTTTGAGGTATCTATCGCACTAAGGCTAGGTTGACTTGTTGCCATATCCCATAATTCTTTTTGTGGTTTTTGCTTAGTCACACCTTTAGACTGTACCACCCATTTTATAATATCATTTTCTAATTGGGAAGCTCTCCAGTTACCTCTTTTGGTATTAACCAATATCACAACTGTATACAGTTTTCCTGATCTGCTCTTTACATATCCACCAATATTTTTTACTCTTTTAAGTGTTCCTGTCTTCATCCATGCACGATTTTTAACCACTGTACCACGAAAACGTCTCTTAATAGTACCATCTACACCTGCAACAGAAAGAGTATTCATCCATCGTTTTCCATAACGCTTATAGGCATTGTCATACATCTCAGCTAACAGTTTTGCTGTCATTTTTGCATTGCGAGAAAGCCCACTTCCATTATCTATAATAAGTTTTTCAAAACCGATGGCACCCTTACTTCTTAAAATATAGGCAACTGCTCTTCTTCCCTTGTCAAGTGTTGCTGGAGCTCCATACTGTTTTGCTCCTAAAAAAAGAAGAAGATGTCTGGCATAAAGGTTATTACTTTTTTTAGCTGTTTTTGAAATAATTTTTTCTAAAGATCTGGAATAGTGGGTAAAGAGTATCTTCGCAGATTTTGGTACCTTTTTTAAAACCAATGTACCACTAACCTTCACACCATTATTTTTTAATTTCTCTTTTAGTGCATAGTAAAAAGATCTATAGGGCTTAGTCACTACTTTACAGATATTACGTTTACCACACCGTTTAGATATTTTACCACGAAGTAAGACCACAGGCATTATTTGATTTTTATCGATCTTTATCCCTGGCCAAGAGTATCGTCCTCTACATGGCTTATTGACTGGTTTTAATTTATTAATGATTCGATAGCTATGATCTACTGTTTTTTTTGTAACACTGTTTTTGTTGGGTGTAACACAAATAGTACTTACGCGTTCATCAAACATCATCGCATCAGGCATAGCATTATAAGGGCTATAGGGATTTTCATCAAATCCAGAACTATCTTTTGTTCCTACTTTAAAATAGGAACGATCAATGAGAATATTGCCTTTGATCCTATGAATACCATGGGTATAAATATTTCGGGCTATTGCATCTAGATCTTTGGAAGAGAGTGTAGGATCACCAAACCCTTTTACAATTAAATCCCCATTTAATACACCATTTGAAAGTACACCTCTTGTATAAAATTGCGTAGGAAATCTATAATTGAATCCTAATTTCAAAATAGCAGCATAGGTAGAGAGTACTTTAATCACAGAAGCAGGTGTTCTGCTTTTATTTTCATACAGAGATGTGATTACCGTGTTACTATCTACTTCTTTAATATATATACTAATATCATTTTTAGGAATAGTAGATTTTTTTATCGCATCCTCTATGCCTTGCGGTAAGGCATAGAGTGTTACAGAGCATATAAAGGTAAGTAACAGAGCGTCAAATAGTTTCTTCATCTATAAAATTATTCAGTGATTAAAAATCAACTTTTTCTTTAGAACTCTCTATCATTGAGACAATAATGGTATAAAGATTTGCAATCACTGCACCAATGACCAAGCCTACAGCCATAGTTGTATTATCATAAAATTTCATTGCAAAAAATGCTGGGATCAAGTGTAGATCTGCCACTAAAGAACCTGCAAGCAACTCTGCAGAGAGAATATTTCTCACCCCTACTTTTAAGATAGTAGAGACCATATTCACTGAACCTGCAATAAACAGTGCCACCAACGAATCTTCATATAAAAATGCTGCTGATGTCGTAAGTGACATCAACGTAAAAAAGATATAAAAAACTTTACCCCATTGCATGCTAACTCCTTAAAATATTACTGTTATTATAGCGTACCATTCTCGTACATTTGTCTCATTTTCTCTTTTTCTTTCTCTCTTTTGAGTTTTACTGCCTCTTTTTCTCTAAAGCCACTGACTGAAAAGCCAAGCCACATCAAGATAGGAGATGCCACAAAAATAGAAGAGTACGTACCCACTACTACACCTACTAAAAGGGTAAAACTAAACCCTCTGATGATCTCTCCACCAAAGAGGAAAAGTGTCAAGACCACAAAAAATGTCGTAAGTGATGTTAAAGTGGTTCTTGAAAGTGTTTGTGTTACAGATTCATCAATTATAGCTCCAAGATCAGGGTTCTTAATGGTTCTTATCCCTTCACGAATACGGTCAAAAACAATGATCGTATCGTTCAGAGAGTACCCAAGAATGGTAAGCAGCGCTGCCAGAGTATCGAGGTTTACTTCAATACCAAAGAGGACTACTGCTCCCATAGCAATGGTCACATCATGCATCAATGCCATCACAGAAGCGATCGCAAAACGCCACTCAAACCTGAAAGAGACATAGATAAGAATACCAAGGATGGCAAGGAACATAGACATCAGCCCTTTTTCACGTAGTTCTGACCCTACCTTTGCCCCTACCATATCGACTCTTCGTACTTCAAACTTACCTGTATCTTTAAGTAAGGTACGCATTTTGTCGCCTATATCTTCCCCTAAAGATTTGGAGCTCATTTTGGTACGGATAACCACCTCTTCTTCAGAGCCGAAGAAGGTGACACTTGCCCCCTCATAGTTCTTGTCTGCACCAATAGCATCCCGTACTTTATCGATAGGTGCTTTACCTTCATACTGTACCTGTACCAGTGTACCACCGGCAAAGTCTATACCATAGTTAAACCCTTTGGTAAAAATAAGTCCCAAAGAGAGAACAAGTAGAGCAACAGAGACCATACCGAAACGTTTACTCTTACTCATGAGTGAGAGAGGTTTTTTATATTTAAAGATTTCCATTATTTTGCCCCCTCTGTTTTAATACCAAACCAAAAGTTTAATCTTCTCTTGTCTATTTTAGGAAGTAACCACTGATATATTCCGTGTGTACCGACGATTGCTGTAAGCATAGATGCCAAGATACCAATACTCATCGTCAAGGCAAACCCTTTAATGGCACCTGTACCATACGCATAAAGCACCACAGCTGCAATAAGTGTAGTTACGTTTGCATCCAAGATCGCAGTAAAGGCATTGTTATATCCATCCTCTATAGATTTAGCTACAGATTTTCCTGCATGTAACAACTCACGAATACGCTCATTGATGATCACGTTCGCATCTACCGCCATACCAACAGTCAGGACAATACCTGCCATACCTGGTAGTGTCAGTGTTGCACCAAAGAGTGACATGATCGCCAAAATGAGGAAGAGGTTCCCCACCAATGCAACATTGGCAATAACGCCTGCCATACCATAATAAAAGAACATAAAGAGAATAACTAAAACAAATCCAAGCACAAGAGCAATAGAACTTGCCTTAATACTGTCTGCCCCCAAACTAGGACCAACAGAGCGTTTTTCCATCACAAAAACAGGGGCAAGCAGTGCTCCTGAACGAAGTGCAATGGCAAGGTCATGTGCCTCCTCTAACTTAAAGTTACCAGAGATCTGTACATGTCCTCCACCGATACGCTCACGAATATTCGGTGCTGAGTAGACTTTATTATCTAATACAACAGCCATTCTTTTCCCTACACTTTTAGCCGTAAAATCACCAAATATTTTAGCCCCCTGACCATTGAGTGCAAAGTTAATTACGGGTTGATTATTTTTATCGAATCCTACTTTGGCATCAGTCAACATAGAACCATCCAATATAGGAATTTGACGAAGCAGATATTTTTCAGGAGTATTGACATCTGGTAAAATAACATCTCCAAAACTTTTCGCCTCATTTACATTCATAGTCATGACTCTTGCAGCTCTCTCTTCATCTACAGCCATAAGCTGTAAGTGTGCAGCACGGGCAATAAGTTCACGAATACGCTGTTCATCCTCTTGTGTTTTGATACCTGGTACCTCTACAAGGATCTTATCTTCACCCTGTTTTGCTACGGTAGGCTCAGCAAGTCCAAACTCATTGAGTCTATTTCGTATAGTATCAACAGCCTGCTTAATAGCATTCTGTTTTGTTCGAGCAATCTCTTTTTCTGTCATTTCAAGTGAGAACTTCAATCCATCTTGACTTAATACAGTACCTTCAAGTGCCTTTTTAAGCAACTCTTTCGCTTTAACTACATCATCATTGTCAAGCAGTTCAAAAGTGATCTTCTCTCCATCTACCATACGAAGTTCATCAAAAATGATCTCTTCATCATCAAAAATATATTTTACTGTAGCAGCCATAGATTTTGTACGCGACTCAATGGCTACATCACTTTTGATCCCAAGGAGCATATGCAATCCACCTTGAAGGTCAAGTCCCAGTGTGATCTTCTTTCCACTTTCACTTTGCGTGATAGAGGGAACAGAGAACACTATCCCAAATATCAGTGCAAAAGCAAAGAGGATTACTCTAAAATTAAGCGTTTTCATTACCTATTTCAACCTTTTTTGCAACATATGATCTATCTAGCTTCACAATAGTGTCATCATTTAGTTTGATTTTGATAAAATCTTCTTCAGGTTTAACGATCACCGCAATAATACCACCAGAAGTGATGATCTTATCACCTTTGGCTAAACCTTCAAGCATCTCTTTGTGTGCTTTTTGCTGTTTCTGCTGTGGTCTAATGATCAAGAAATAAAAAATTGCAAATAAAATAAGTAGTGGTGCAAATGAACCGATTACGCTACCTTGTTGTTCCATAAGGAATCCTTTTGAGTAAAATTAGACAATATATTAGCACCTTAACACTAACAAAAGGCTTTTTTATTGCACTTTTGGGCTCACTCTTTATCTACCTCAACCACTATGACTTTTCATATCCACCACTTCATACAATTTTAGCCCTTACCTCTCTTTATCTTCTTTTAAAAGCAGATAAGAAAATATGGTTTACCTATGGTTTTTTCATCGGTATTTTATGGTTCTGGTGGATTGGATTAAGTTTCCAGCACTACCACATGGTATGGGCCATCCCTTTTGTCACCCTCTTTGTAGGGCTTGGATATGGGATACTGTTTTGGTTTATTGCCAAAATCTCTGATTTTACTGTAGGATATTGTACCTCCATAACACCAAAAAAAAATCTCTTTAAATGGTCTTGTCAGGGAACAACATCCGACATCATCTCTTTAACAATAAAGGCTGTCGGGCTTTTACTTCTGGGCTATATTCATCCTTTTGGCTTTGATTGGCTCAAACCTGAACTGGTATTTATTGAGAGCTATTTGGGTATTGAAAAATGGCAATTTGCTACTGTTTTGTCAGCACTGGTCTTGAGCATTTGGAAAAAACAGTCCCTCTACCTTTTACTTATATTGCTAGCCTATCAACCCGCTATAGAGAGGATGCAAAGTAGTACTAAAAACATACAAATAGTCACAACCCATACTACGGTAGAAGATAAGTGGAATACATCACGACACACAGCACAATTTGAGAAACTATTTGCTTCCATAGATAAGGCAATTGATAACAATAAAACATTGATTATCCTACCCGAATCCGTTTTCCCTGTTTTCATCAACCATTCACAATCGCTTATAGATAAACTACAAGCCAAAGCCAACCATATCTCCATTGTTACAGGTGGTCTCTATTGGGATGGTAAAACACCTCGAAACTCTACCTATATTTTCACAAAGGGCAAAGTTACCGTAGCCAACAAAGTAGTTCTTGTTCCCTTTGGGGAGCGTAACCCTCTACCAGATTTTTTAAGTGACTGGGTCAATAAAATATTTTATGACGGTGCGGTAGATTATAAAGCCAGTAAAGATGTCATGAATTACACCATCAATGGCATAACCTACAGAAATGCTATCTGTTTTGAAGCTACCTCAGAAAGACTTTATACAAAAGATAAACAGGGGAACTACCCTAAAAATATGATAGTACTCAGTAACAATGGCTGGTTCACACCTTCCATAGAACCTACTTTACAAAAACTATTGTTACAATACTATAGTAAAAAGTACGGTACAACCATCTATCATAGTGTCAATATGTCAGAGTCCTACGTTATTGAAGGCAGATACTAGAGTTTTAAAACCATAGCACTATCTCATTTTAATTCTAGTTTATTCTTTTCTACAAGTTCTTCAATACGACTACATACAACTTCGATCAATTGTCTTAACCTAGTTACTAAAACTATATCTTTACTATTGTCTACTTTTTTAACTTCTATTATTTTAGATTCTTCTTCATAATGCAAAAAGTCCAAATATAAAGTTTTTTCTATTTTATTATATCTATCCTGTTCATTAATATTTTCAATGCAACATCGTATCAATATAGTAGATAAATTATTCATAAAATCAAAATACGAAATGACATCTTTAACATCATCTGCATATTGGTTTAAAAGTTGCATATCTTCTTTGGTTAAGCTCACAACAAACGTCATAGACTCCAAAATACTCTTTAAAGAACTATCTGAAGAGTGCCTATACTGTTCTATAAAATTTTCAATAAATTTAAACTTTTCATACTTTCTTAATAATAAATTCTTAGACAATGAGTTTCTATTGACTCTGGGCAATATCTCCTCTTGTCTCAATAAACTTTCTATAAAAATAAAATCATCTACTTCTCCATATCGAATCAAAAAGGTTAAAAAGTTTTTAATTTCATGCCATTGTAAATCACTAGAATAGCTACCTACATATAATAAATCTGACCGAATAGATATATTTTCATATGTAAGAAAAAACCATTGCTGTAAACTTCTCACCGATTGAACCTCTCCTTTTTCTATCCATACAGGATTAAAAAAATCTTTATATCTTTTAACAATTATCTCTCTAAATTTGTAAGCGTCAATTCCTTTTTTATGAAAAAGCCTCATTAGAGGTAGTGTATTTTTAAGTGGTTTTAATTCATATTCTTTGGCAAGTTTGTTTATTTTTAATTTTGCTTGATACTTATATTTTTTATATTTTTGACGATGCTCTATTTTTTCATATATGCTATCAGGTTCTTTAGGTATATTTCCAAAACTATATGCCAAAATAAATTCTAAACCACTATTTATGTAGTATAAAACTTTAAAGTCAATATGATAGCTATCAAATAATTCAAATAATTCTTCTCTAGCCTGAAATATTTTAAATAAATTCGTAGTACCTTCATAATATCTTACTTGCTCTTTAAATGATGCTGTCATAGAGTGATGATTACTAAATCCATAGGATTTCGCTAATATATTCAGTACTTGTCCATGTTTAATAGCATAGGACTCATCAACTAAATAGTTCTTAATATTTTTAGCCAATAACTTAATACCAGCATAATCAATTATATCACTTGTACCTATTAGAAAATGTAGTTTTTCTTTTTGTTGTTGTGTAAAATTATTGTTAATTTCTGTAGCTAACAGCTCTATCACTGTTTTTTCTTTGAATAATGGTGTCATTTGTATATCCTCATAGTTAATAGTATTTATAGAACAATAAATATGTATAAGACAATTCTCATTTCTCATTTCTGTTCCAAAATTAACTTAAGAATGAAATGTGTACATTTAAAATAAACTATTTTAGCAAAACCATAATTGGTCGAGAATGTCAAGCCAAGTTTAGAAGGCTGGCTTGCATTATAACACATTTTTCTTGATTGACTTATTTATCATATTTTACTATAATTGACAATATATTGTACAAAAGGATGCCTATGCAAGCTGTCAACTATTCTCACGCTAGAAATAACCTCAAATCTATCATAGATGATGTCTGTGATAACAATGAAGAGATTATCATTACCACTAAAAATGATAAATCTGTCATTATACTTTCTATGGATGAGTATAACCGCACACACGCAGAGATAAAAAAATCTGTACAAATCTCATTGGAGCAGATAGAAAGAGGAGAGGTTATGGATATTGATGAAGCTTTTGAACTTGCTATGAAGTCGTACCGTGACTAAAGTTGTCTTCACCAAAGAGGCTACAAGTAATCTTATAGCTCAAGCACAGTATATCTATAGTTTAACACTTGATGCCCAAAAAGCTGATAAATTCTTACTTACAATGAAAGCCAATATCATTCAAAATCTTGAGTATTTCCCAAAACTTGGACGCTCTGCAGAAGAGTATGGAAAAAATATGCGTAAACTAGTACATCAAAATTATTCCATAATATATTTACTCCAAGAAGAGACGATTAGTATAGTCACAATTTATAGAGAAAACTTACCCAACCTATGAAATTAAAAAAAATCTGGATAGCTCCCATCAAAGGCTACCAATACATCTCAAAAATGTTACCAGCAAATTGCAGGTACTATCCTACTTGTTCAGAGTATGCCAAATGGCAGTTTGAATTTAATGCTCCATATAGAGCACTTATAGAAAGTTCTTTGCGTATTTTACGTTGTAATCAATTGTTTGATGGGGGGATAGACTACCCTATAGTTACATATAAACCACCAAAGCTACTAGAGTTACTTAATTTTAATAAATTTTGTGGCAAAATGAAAATACTCTATTGGTTTGTACCATACAGTAATAATAGATATTATGTTTTAAAGGATTTTGATGGAAATAAAGTTACAAGCACCACTTGATATGCACCTACACTTACGTGATGAAGAGATGCTACACAATATTGCCAAAGCAAGCAGTGATACACTTTCCGGTGCAGTTATTATGCCTAACCTTGTACCACCTATGAGCAGTAAAGAAGCTGTAATTGCTTACAAAAAACGTATCTTTGATGCCATAGGAAATAGTAATTTCAAACCCTACATGACACTCTTTTTCAAGCCTACTTATGACAAAGCATTTTTGGAGGATATCAGAGAGGAGATCACTGCGATCAAACTCTATCCTGCTGGCATTACCACCAACTCTGAAGGGGGTGTAAGTGGTTTTGATGTAGAAGAGTTAAGAGGTACGCTTGAGGCGATGAGCGATCTGAATATCCCTCTATGCATACATGGTGAGACCAATGGTTTTGTGATGGACAGAGAAGCAGAATTTGTCAGCATCTATGAAAAGCTTGCAGCTGCTTTTCCAAAACTCAAAATTGTTATGGAGCATATCACTACCAAAGAGAGTGTGGCAGCACTTGAAAAATTTGACAACCTCTATGCAACCATTACTGTGCATCACCTGCTCATCACCCTAGATGATGTAGCAGGTGGTATGCTTCAACCACACCTTTTTTGTAAACCTATTGCCAAACGTCCTGAAGACAGAGAGGCTCTGCTCAAGGTAGCATTGGCAGCACACCCTAAAGTCATGTTTGGTTCAGACTCTGCCCCACACCCACAACACGCCAAAGAGAACTGTGGCTGTGCCGCAGGTGTATTTACTGCTCCTATTGCTCTGCAACTGCTCACTGAACTTTTTGAAAAACATGATGCCCTAGATCATCTTCAAGCATTTATTTCAGACAATGCACAAAGCATTTATGGGGTAGAGCCATTGAATAAAACTGTAACCTTGGAGAAAAAACCCTTTAAAGTCCCTGCCAACTATAATGGTGTTGTACCTATGTATGCAGGTGAAGAGATAGCCTACACTGTCAAGGAGGTAAAGATTGGATAATCGACTTAAAAGTTTTGAAGAGGGGCATGAATCTTTTCAAAAAGTAAAATTTAAGCAGAGTGAAGATCGTTTTAAAAAACTGA
>Ga0256827_10002947_pt1 | contig 10904 bp, 6 predicted proteins | sample CV84metaG_FD_185977 | JGI IMG/M metagenome (GOLD analysis project Ga0256827, IMG submission 185977) | Hydrothermal vent microbial communities from East Pacific Rise, Pacific Ocean - CV84 | ecosystem: Environmental > Aquatic > Marine > Hydrothermal vents | place: Pacific Ocean: East Pacific Rise...
GATCGATTGTCACAATCGTCTGGTGACAAAGTCATTTGGTTGTGGTCATCATCACATCTACTCGACTCTCGCCAGAGGAATGCCGGCCCCGAAGAAGATCCCGACCAATTTTCAGGAGATTCTCACCTATGTGTGGTGGACCGTCGATAAATGTCTCGATCTGGAAATGGTCGAAGCCAGCGCCCTTGCTTCTGCACTCTACTGTGCAAAAAATGGTGTCACTTTTGTTATTGATCACCATGCCTCCCCTTATGCTGTTGAAGGATCTCTGGAGACAATTGCCAAAGCTTTTGACCGGGTTGGTCTATCTCACCTGCTCTGTTACGAACTTTCTGATCGTGATGGGGAGGCGATCAGCCAGGCCGGTCTCGATGAACACGAGAGATTTTTATCGGCAGGCGGCCAGGGACACATTGGTCTTCATGCCTCATTTACTGTCGGTAATGAACTTCTGTCCAGAGCGGTCGATCTCGCGGCTAAACACAAGACTGGACTGCATGTTCATGTTGCTGAAGACAAGGCTGATCAGGATGCCTGTCTGAAGGATCACGGCAAGCGGGTTGTGCAACGTTATGCCGATGCCGGAGCGCTGGCATTACCGCAAACACTGCTGGTTCACTGTATCCATCTCGATGAAAGTGAAAAGGAGCTGATTCGTGCTAATGGTTCCTGGGTGATCGAAAATATCGAAAGTAATCAGAACAATAATGTCGGACAGGGAAACTATGGGTCGATCACCGATAAGGTGATGCTCGGTACTGACGGCATGCATAGTGATATGTTGCGTAGTGCCAAGGCCGCATTTTTGAGTGGGCAGCCATTAGAGGGTGTCGGTATGGATACTATCTATGAGCGCTTTAGAAATGTTCATCGCTACATTCAGCAGAGTGGCTTTAAAGGGGATAGTGATAACAACCTGGTGATCCTTGATTATGATGCACCGACTGAAGTGACAGACTCCAATTTTATTGGCCATTTCATCTACGGTCTCGATTCTCGCCATGTTGATACCGTGATCTCTAATGGTAAGGTGATCGTTGAGCACGGTCTGGTGACGAATGTCGATGAGCAGGAGATCCTTGCTCACGCCTGTGAAATGGGCAACAAACTGTGGAAGAAGATGCAGGAATCATAGTTATTTGGCAGACTTCCGGCCGGAAAGAAACCTGACATGAAAAAGCTGGTCAAGAATGGAACGATTGTCTCTGCAGAGCAGACTTTCCTTGCTGATCTTCTGATCACGGACGAGGTGATCACTGATATCGGTGATCGGATCGAAGTAGATGGCGGCACTGAGGTGATCGATGCAAGTGACTGCTACGTCATGCCGGGTGGGGTTGATGTCCATACTCACCTCAACCTTGCGTTGGGTTCTCGCCATGTCAGTGACGGTTTTTATCACGGTATGCGTGCAGCTGCTTTTGGCGGCACGACGACCATTGTTGATCATCCCGAAGCCGGCCCGGCGGGGTGCTCACCATTTCACCAGCCGCAATTCTATCGGCAACAACTTGAAATTGAGGCAGTGATTGATTATGGCATTCATGGGGTTTTTCAACGAGTTGATGCAGATATTTTGCAACAGATCCCAGAATTGGTGAAGAGCGGTATTCCCAGTATCAAGGCATATCTGACCTATGACGGAATGTTGCAGGATGCAGAAGTTGAGCAAGTGTTGCGGGTGATGGGTCCGGCCCATGGGCTGACTGCTTTCCATGCCGAAGATGACAAAACGATACAGCGGCTACGTGAAAAGTGTGGTCAGGAGGGGAAGCTGACGGCAATCTATCATGCGAAAAGTCGCCCCGACAGTTCAGAAGCTGAGGCAATTCGACGAATTCTGGAGATTGCTGAACGGTGTGGAAATGTGTCCGTTTACATTGTCCATCTGTCAACTGCCAAGGGTCTGGATGTGATCAAAAAAGCCCGGGTAAGCGGACAGCGGGTGATTGCTGAAACCTGTCCGCAGTACCTGTTACTCAATGAATCATGTTATCTGCGCGAGGGTGATGAAGGGCTGAAATATATTATGGCCCCGCCGTTAAGAACTGCAGCAGATCAGGAAGCTCTCTGGCAGGGGCTTGTTGACGGTTCCATCGACGTGATCGCGACTGATCACTGCTCCTTCTCATTTGCCGACAAGGTTAAATACGGGAAAGATGATTTCAGACAATGTCCCGGTGGTTGTCCCGGGGTAGAAACCCGCTTGCCACTCATTTTTTCCGAAGGTGTTGCTAAGGGTCGATTCAGCCTGAACCGATTCGTTGAGTTGGTTGCGACAAATCCGGCAAAAAAAATGGGATTGTATCCCCGCAAAGGGGCTTTGCAGGTTGGTGCGGATGCTGATCTGGTTTTGTGGAACCCGAATATTGAAAAAACCATTTCAGTGCATGACTTACATCAGAAATGTGACTATACCCCGTTTGCCGGAATGACTGTTAAAGGTTGGCCGGTTCTGACCATGGTGAGGGGCAACGTTATTGTAAAAAATGGCACCTTTTCTGGGGAAAAAGGTTCTGGCCACTTTATTGAACGAACACTTCACTAGATAACAATATTTATACAAAAATTTGGAGGATAATTTATGAGTAGTGACAGATTTGTCTGTAGTTCGTTGAAAACACTTTTTGAGTGGATTGAGCAGTATGAAAAAAGTGGTGAACTCTTTGGCATCACCAAAGATCTCTTCTTTGAACCGAAGGCCTCTGATCCGTTTCGTATGACCCGCTATAATCAGCTGCTTGAAACACCTCTAGGTGTTGCCGCCGGTCCCCATACCCAGTTGTCACAGAATATTATATCTTCGTGGCTGACCGGTGCCCGCTACATGGAATTGAAGACGGTCCAGATTCTTGATGAACTTGAAGTGACCAAGCCGTGTATTGACATGTCGGACGAAGGGTACAACTGTGAGTGGTCGCAAGAGCTGAAACTTGATGAGTCATTTGACGAATATCTCAATGCCTGGATCATGCTCCATGTACTTAAAGATAAGTTTGGCTGGGATACCAGTGAACAGGGATATATTTTCAACCTGAGTGTCGGCTATAACCTGGAAGGGATTCTTAGCCCCACTGTCCAGCAGTTTCTTGATCGAATGGATGACTGCAGTGCAGAATTGCAGCCCAAAATTGAAGAGATTGCTACCTTCTACCCCCGTATCCGCGACTTGGTGATTCCGACTCAGATCAGCCGTAATGTCACCATCTCCACCATGCACGGTTGTCCTCCCGATGAAGTGGAAAAGATCGGTCGCTACTTCATTGAAGAGCGGAAGATGGATACGACGATCAAATTTAACCCGACCATGCTCGGGGCGGAAAAACTGCGTGAGATCCTCAATGAAAAACTTGGATTCTCAGTTGTTGTTCCTGATCTTGCTTTTGATCACGACCTTAAATACGAGGCTGCCGTTGAGATTATTCGTGCACTGACGAAGTCGGCTGCCGAAGTGGGAGTCGCTTTTAACCTGAAGCTGACCAATACTTTGGAAACGTCGAATATCAAACAGAAGCTGCCGAAGAATGAAGAGATGGTCTACATGAGCGGTCGCGCTCTCCATCCGATCAGCATCAATGTCGCTGCCAAGCTGCAAAAGGAGTTCGATGGAATCCTCGACATCTCCTTTTCTGCCGGGGCGGACTGCTTCAATATTGTCGATATCCTCAAATGCGGGCTGAAGCCGGTGACCATCTGCTCCGATGTCCTCAAGCCTGGTGGTTACGGGCGGATCAGTCAATATTTGCTGTCAATCGAGCAGGCGTTGCAAGATGCTGGTGCCGATTCCATCGACGACTTTGTCTTGAAAACCTCCGGGAAAGATAATCTGGCCGATGCCAAAGTTGCTAACCTGGCCGCTTATGCTGCCGAAGTAGTCGATTCCGAATACTACAAAAAGATTCACTATCCCTATGAGTCGATCAAGACTGACCGGACTCTCGATTTCTTTGACTGTGCCGAAGCTCCTTGTATGAGCGAGTGTCCGGCCGGGCAGGAGATCCCCCGCTATCTGAACTATGTTGCCGAGGGTGACCTGGAAAAAGCCTATCAGACAATTTTGGCGACCAACCCCTTCCCCAATGTTCAGGGGAAAGTGTGTGACCACGCCTGTCAGACGAAGTGTACCCGAATCAACTACGAACGACCGCTGATGATTCGTGAGATCAAGCGCTATGTTGCCGACAAGTTTGATCGCACCCTGCCAAAACCGCAGCAGCAGAACGGGATCAAAGTCGCAATCATCGGCGCCGGGCCAACCGGTCTGTCGTGTGCCCACTACCTGGCGATGGAAGGGTTTGAAGTTGAAATGTTCGAGGCCAAGGGGTTCCTCGGCGGCATGGCAGCCGACGGTATTCCGGTCTTTCGTCTTGATGACGGCAGTCTCTATAAAGATATCAATGCGATTATCTCACTTGGAGTTAAGGTTCATTTAGATCAACAGATTACCGCAGAACAGTTCAGAGAAATTCAAGCTGCAAACGACTACGTTTACATTGCCGTTGGAGCTCAGGAGAGCCTGCCGCTGAATATCCCTGGGATCGATGCCGATGGGGTTTTTGATCAGCTCACCTATTTGAGTCGGGTGCGGCGTTCGCAGGATATTCCTGAGAGCAACAACATTATCGTTATCGGTGCCGGAAACTCGGCGATGGATGCCGCCAGAACCGCAAAGCGGGTGGTTGGTAAAGAGGGCGAAGTCACAATTGTCTACCGCCGGACCCGGCGTGAGATGCCCTGTGATCCAGAGGAGGTGAGGGGAGCTCTGGAAGAGGGGATCAATCTGGTAGAACTTGCCTCCCCCGAATCGGTTGTCATTAAAGATGGTAAAGTGACCGGATTGACGGTCAGCAAAATGAAACTCGGCGAACCTGATGAGAGTGGTCGTGCCAGACCGGTCAAGATTGACAATTCAGAGGAAGTTATTGAGGCCGATCTGATTATTCCGGCCATCGGTCAGCAGGTCGTCCTCGATTTTTATCCGAAGGACACGCTCGATATCGACCGCACCACATACGAAACAACTCTGGAAAATGTTTTTGCTGGGGGTGATGCCATGCGCGGGGCATCGAGCCTGATCCATGCCATCGCTGATGGTCAGAAAGTTGCTTTCCAGATTATGCAAAAAGCCAAGCAGGAGCGGCATGGATTGTCTTCACCACGTGATGATCGTCAGCCCAGCCTTAATTCTCTGCAGATCAAACAGGCACGGCGGAGCTTCGGCCCGGATCTTCCCGAAGTTGCTGCGGATAATCGAATCAACTTTAGCCTGTTTATGAATTCACTCAGTGATGCTGATGCAGTTGCTGAAGCCTCCCGGTGTTTGCAGTGTGATCTGGTCTGTAATATTTGTACCACCGTCTGCCCGAACCGCAGCAATATGTACTATCCTCTGACCGAAGCCGTCACTGTGCCGCTGGAAACAGCTATCAGCAGTAATGGCACGGTTGAGATTGTATCCAATGGCAGTGTAACGATCAGTCAACCTTATCAGATTATCAACATCGGTGATTATTGTAATGAGTGTGGTAACTGTACCCTGTTTTGCCCCAGTGCCGGTGACCCGTACAAGGACAAGCCGAAGTTCCACCTCACCGAAGAGAGTTTTGCCAATGCCGATTTCGGTTTCGTTTATAGCGACGCTCAGAGGATGAAGATCAAGGTCAAAGGGGGTGACGGAATTTCGTTATTGTCCGAGACCGAGGGTGGATTCGTTTATGACGATGAGCAAATCTCAGTGAGCCTCAATGGTGAAACCCTGCAGGCGGAAAAAATTGTGTTTAAAGATAAAACGGCCCAAACAGTAGACCTGAGTGCTATCGCACAGTATATTGTCTTATACAAAAACGTCAGGTCACATCTGCCTGCTACCATCTAAAATAAGGGTATCTGTTTTGGATAGAAATCAATTAAGAAATTTGACAATTTGTATCAAGAGCGGCGGTGATCTCGCAACGGGGGTCGTCGCCCGTCTCTATAAAGCCGGGTTGAAACGGCTGATATTGCTTGAAACAGAGCGCCCGTTAGCAGTGCGTAGAAACGTCAGCTTTGCCGAAGCGGTCTATCACGGAACCCAAACTGTTGAAGGGATCACTGCACAGCTATGCAAAGGTGCAGATGAATTTGAAAGTGTTTTCGCCGCGGGAAATATTGCGATTATTGTGGATCCACAGTGGTCAACGTTGCGGCAGATCTCTCCTGATGTGGTGGTTGATGCGATTTTGGCCAAACGCAATCTTGGCACAACGACTGCGGAAGCACCGCTGGTCATTGGCTTGGGTCCGGGGTTCAATGCCGGAGAAGATGTTCACTGCATCATCGAAACCAATCGCGGCCATTTTCTTGGTTCAACAATTTACTCCGGCCCGGCACAGGAGAACACCGGTGCTCCCGGGGTTATTGCCGGCTATACAGTTGAACGGGTCCTCTGGGCCGACACGGCCGGAACGTTTAAAACCGACCATCAGATTAGTGATATGATCAAAACGGGTGAGCCGCTTGGATTTGTTGATGATCTTCCGGTGTTAAGTAAGCTGGATGGAGTGATTCGCGGCTTGCTCCGCTCGGAGACGCCGGTGCAGAAGGGGACCAAGCTGGGCGATGTCGATCCCCGTGGCGAAGTGTCCTACTGCTCTCTAGTTTCAGAAAAATCGCGAGCTATTGGGGGCGGTGTGTTAGAGGCGGTACTCCATCATTATCTCTAACCGGTCGTTGAAAGAACTGTAAGGACAAAATACCTAACTTATCAGGAGGTTGTTGATGTCTATTGGGAAAGCGGTCGAACGTAAAGATGCTTTGGCTAAAGTTTCTGGTCGGGCAAAATTCACCGAAGATTTTGCCGTAAAGGGGTTGAAGCACGCTGTCTATGTGCGCAGTACCATTGCCCACGGCCGGGTGACTGCAATCGATACCCAAAAAGCCCGGAAAATCCCCGGGGTGCGGGCAATATTCACCTATGAGGATGTTCCGCAGAATCTGTTTGCAACAGCTGGTCATCCCTATGCGATGGATCGAGCTGCTGCAGATGTGGCAGACCGACTACTGTTAACCCGGAATGTCCGTTTGGAGGGGGACGAGATTGCAATTGTCGTCGCCGACACCGAACTGATTGCCCGGCAGGCCGCAGCATTGGTTGAGGTTGAGTATGAAACCTACACAGTGCTGGTGACTCCCGAAGCTGTTCTTTCCGCTGATGCACGCAAAATTCATCCTGGTGGTAATATCGTTGGTGCCCACAGCTACGAAGTGGGCGGTGAAATTAAAGTTGCCGAAAAAGAGGCAGAGATTGTCCTTGAAGGGGAATACTCAACATCTATGGTGCAGCACTGCCACCTCGAAAATCATATCGCTTATGCGTATATGGAGGACAGCGGTAATATTGTTATTGTCTCCTCAACACAGATCCCCCATATTGCCCGCAGAATCACCAGTGAAGCGATCGATTTTCCTGTTGGCAATATCAAGGTTGTCAAACCCTACATCGGCGGTGGTTTCGGTGCCAAACAGGACGTTGTCATTGAGCCGATGGTCGCTTTTCTGACCTGGAAAATGAATGGGACTCCAGTTCAGATTAATCTGACCCGCGAAGAGACCATCGCTACGACGCGGACTCGCCATCCTTTCTACGGTAAAGCCAGAGGGGGAATCAGCGGCGACGGAGAACTTAAATTTCTTGATCTCGACGTTATTTCGGTCACTGGAGCATACGCCTCTCACGGCCATGCAATCGCTTTTGCCGGTGGTTCCAAGACCTGCACCATGTATCCACGTAGCGTGATCCGCTATAACGCTAAAACCATTTATGCCAACATGCCCTGTGCCGGGGCGATGCGGGCCTATGGAACACCGCAAGTGGTTTTTATCACTGAATGTCTGATGGAGGATATGGCGCGTAAAGCGGAAATTGATCCTCTGGAGTTCCGGCTGCGCAATGTTGGTCTCCCCGGCGACACTAACCCTTATAATAAGCAGAAAATTCTGACCCATGGTTTAAAAGAATGTCTGGAAAAAGGTCGGGAACTGTTCGATTGGGATGGTAAAAAGAAAGCCTATGCCGATAAGAAAACCGGGTCGCTTCGTTCAGGGATCGGTGTTGCATGTTTCAGTTATGCGTCAGGAACCTATCCCGGCAACGTTGAGATAGCCAGTTGCCGTCTGGTTCTCAATCCTGACGGTTCAGTCCATGTTCACGTTGGGGCAACTGAGATTGGTCAGGGTTCAGACACCGCCTTTGCTCAAATGGCGGCTGAAACCACCGGGATTGACTACGTGAATGTCAAAGTCATTTCAACTCAGGATACCGATTATACCCCCTTTGATACGGGAGCCTACGCCTCACGTCAAACCTACGTTAACGGTCAGGCTGTCTACAAGGCCGCCGTTGGTTTGCGCGAGAAGATCCTCACCTATGCCGAGCTGATCACCGGTCAGGCGAAAGAGGTGTTGACTATTGCCGGGGATCGGGTTGTCTATTGTGCACAGCCGGAGAAAACGGTGCTGACCCTGCGTGATCTGGCAACTGACTCTTATTACCACAAAAACAGAGGGGGGCAGATCACCAGCGAAGTCTCGTTCAAGACGCAGACCAATGCCCCCTCCTTTGGCTGTACTTTTGTAGATGTGGATGTTGATATTGAACTGTGTAAAGTCTACATCAAGAAAATTATCAATATTCATGACTCCGGTAAAATTATCAACCCGATGACGGCTAAAGGGCAGGTGCATGGCGGGATGTTCATGAGTATTGGCGCTGCTCTTTTTGAGGAGTTGCTGGTTGATGAAGTTTCCGGCCGGATCTACAATAACAATCTGCTCGATTACAAGTTTCCGACAATAACCGATACGCCAGATCTGGGCTGCGCTTTTGTCGAAACCGATGAACCAACTTCAAGCTATGGGGTAAAATCACTTGGAGAGCCTCCAACTATTTCACCTGCCCCGGCGATTCGTAATGCTATTCGTGATGCAACGGGTGTCGCACCAGATCGGCTGCCAATGTCACCGAAGAGCTTGTTTGTGCAGTTTAAACAGGCTGGGTTGATATAGTTGGGGGAATGTTAACAGGGTGTTTCGGACGTTCAGCTTAGGAGTGTAAAATGTTTAATATTGAAAAATATAACAAAGTTAAATCGGTCAGCGAAGCGGTTTCGCTGCTGGAAAAGAACCCACAGGCAAAGTTGATAGCCGGTGGAACTGATGTCCTGATCCGGCTCCGCGAAGGTGAAGAAGAGTACACTGAATTGATCGATATCCATGAACTGGCTGAGTTGATGAACATTGAGAAAAAACAGAACGGCGATGTTTACATTGGCTCCGCCGTAACCTTTTCACAGCTCATGGAAGATAAAATCATTAAGGATTGTGTCCCAGTCCTTGCTCAGGCTGCTGGAACCCTTGGTGGCCCTCAGGTGCGTAATGTTGCCACCATTGGTGGAAATTTATGTAACGGAGCCATCAGTGCCGATAGTGCGGCAGCACTTTTTGTCCTCGATGCGGTATTGGAGATTGAGGGGATAAAGGGGACTCGTGAGACCCCGGTCAGAGAGTTTTATCTCGGGCCCGGAAAGGTTGTTTTGGAACAGGGGGATGTCCTGAAAGCGGTTATTATCAAGCAGGAGAACTATACCGGCTTTGGCGCAAATTATTATAAATATGCCATGCGTAACGCCATGGATATTGCGACAATTGGTTGTGCCGCAACCTGTAAGCTTGATGGGGAAAAGGTTGCAGAATTAAAGATTGCTTTCACTGTGGCGGCACCGAAACCGATGCGGGCACAAACGGCAGAGGATGCCGCACGTGGCAAACAGGTGACAGCCGAAAATATAGAAGCTATTGCCGCTCTGGTATTAGAGGATCTGAACCCGCGTGATTCCTGGCGGGCATCAAAAAACTTCCGCTTGCATATTATTCAAACTCTGGCGCAGCGAGTTATTACTGCGGCCATTGAAGATTCAGGAGTGCGGCAATGAGAAAAACCATTTCGTTAGAGTTGAACGGTGAACAGCACACTAAAAATATTGATATCCGATTGTCTCTTCTTGAGCTGCTGCGTGAGGAGGGGCTGACCAGTGTTAAGCATGGCTGCGGTGTCGGTGAATGTGGTGCCTGTACCGTTCTGGTCAATAACACACCGATCGATTCCTGTATGTATCTGGCGGTCTGGGCGGATGGTAAAACGATTCGGACAACTGAAGGTGAAGTTAAAGAGGGTGAAGTCTCGCAAGTGCAACAAGCCTATATTGATGCCGGGGCAGTTCAGTGTGGCTACTGTACTCCCGGTTTCATTATGACCTCAACCGCATTTGTTGAGAAGTACAAGGGGCAAAGTGTTGATCGTGAACTGATTCGCAAAGAACATGCCGGAAACCTCTGTCGCTGTACCGGGTACGAAACTATTATTTGTGCAATTGAAAGCTGTTTGAAGGATTAGTTGAGTGGGGACTTTTATTTTAAGCATGGTCACCACTAATGAACAGTCTGGTTGTCTGGAAAATGAGAATGAAGACAGTTATTTTTGACCTGGACGGAACCCTGAGTGATTCGAGTGGTGGAATTTTTCGCTCAATTAACTATGCATTGAATAAAATAGATGCTCCGGAGATTTCATTGGGGGAGGTGGATCGTTATATCGGTCCTCCCCTCAAAGAGTCCTTCAGTTCCTTGCTGGAAACGACCGATAATGCCACTCTGGACACCGCAGTGCGGTTTTTTCGCGAGGATTATACCACTGCCGGCTATAAGATTAATGAATTATACCCAGGGATTGATCAGGCTCTGCAACAATTAGCTCAACGCGGCTATCAGTTATTTATCGCAACCACAAAACAGACCGATATCGCCTGTGAGGTGATGCGCTACTTTGATTTGGAACGACATTTTAAGGGGATCTATGGTGGAGCATCGGA
>Ga0256827_10002948_pt1 | contig 10900 bp, 9 predicted proteins | sample CV84metaG_FD_185977 | JGI IMG/M metagenome (GOLD analysis project Ga0256827, IMG submission 185977) | Hydrothermal vent microbial communities from East Pacific Rise, Pacific Ocean - CV84 | ecosystem: Environmental > Aquatic > Marine > Hydrothermal vents | place: Pacific Ocean: East Pacific Rise...
ATCAGATTCTATAGTTTCTAAAACCTCTAAAAGACCTATAATTAAAGTTGTAGCAGCAGTATAAGCAGTTGTATTTTGCTTTTGCTTTTTAATCTCAGAAGCAAGATTTAAGTAGTAACCTTTACCAGCACCAACTTTTTCAATAGCACTATTTGAAAGACCTAAAATAGCAAGTCCCGGTGGAAGCATAAGTGCTTTTTGACTACCAGCAATTAAACAGTCAATGTTTGTAACATCAATCTTCTCAACACCAACAGCAGTGATACCATCAGCGATAATCATAATATTTGGGTTTATAGCTTTAACAGCTTTTGCTATCTCTTCAACTGGATGACGAAGACCACCAGCAGATTCACTTATCTGAACTGCTATAGCATCTATATCTGAGTTTGCTTTTACAGCTTCAACGATAGCATCTACACTTACAGGTGTATTCCACTCATTTTTAATCTCAACAGATTTAAGGTTATGCGCAACAGCAATCTTTCCAAATCTTTCACCAAATTTACCAGAGTTAACATTTAAAAGTGTGTTATGACAAAGGTTGATAACAGCTGATTCCATAGCACCAGTTCCACTAGAAGCTATCATAACAACTTCATCTGTATTAAAAAGTTTAAAAAGATGTTTTCTAGTTTGAGCAAAAATAGCTTCAAATTCTGGTGTACGGTGGTGCATAGTTGCTTCACCCATAGCGTTACGAACATTTTGAGGTACTGGAGTTGGACCAGGAGTAAAAAGTAGCATTATAGAATCCCTACGATAGTTTATTTATTTAAAAACCTCGTATTATATCGAAATAAATTTAAAATTTAGGTTTTCGGCATTCTTGCTGTAATTGTATCGAGTGTTTTAAATATAGCATCCTCTTGAAAAGGTTTTACCATATAACCATTTGCACCTTTTTTAATCATTTTAAGAACACTTGCTTTTGAACCCTCTGTTGTCGCCATAATAATTCTTGTTCTCATCCACTCTTTATTAGCACGAACAGCATCAACAACCTCTTCTCCAGTCATATTTGGCATATTCCAATCAAGTAACATAATATCAATTTTTTGTTTTTTCATCTGTTCCATAGCTATAAGACCATCTTCAGCTTCAAAAATATTAAGCTCTTTCCAATCTGGTGCTTTAAAATATCTTTTTACTGTATTTGTCAGTACTCTTCTAACTATCTTACTATCATCTACTATTAATAAGTTCATTTTATCTCTTTTATGTGCTAAAATTTTATCCGAAATTTTAACATAATAATTTATATTTTTCTTTAAGGAGATAAAGTGACAATATTTGATTCTATTATACTGGGTGTCATAGAGGGATTTACAGAATTTTTACCAATCTCATCAACTGGTCATCTAATAGTTGCTAGTGAATTTTTAGGAATTGAGCAAAATAGTGTAACAAAAGCTTATGAAGTGATAATTCAGTTTGCTGCAATTCTAGCAGTTTTTTTTAATTATAGAGATAAATTTACTATAAAAAAAATAGATTTATGGAGAAAAGTATTTTTAGCTTTTATCCCTATTGGTGCTGTTGGCTTTCTGTTTTCTCACCAAATCAAAGAACTTTTTAGTATAACTGTTGTCGCTATTATGTTTATAATTGGTGGTATAGTTTTTTTACTTGTAGAGAGATTTTTTATACCTAAACAAATAAATATAATAAATGATGTAGAAGAGATTACTCTAAAACAATCAATGATTATAGGTTTTGCACAAATTTTTGCCTTAATACCTGGAACAAGTAGAGCTGGTTCAACCATTATAGGGGCATTACTTGTTGGATTAAGTAGAAAAGCTAGTGCTGAGTTTAGTTTTTTACTAGCTTTTCCTGTAATGAGTGCTGTTACTGCTTATGACTTACTAAAACATTATAAAGAGTTTAGTGATGCAAATATTTTAACTTTAGGTGTAGGATTTATTATCTCATTTATAGTTGCATATATCACTATCAAACTATTTTTAAAATTTTTAGAAAAATTTACATTTGTATTTTTTGGGATATATAGAATTTTATTTGGTGTACTTTTATTAGTTATATTTAGTTAATGGAATAATAATTGCTTTATAAAAATTAAGAAAGATATATTGTTTATATTTCTTTCTTATCTTATAGTTTAAAGGATATATGATGCATACTATTTCAGAATATAACACAAAATTAAATAAAGCTTTAGATAGATTAGAAAAATCTTTTTATCGCATAAGTTTAAAATTTCTATAAGTTGGTTTTAGAATCTTAAAATGGAATAACGGACTATTCATAGATTTTATACCTAGATTCCAAGGATGGAATAAATTTATAAAAAGAAACTCCTAAAGAGTTCCTATAATTTTTTTAGCAAGAGAAAGAGCTTTTGAACGATGTGATAACTTTTTCTTAATCTCATCATCTAACTCACCTAAAGTTTTATTGTACCCCTCTGGTATAAACATAGGGTCATACCCAAAACCACCATCTCCACTAGCCTCACATAAAGCTGTTCCATACATCCAACCATGAACACTATACTCAGAATCTTTCGTAACTATCGCTATCGCTGCTGTATAGTGTGCTTTTGATTCTTTATTACCTGTTGTTTTTATAGAATCCATCAATTTATATAAATTATCTTTATCACTAGCATTTTCACCAGCATATCTAGCACTATAAATCCCTGGTTTTCCATTAAGTATATCTACACTAATTCCACTATCATCAGCTATAACCATAATATCTTCATCATTAAGTGCTTTAAAAACTGCTCTAGCTTTTATAAGAGCATTTTCTTTAAATGTATCGCCATCTTCAACTATCTCAAACTCATCTATAAGGTCACCATAAGGGATAACTTCATAATCTTCACAAAGTTCTTTTATCTCTTTTACTTTACCCTTATTTCCTGTTGCTAAAACTAATCTCAAAATTTATCCTTACTTTTAAAAGTTTTCAATATAATTGCGAAATTATACTATATATAAAGGCTTTATATGTTCAAAAAAGTTCTTCCTCTCTCCTCCATTCTTTTTTTAAGATTCCTAGGACTGTTTCTAGTTTTACCAACTCTTTCTATTTATGCTCTTGAACTTGATGGTGCTACACCATTTTTAGTTGGTATTATTGTTGGTGGGTATGCTTTAACCCAAGCAATTTTTCAAGTTCCATTTGGTAATTTAAGTGATAAAATTGGTAGAAAACCTACCATACTTTTTGGTTTAGTTATTTTTCTTATAGGTTCTTTGATTTGTGCTTATGCTGATAATATTTATCTACTGATGCTAGGTCGTTTTATGCAGGGTGCTGGTGCTATCGGAAGTGTTGTAACTGCTATGATAGCTGACTTAGTTGAGGAAAAAACTCGTGGTCATGCTATGGCTATTATGGGTGGTTTTATCGCTATGAGTTTTGCTTTTGCTATGGCTCTTGGTCCTGTTATCGCTTCACACTATGGTATGAGTGTTATTTTTGTTATTACAGCTATCTTAGCAATTCTTTCAATCATTATACTTTTTACTAAAGTTCCAACTCCTCCAAAAATCAAACATATTTATCATGAAGATACAAAAACTTCAGATATTTTAAAAGATTCTAATCTTTTAGGTATGATTATTATCAATGCTATGCAAAAAGGGCTTATGACGGCTGCTTTTGTTATTATCCCTGTATTTTTAACAAAAGAGGAATATGGCTTTAACTGGGCAACAAGTGAATTATGGATGGTTTATGTTCCAGCTATGGTAGCGGGTCTAGTAGCTATGGGTCCAGCAGCAGTTTTTGGTGAGAAGAAAAATATACCTAAACAAATCTTTATGACATCTATCACTCTTTTTATAGCTTCATTTGTACTTATGGGAACAACAGATTCAAGCAAAGTATTTGTTATGGCAGTTGTATTTTTCTTTGTAGCTTTCAATATGATGGAACCACTTGTTCAGTCTATGATTAGTAAATTTGCTAAGGTACACCAAAAAGGTGCTGCTCTTGGTATAGCTAACTCAGTAGCTTACTTTGCTACATTTTTAGGTGGTACATTTGCTGGTCTTTATCTTGATGCTTCATCTCGTGAAACTTTAGGTTTAACTATTGGTGCTATTGGTGTTATATGGCTTATTTGGACAGCTTTAAAAATGAAAAATCCATTAAGATACTCTCATTTAGTAATTCCTGAAGATAATGTAGATTTTGATAAACTAAAAGCTTTAGAGCATGAACATATAGCTGAATGGTTTATAAATGAAACTGAAAAAGTTGTAGTTTTAAAATATGCTAGTGAAAAGTTAGAAGAAGATAGCTTAAAAGCTAAAATTTTAAAATAAAGTTTTAGAACTTCATAAAGAAGTTCTAAATAATCATCATTAAAATATGATGATTATTTTTGAGGAATTACATACATATTGAAGTAACGACCCTCAAATCTTGGTGATTTATCCATAACACCTATATCTTCAACCATTGGCCAAACACGAAGTAAAACCTCTTTACCAGCTTCTGGATGAGCCATCTCACGACCTCTTAAGAATACACGGAATTTTACATGAAAACCTTTTTCTAAAAATTCTCTTGCATGTTTCACTTTGTAGTTCATATCGTTTTCAGCAATTTTAACAGAAAGTTTAATCTCTTTTACAACAATCTTAACTTGATTCTTACGTTGTTCTTTAAGCTTTTTCTCTTCTTGGTATCTAAATTTACCGTAATCCATAATTTTAGCAACAGGTGGCTTTGCATCTGGAGCAATAAGAACCAAATCTAATTCTAATTCATTAGCTTTTTCCATAGCTTCATCAAAAGAGATAATCCCTAAAGATTCTCCCCCATCTACATTACATCTTAACTCTGTTGCACGAATATCATCGTTCATTATTACACGGTTTTTCTTACTCAAAAATTTACCTCATTTACTTTAGTTTGTATCAATTTAAGAAAATCTTCTTCACTTAAATTGTATTGTTCTCTTGTTCTTCTATCTCTAATCGCTACTGTTTTGTTAGCGATCTCTTCATCGCCAATAACAACTATCATAGGAACACGAGTTTTTTCTGCTGTTCTGATTCTTTTATTTAAAGAATCATTTTTACCATAGATTTCACTATCAGCATTAATGTCAATAAGTTTATCTGATAAAACCTTAGCATATTCTTTATGTGTCTCAGCTACTGGAACAATTGCTACTTGTGTAGGAGCAATAAACATTGGGAACTCACCAGCATAATGCTCAGTTAAGATTCCAATAAATCTCTCAAATGAACCAAGAATTGCACGGTGAATCATAACTGGTTGAATTTTATCATTACCCTCACCATTATATTCTAACTCAAATCTTTGTGGAAGATTAAAATCTAATTGAATTGTTCCACATTGCCACTCACGACCAATAGCATCTGTAATTTTGATATCAATTTTTGGACCATAAAAAGCTCCACCACCCTCATCTATTTCATAAGGAAGTGAGTTTTTATCCATTGCATTTTTAAGTGCTTGAGTTGAAATATCCCAAACAGCATCATCACCAACAGCTTTTTCAGGCTTTGTACTTATCATCATCTTATAATCAAACTCAAAAGTAGACATAATTTTATCTACAAAATCAACAACTTCTATGATTTGTTCCTCAATCTGATCTGCTGTACAAAATATATGTGCATCATCTTGAGTAAATTCACGAACTCTAAAAAGACCATGTAAAGCACCAGTCATCTCGTGACGGTGAACAACACCATACTCAAAATATTTAATTGGTAAGTCACGGTAAGAGTGTAACTCATCTTCATAAACCTTGATGTGACCAACACAGTTCATCGGTTTTACACCAAACTCTAACTCATCTATGTTTGTGAAGTACATATTTTCACCATAATTTTGGTAGTGACCTGAAGTTTTCCAAAGGTCTGAACGAAGCATCTCTGGACCACGAACAGGCTCATAACCTCTTTTACGGTGTGCTTTAAAAAGTAAAGATTCTAGTCTTGCTCTTAAACGACCACCAGCTGGTAACCAGATAGGAAAACCTGCTCCAACCTCTTCACGGAATGTGAAAAGTTTCATCTCATTACCAAGTTTTCTATGATCTCTTTTTTCAGCTTCTCTTAACATATCCATATGTGCTTTTAAAGATTCTTTATCTGCAAATGCTATACCATATATACGAGTTAACATCTCATTTTTAGAATCACCACCAAGGTAAGCACCAGCTACTTTCATAAGTTTAAAGTAACGAATAAGCCCAATAGATGGAAGGTGTGGACCACGACAAAGGTCTTCAAACTCACCTTGCTTATAGATAGAAACTGTTTCATCAGAAATTCTTTCCATAACAGCAAGTTTTAAATGGTCATCTTTAAATTTCTCTTTTGCTTCATCCATAGAGATAGAGTACTTTTCTATCTTATACTTTTTCTTAGCAAATGAAAGCATCTGTTTTTCAATCTTTTTAAGGTCACCCTCACCAATCTCAGATTCTGTTTTAAAATCGTAGTAAAAACCCTCTTTAACAGTTGGTCCTACATAAAATTTAGCATCTGGATATAAAGACTTAATAGCCTGAGCCATTAGGTGAGCTGTTGAGTGGCGAAGAACCTCTAGAGAATCTTCCGAGTTATCAAGATGAATCTGTTCACCCTCAAATCCTAACTCCTCAGCAGTTTGTAAATCAATAATTTTATCATTATGTTTTATTGCTATTGCATTCAATTTATAAAATCCTAGGTAATTTTTGTCCATATGATACTTAAAATTCACTTTAAAAGTTATGAAATATGGAAGAGTATAAATAACTTATAAAATAATTGTATAATGATATATGACAAATTTAACTTTACAATTATTACAATCTATACCAATTTTCTCAAAACTTGACTCTGATGAATTAAAATTATTACAAAAAATATCTAAATTAAAATCGTATAAAAGTAATCAAATAATATTTTATGAGGGTGAAGAGAGTTTAAACTTACATATAGTTATTGATGGGAAAGTTGATATTTTTAAAACAAATACAAAAGGTAAAGAGATAAGTTTAAAACAATTTATACCTTTCTCATTTATAGCAGAAATATCCAATTACAACCATATAAAATTTCCTGCATCTGCAAAAACGATAGAAGATTCCACCATTTTAATTATAAACTATAAAGAGTTTGAGCAAAATTTACTCTACCATCCATCTATAGCATCAAATATAATTGAATCTATATCAAAAAAAGTTTTAACACTTGAAAAACTAATATCTGAAAATATGACTATGGATGCAACACAAAGAATAGCAAAATTTATCTATGAAAATGAGAATCTATTTTTAAACCAAAAACATCATATTTTAGCTAATAAACTAAATATAACCCCTGTTACTTTTTCAAGAATACTAAAAAAATTCAAACAACAAAAGATTATTTCACTAAATAACCATATTTTAGATAAAGATTTACTAAAAAAAGAGTTCTCTTAACATAGGTAAATGATTTAATTTTTACTTTTAGATAGAGTTTTACAAAATTAAAATAAAAGAGAAAATATGGGTATGTTTTGTAATCAATGTGAAATGAGTATGCCAAATGGTTGTGGTAGTGCAGGTCAAAGTGTAGGAACTTGTGGTAAAGATGAAAATTTATCAAATCTTCAAGATACTATGATTTATGGTTTAAAAGGTCTTGCTGCTTATAGAGAACACTTAAATGAGTTAGCACCAGAACAAACTAAAAATGTAGATGATGTTATGAGTGAAACTCTTTACTTTACACTTACAAATGTAAACTTTAACTTTGATGACCACATCAAACAACTTATGAAAGTTGGAAGTGCTGGTGTTGAAGTTATGGATAAACTTTCAAATGCTCATACAGGTAAGTTCGGAATCCCAACTCCAGTTAAAATATCTCAAAATGTTGTTGAGGGTAAAGCTATCTTAGTTAGTGGTCACAACTTAGAGATGTTTGAAGAGCTTTTAAAAGCTACAGAGGGTAAAGGTATAAATGTTTATACACACTCAGAGATGTTACCAGCTCATGGTTACCCTGAACTTAGAAAATATAAACATTTAAAAGGTAATGTTGGTAAAGCTTGGTTTGATCAGGTGAAACTTATGGAAAAATTTAAAGGTACTTTTGTTGTAAATACAAATTGTATAGTTCCACCTAAGAAAAATGCTGATTATTTAGATAGAGTATTTACTTATAAAATTGTAGGTATTGAGGGTGCTAAAAAGATTGAAGGTTTTGATTTTACAGAGTTAATTGAGAGAACTTTAGCTTGTGAAGATACTAATATGAATGATGATTTAACACTTATAACAGGTCATCACTATAAAACTATCTTAACCTTAGCTCCACAAATTTTAGAGGCAATAGCATCTGGAAAAATAAAACAATTTTTTGTAATTGCTGGTTGTGATGCTCCAGGTAAAGCAGGAAATTATTATAGAGAGATGGCTGAGAACCTTCCTAAAGATTGTGTTATCATCACTTCATCTTGTGGTAAATTTAGATTTAACGATATCGATTTTGGAAATATTGAAGGGACAGAAATTCCTCGTTATTTAGATTTAGGTCAATGTAATGATTCTAACGGTGCTGTTGAGATTGCTAAAGCTGTAAGTGCTGCTTTAAATGTACCTATTAACGATTTACCAGTTTCAATAGTTCTTAGTTGGATGGAGCAAAAAGCTGTTATCATTTTACTTGCTTTATTTAGTTTAGGAATTAAAAATATTTACCTTGGACCAAAAGCTCCGGAGTTCTTAAATGATGATGTAACTAACTTTTTAGTAGATACTTTTGATCTACACTATACTGGAGATGCTAAAGAGGATTTAAAAAATCTTTTAATCTAGTTTAGATAATTGATATGACATAAAAGTCATATCAATTTTAAAACCTAAAGTTCAGTTTTTAAAACTGCTCCATTAGAAGCGTTGGATACTAAAAGTTGGTATCTTTTTAACCATTTTGATTTTACCTCATTTTTATAAGGTGTCCATTTTAGTTTACGCTCCGCTAAAATATCTTCACTTACATTTAATTGTAAAAGGTGAGCATCAGTATCTAACTCTATCTCATCACCATCTTCTATGAAAGCGATAAGTCCACCCTCAGCAGCTTCAGGAGAAACATGACCAATAGAAGCACCTTTAGTAGCACCTGAGAAACGACCATCAGTTATAAGAGCCACAGATTCACCAAGACCCATACCTTGAATAAGTGCAGTAGGAGCAAGCATCTCTTGCATACCTGGACCACCTTTTGGACCCTCATAACGGATAACTACAACATCACCAGCTTTTACTTTATGAGCCATAATTCCAGCGATAGCTTCAGGTTGAGAGTTAAAACAGATAGCTGTTCCTTTAAATTGTCTCATATTTGGAGCAATTCCAGCAGTTTTAACAACAGCACCCTCTAGTGCAAGGTTTCCAAATAGTATAGATAAACCACCAACTTGAGAGTAAGCATTTTCATTTGTGTGGATGATAGAAGTATCTTTAATGTTTGCATCTTTGATTCTCTCACCAATCGTCTCACCAGTTACAGTTAGAGCATCAAGATTTAATAAATCACCTCGACGGCTTACCTCTTTCATAACAGCATTTACACCACCAGCTTTATCAATATCCGCCATATGAACAGTTGTAAGTGATGGAGATATTTTAGCGATATGTGCTACTTTATCTGCTATCTCATTAATCTTTTCAATTGGAAAATCAACCTCTGCTTCTTTAGCAATAGCTAACATATGTAAAACAGTGTTTGAACTTCCACCCATCGCCATATCTACAACAAACGCATTATGAACAGCTTTTTCATTTAAAACATTACGAAGATTGTATTTAGAATCATCAGCTTTAGCCATCTCTACAATTCTCTTCGCTGCTTTTTTAACCATCTCAATTCGCTCAGGAGTCATAGCTAAAACAGTTCCATTACCTGGAAGTGCTATACCCATAGCTTCACAAAGAGTGTTCATAGAGTTTGCTGTAAACATACCTGAACAAGATCCACCAGATGGACAAGCATTACACTCTATGTCATAAAGCTCTTCATCACTCATATTTCCATCAGCATGTTGACCAACAGCTTCAAATGCAGTTGCTAAATCTATGGCAGTACCATCTTTTTTATGTCCAGCAGCCATTGGACCACCCGATACAAAAACAGTTGGAACATTGATTCTTAAAGCACCCATAATCATACCGGGAACAATTTTATCACAGTTAGGGATACAAATCATAGCATCAAGAGCATGAGCATTCATAACAGTTTCCATAGAATCTGCTATAAGTTCACGAGATGGAAGAGAATATAACATCCCCTCATGACCCATAGCAATTCCATCATCAACACCTATAGTATTGAAAACAAATGGAACACCACCAGCTTCACGAATAGCCTCTTTTACAATTTCTCCATATTCATGTAAGAAAAAATGTCCAGGGATAATGTCAATATAGCTATTTGCTATCCCAATAAATGGTTTATCAAAATCCTCATCTTTTAAACCAGTCGCTCTAAGTAAAGAACGGTGAGGTGCTTTGTCAAAACCTTTTTTAATAATATCACTTCTCATAAAAAACCCTTTATATAGTTTGCATTTTAATTTATAAGTGCGATTATATCATTTTATTTGATAAATTTTGAAATTTCTTTTAAAAACCCTTTACAAAGATAAATCTATAAGCTATAATTCCGGCATCAATTAGCAAATAGCTAACTGTAATTGGATGCGGGAGTAGCTCAGTGGTAGAGCATAACCTTGCCAAGGTTGGGGTCGCGAGTTCGAACCTCGTCTCCCGCTCCATAAATTTATTATTGTAAACTGTGAATTCATTCATTATGCCCGGGTGGCGAAATTGGTAGACGCAGGGGACTTAAAATCCCCCGGTAGCAATACTGTGCCGGTTCGAGTCCGGCCCCGGGCACCATTGATA
>Ga0256827_10002949_pt1 | contig 10898 bp, 8 predicted proteins | sample CV84metaG_FD_185977 | JGI IMG/M metagenome (GOLD analysis project Ga0256827, IMG submission 185977) | Hydrothermal vent microbial communities from East Pacific Rise, Pacific Ocean - CV84 | ecosystem: Environmental > Aquatic > Marine > Hydrothermal vents | place: Pacific Ocean: East Pacific Rise...
GGAAATAAAACAAGTGGTAACAATGCAGTAACAGCTAATGGTATCGCCTCGGTTATCCACCACGTAGCCATTAGTACTGTAATTGCTAATGTTATCGATATTTTCGGATTATTCGGAGCTATATTTCCAAAAAGTATTATACCAAGAAACAATACCATTCCTAACAATAATCCTATTATTTTTTTTCTTTCCATTTATCTTTTATAAAAATAAAACATTTTATTCTTTTAAAGTATTTTTTGAGTACTTTTGAGTTTAATTATTTTTATCTAAACTTTTTTACGATGAAAAATCTGTTAGTATTTTTAATATTGAGCACATCATTAAGCTTATTCTCTCAAAATCTCACAGGATACGGGACAGTAATTTTGCAAAATGGAACAAAAATTCCGAATGCAAATATTACAATTTCGCCTACAGCTAATACATCAATAATTTATAATTTTGTTTCCGATAAAAATGGAAATTACTCTTTCAGTTTTCCTGAAAATGGTAATGAATATAATATTTCTATTTCACCATCACATCAATCCTTACAATTTAATACTTCGAATGAAACTGTTAACTTACAATCAGGTATTTATAATATTTTAACCAATCAAGTAAACCTAACAAATAGTTTTGGTGGCATAACATTTTCTGTAGCAGATGAGAATGGCAGTCCTGTACAATATGCCAAAATTAATTTATACGATAGTAAAGCTAAATGGAAAATAGACTCTAGTAGTATTGCTCAATCTGTTTATACTGATGCAAATGGTATTGTAGTGATAGAATCGCTATTATCAACAAAATATTGGTTTAATATTAGTAAAGCCTATCAAACAAACAGATTTACAACTTATGATACGGGTATAGAAATTGACACAACTCAACAAACAAGTATTAGTGTAACAATTAGAGATTTAACACAAAATGAATTTTACTTATCAGGCTTATGTGATAATAAAACATGGATAACAGACTCAATGATTATATTTGGCAATAGCCAACCTTACGATGCTGACTCAAAACTATTATCAGACGGAACTTGGTGGGATTCTAACGGAAATTTAGGATATTGGTGGTTTAATGCTGGAGAAACAACTATGACCTACGATTATGATTCGGCAAGTACAAACGGTGGTGGCTCACAGGTTGAAGCTACAAACTTAACTATAACAGACACTAGTTTTATTGGTGATATGGATATGTCAGGTTTTTCTGTTACATATTATATGCATGCGGAGTACGACACAATAAATTTAACATTAAGCTCAAACGATACAACACTATATATTCCACAAGGCGAAAGTGTTACTTTAACATCTGATAAATTATTCATCAATTCATCGTATTGTTTTACTTGTTATACAACTTTAAGTCAATATACATTTAACATAAATGATGGGGGTAATAATGAAGTAATTTTAACAATGACAGATAGGTGTGGAAATTCAACAACCGACACAATTAATGTTGAAGTTGTTTTATATAGCAATATAAATTCAGACTTTAAATTGTCTGATATTAGCATATACCCTAATCCAACAAGAAATTATTTTAATATTAAAAGTGATGATTCTAACATTAAGCAGGTTAAAATTGTAAATATTAATGGTCAGGTAGTAAAAGAAATATCTATTAATAATAAGAATGCAAGAATAAACACATCCTATTTAACAGAAGGAATATATTTTGTAAATATTGTATCAACAAATTATAGCATTACTAAAAAACTTTTTATCAAATAATAAGTTTTAGTTTAAAATATACTCAAACCAAAATAACTTTTCAGTTTGAGTACATTAGCAAGTCGAGCATTTATGTTCGACTTGCTTTTTTTTTGATAACTTGTTAATAATTATGGTAGATAAAGATTGTGATAACTAAATTTAATAATTACCTATGCAAAAAATAAATTACACAAAATGATTAAAAGAATTTTAGTAATAACAGGTTTTGCTTTCTTAGTAGCAAGTTGCAGTAATAATACAGAAAATGCACCTGACGCAAACACAACAGACAGTACTGCTGTAGCAGAAGAAATTGTTGTAGAAAACATTGTAGATATTAATAAATTTGAAGATAAAGTTGGAGAATTTGCTGGTCAAGAAATAATAATAGAAGGTACTTGTGTACACACTTGCAAACATGGTGGCGGAAAAATGCACATTGTTGGAGATAATCCTGAAAATAGAGTTGTAATTATTGCAACCGACGAAAGTGGAAAATTTGATGCAGAAATGGAAGGTATTAAATACAAAGTTTCAGGAAAAGTTGTAGAAACTCGCATTGATTCAATATACTTAGCTAACATGGAAGCAGAGATTTTAGCTGGTAAAGAAAATGACGAAAAAGAAATTGCACACAATCATGGTCTTGGTCATGGACATGAGAATAATAACGATACTTCTGAAGCAGAAGAAAAAGAAATGAAGCTTATGCATGTTGATAATATGCGTAAAGAATTAGCTGAAAGTGGTAAAGACCATCTTTCATTTTATAATGTAGAATGTATTTCTTTTAAAGAAATTAAAGAATAGTAAACAATTACCGAATTGTTATGGCCGGCTTTAAAGTCGGCTTTTTTGTTTAAAAATATTTTAAACCCACAATTAGTTTTTCTTCTTAATTTCAATTTCTTTTGTCTTTTTCAAAACATATTTGCTAATAAAAGGGCCTGTAAATTCATGAATAATTGTTGCTCCCATTATTATTCCAATTAGTAAATTCGAGAAATCTTTAAAAATAGCTTGCTGACTAATTAATAGTGACAAGCCTAATACTATTCCACCTTGCGGAATTAAGCCTGCAAAAGCATATTTCTTCACATTTGGAGACATTTTCAACAAGCTAGTTCCTATTTTCATTCCTAAGAATTTACCTGTTAATCTTATAAGAATAAATACAATTATTAATAAAATAATTACACCAGTTATTGAATTAGTATTAAAATTCATTGCACTAAATACAAAAAACAATAGGAAAATTAATTCCTCAATACCATTTTCGGTAATATCAACAATTTTTTCATCTACTTTATTATAGTTTCTTATAACAAACCCCAATGTTAGGGTAGAAAATAGCTCATCAAAACCTAAAAAAATTGCAAGCCCATAAGTAAGACTTAATGAAGCAAGAAAAATAACAAGTAATGATTTATTTTTTGTAATTTTAAGAATACCTGTTGCTTTATTTAGTAAAAACCCAATAACTAACCCAGTTATAACAGCACCTATAATTTTATACGATATTGAATAAAATATATGAAAAACCGAAAGCTCCTCATTTCCTAAAATTGATTGAGATATTGATATTGAAAAACTAAATAATATTAGAGTAATAATGTCATCAAAAGCAGCTGCACCCAAAATAGCTTTACTTACTGGGCCTTTAGCTTTGTATTCATGAATTACAGCTAGTGTTGCAGTTGGGTCGGTTGGAGCTCCAAGCGATGCAATAATAAGACTAAAAGCAACTGCAGTAGATACCCCAAGAGCCGATAATGGCAATATGTATAAACTTATAAGAAGGAACGCTACAAAAATTAAAACAAAAGCTCCAAATGCTTCAGAAAAAGCTAAAGAAAATAATTTACGTCCTGTTTTTTTTAGTTCTTTTATTGAGAAACTACTTCCAATTTCAAAAGTTATAAACGCCAAACAAAAACTAGTTACTGTATCAGTAATTTCTAAAAAATCGTTAGGAATAACACTAAATATATTCGGATTTAGTAATAATCCTGCTATTAAATAACCCACTATTTTAGGAAATCCAATTTTTTCTGAAGCTACCGATAACAAATATCCGGTTATTAATATTATTCCAAAATAAAGTATATACATATTGTTGTTGTTACGAAACCTGTTTTACTATCAAGTTTATTAAGAAAATAAACTATACTAAAAAAGCAATACAAAGTTGCATCTTTTTTTTTTAATCTAAGTACAATACATGGTTAAAAAAAAATTACTCTTATTAAATTAACATTTTGTTAAAATCTATTTTTATATTTATGTTATAAAATAAATGCCAAAAGGTATTATTTTACCCATTCAATTTATTAAATTTGCATTGAAATAATAACAATTATGAGAATATCTGGTTTTATAAAGCTTCCTAGGCATCGTACATTTAATTATGTTCCTCGTTATTACGATGCACAAAAAGAAGAACTAGAAAATGTTGTAAGAAAAGCTGAACTTGGAGTTCCTCAAAAACTACACAAAACTGAGAAAAAAATTGATTATTATTTTAATCAACGCAGAGCAGATAACAAACAGTCGTTTATTCGTAGAATAATTGTTTTCACAACACTTATTCTTTTACTTGTTGCTCTGTATTATATTTTTGGCGTTATATATTATATTTTTTAAATGAGCGATATAATAAAATTATTACCAGATTCTATTGCAAATCAAATTGCTGCTGGAGAAGTTATTCAACGTCCTGCATCAATTATTAAAGAGCTTATAGAGAATTCAATTGATGCAAAAGCAAGCGAAATAATTATAAATATTAAAGATGCAGGCAAAACACTTGTACAAGTTAAAGATAATGGCTCAGGAATGAGCGAAACAGATGCTCGACTAGCTTTTGAGCGACATGCAACATCTAAAATTAGAGAAACCAACGACCTATTTAAAATAAATACAATGGGATTTAGAGGCGAAGCTCTTGCTTCAATAGCCTCAGTTGCTCAAGTAGATTTAAAAACAAAACGAGATGAAGACGAGTTAGGAATAAATATTCAGATTTCTGATTCAATAGTAAATTTACAAGAACCAGTAAGTTGCCCAAGGGGAAGTAATTTTCAAATAAAAAATTTATTTTTTAATGTTCCTGCAAGGCGAAAATTTTTGAAAGCAGACAATACTGAGTTTCGCCATATACTTGAAGAAGTACAACGAATAGCATTAACTCACCCCAATGTTGCATTTAAATTAATGCATAATAATGTAGAAATATACAATCTACAAAAAGCTAACTATCGTCAGCGTATTGTGGCTATTTTTGGTAAATCTATAAATCAGAATTTAATTTCGCTTGATAATGAAACCGATATTGTTAAAATTAGTGGTTTTGTTGGAAAACCAGAAAAAGCTAAAAAAACAAGAGGCGAACAATACTTTTTTGTAAATGGTAGATTTATGCGTCACCCTTATTTTTACCATGCTGTAAACGACGCTTATAAAAACATTTTACCACCTAATACTTTCCCATCGTTTTTTATATTTTTTGAGGTAAATCCGGCATCAATTGATATAAATATTCACCCAACAAAAACCGAGATTAAATTTGAAGAAGAAAAATTTATTTATCAGCTTTTGCACGTAACTGTTAAAGAAGCTTTAGGCAAATTTAATATTATACCTTCTATTGATTTTGATGTTGAAACAGATTTTATTATCCCTACTAAAACAGATAATATTTTTGTTAAGCCTCCTGAACCTAAAATAGACCCTAATTATAATCCATTTACAAACTCAAATCCTGGTTCATCATTTGTAAAAACATCAAAAACATATTTCGACAAACCAAATACCGATAATTGGGAAAAACTTTTTGAAACACCAGAGGCTGATAGTATTGAAAACACCTCTCAAATTAAGCAAAATAGTAACACTCAAATATTTGATAGTATTAAAACTGATTTCGATATATTAATTTACAAAAATAGTAATGTCGTTTTTGAATATAACGAGCAACTATTAATGATTAATTTAAGAAGAGCATCACATAGAATTAATTACGATTTATTTATTGAAAAAATAAAAAACAATAAAGGTATAACTCAAAAATTACTTTACATTGAGGAAATAGAATTTACAAATAACGACTATTTACTTTTAAATGAAATTTACGACGAACTTAGTGCAATTGGTTTTGATATTACTGAATGTAAACCAAATACAATTTCATTAAATGGCGTACCTAGCGAATTTGAAAATGGGAACTACAAACAATTTTTAGAAGAATTAATAGAAAAATACAGCAATAACAAAACAGAAATAAAAAGCGAAATATATAATATTATTGCTAATTTATTAGCAAAATCAATAACAAATTTACAGTCTGTTTTTACTAAAGAATCAGCAAAACAAATAATAAAGGAGCTTTTCAATTGTAATAACCAGTCGTTTACACCTAGTGGAAAACAAATAATTAAACAATTAGTATAACAAAATATACTATTTAGATTTATTTAGATTCATTTAAAATAATCTTATTATATTTGCAAGCATAATAATAAACTTAATTACATGTATAAACACCTAATTTTAATAATCTTTATTTTTCTTGTTACAAGTACATTTGCACAAATAGAAGGAAAAGAAGAGTTAAACCCCAATAAACAAACTACAACAATTAAAACAGATTCCATTGCTCCTGATTCACTTTCAATGTTTCAAAGGTTCAATAAGAAAGCCGAAGCACTTTTTAAAGTTCTGCCATTTCCAATGGTTTCTTATTCTACCGAAACAGGTAGTGTTTTTGGTTTGGCTAAATACAACATGGTTAACTTAGTAAAAGGCGATACCATTTCTTCAGCATCAAGTTTTAGTGGTTTAGTATCTATATCAACCGAAGGGCAATTTAAAGTAGTATTGGGTTCTAACCTATATTTAAACCAAAACAAATTAATACTTAATGGTGAAGTTCAATATGTTGAATATCCAGAATACATTTTGGGAATAGGAAACGATGTTAAAAGAGAAGATGCAGAACGTATAAAAACTAAACGAATAGTTTTTAAAAACAAAGCCCTTTATGCACTTAATAAATCAAAAACATTTTATGCAGGTATAACCCAAGAGTATAAAAATTATCTAATAGTTGAATCTCTTTCCGAAGATCTTGGCAGAACACCATATTTAGATAGTACAATGTATCCAGGATACGAAGGTGGTATTTCATCTGGTTTTGGATTAACTGCAATATTTGATAAAAGAGACCACAAATACAATGCTATGAATGGAGTATTTGCATCGGCAAGTTTTATGGCCTTTGGTAAAGCATTTGGTACCGATTTTAATTACAACTCGTTTGAATTTGATTTTAGAGCTTTCTACAATCCATGGTTTAAGCATGTTATAGCATTACAACTATACACCCAACAAAATGCAGGAAACGTTCCGTTTTATTCGTTAGGACAAATTGGAGGAACAAACCGCATGCGTGGTTATTATTTAGGTGCAATTAGAGATAAAGTTATTGCCGATTCTCAAATTGAATATCGTATGCCAATATGGTCAATTTTTGGAGTTACTGCTTTTGCAAGTGCTGGTAGAGTGGCAGAAAACTATAGCGACATGTCGTTAGACGGTTTGTGGTATGCAGGAGGTGTTGGTTTAAGAATAATGGTAGATAGTGCACACAGAGCAAATTTAAGAATTGACTTTGGTTGGGGACAACAAAATGCAAAAGCATTAGTTATTGGTTTTACCGAAGCGTTCTAAACCCATTTTTTCACAAACTTAACTACACAATAAAACAATTTTTGTAAGGTTTATTAAATATGGCAAAATATTTGTCTTATCTTTGAAAATTGTATGAAGAAAGCCTTAAAAATATTCATTTTTTCTTTACTAAGTATAGTCGTATTAATATCAGGAACATCTTTTGTAATTGGATATTTTTACGAAAACGAAGTAGTAAATATTGTTTTAAAAGAACTTAATAAAAATATAAAAACAGAAATAAATATTGGCTCTTACGATTTTTCTGTTATATCTAAATTTCCTGACGCATCATTAGAATTCAAAAATATTACAGCAAAATCCACTAAAAATTACAAATCAAAAAACATAAATGAAGATACCCTATTTACAGCCAAAAGTATTTTCTTACAATTTAATATTTTTGATATAATAAAGAAAAATTATAGCATAAATGCTATTCATATTGATGGTGCTTATGTTAAGGTTTTAACAGATAAAAATGGAGAAGAAAACTTTCATTTCTGGGTTTCAGACTCTACAAATTCAAGCAATTTTAAATTAAACCTAAAAGCTGTAAAAATTACAAAAACTGAAGTAATTTACACAAATAGAATTAACCATTCAGATATTAGAATATACACCAATAAATTTGCTCTTAAAGGCGATTTCACTTCCGATACTTATATTCTAAAATCAAACGGAAAGTTAAATATTAAGAAATTAGAGTTAAATAATGTAAACTATGCAACTGCCAATAATATTTCGTTAAAATCGGATATTAAAGTTGACAATAACACTTTTACAATAAAGCATGGAAAACTAAATTTAAATAAACTTAGTTTCAATATTAACGGTGTAGCTAATTATAAAAACAAATTAAATTTAGATATTAATATATCGGGTAACGATATTAATATTAAATCATTATTATCTATTTTACCAGAAATAGCAAAAGATAAAGTAAGCAATTACGAAAGTAATGGACAATTCTATTTTAACGGTACAATTAAAGGAGAAATTAGTAATTACTCTTCGCCAAATATTGAAACAGATTTTGGTATTAAAAATGCAGTTATTACAAACACAAGTTCAAATATTAAACTTACTAATGTTAATGCCAAAGGAAAATGGAGCAATGGAAATAAAAACTGTGCCGAAACGTCCTATTTACAATTAGACAGCTTAGATGCTAACTTAAATGGAAATAGAATATCTGGTAACTACAAAATATCAAATTTTAAAAGCCCAACAATTATTATTAATTCAGATATTAATACTGAACTAAACGAAATTGTAAAATTTTTAGATATTGACACTATTAAAACTATATCAGGTAAAATTACAGGACACATTAACTTTAAAGGTAAATTTAAAGATTTTAATAACATTTCAAACACTGATATTGCACGTTCAAAAACTACAGGTTATGCCAAATTAACAAATGTTTCGCTAAAACTAAAAGATTCAAATTTTGAAGTAAAAAATATTAATTCAGGTTTAAAATTCAACAGCAAAAGTATAACAATAGATAGTTTACGATTTAAACAAGGCAATAACGATTTCTTTATTAAAGGTTTCCTTTACAATATTTTACAATACTTTTTAGTTAATGATAAAGATATTAGATTATCGGGAACTCTAAAATCTAAAAACTTTGATTTAAACGAGTTATTAGAATATTTAAGAGCAAAAAAAGAGATAAAAGATAATAACACAAATATTAATATTGATGAATTTATTACTTACAACTTAAATTTTGACATAGACAATTTTAAATATAAAAAGTTTGAAGGTAAAAATTTAAAGGGTAACTTAAAATATTACGAAAAAACTGTTTCAATAAACAATATATCTATAAATACCTTAGATGGTAATTTTTCGGGAAATGTTTTTGTTCAAGAAATAGATAGTACAAAATTTAAACTAACAGCCAATCCTGTTTTAAAAAATATAAACATTAATAAAATGTTTACTGTATTCGATAATTTTGGTCAGAATTTTATAACAGCAAAAAACATAAAAGGTACAATTAACTCGAAAAATAAACTTAGCTTTTTAATGAATGTGAAAGCAGAAATAGACGAAACATCATTAAATGTACTATCTGATATTGAAATTAAAAACGGCGAGTTAAATCAATTTAAACCAATGAAAAAGCTATCACGATTCATTGCTTTATCAGAACTAGAAAACATTAAATTCTCTACTTTAAACAACCAAATACGAATTGAGAATAAAACTATTTATATTCCCAAAATGAATATAAAGAGCTCCGCTTTTACAATTACCGCAGGAGGTGAACATCATTTTAATGGTAAATACAACTATAAACTAAAGGTTTTGTTATCTGATGTATTATCAACAAAAGCAAAACAAGCAAAAAAACAAAATACCGAATTTGGTGTAATTGAAGACGATGGACTAGGACGTACCAGTATATTTTTAAATATTGTAGGAACAAAGAATAATGTAGATATTAGCTACGACACAAAAGCTGTAAAAGAAAATATTAAAGTTAAAGCTAAAGATGAAAAATCTAATTTAAAAACAATTCTTAACGAAGAGTTTGGTTGGTTTAAAAAGGATACTTCTATTGTTAAAACGAAGAAAACAAAATCAGAAAAAGAAAAAGCCAAAAAGAAGAAAAAAGTCTCTATACAATGGGATGATGATTAAAAAATATAACAATGTCGGTACTACACTATTTCTCAAACAACCCAAATAAACGTGCAAAATTCATATTTAATTTTATTGCACCCATTTACAAAATAGCTGATAAAGCTTTAGTTAAAAATTACCAAAAAACAATAGATATTCTCGACAATGAATTATCAATAAAAAACAAAACAGTACTAGATATAGGTACAGGAACAGGAGCATGGGCTACTACCTACAAAATTAAAAATGCAAAAAATATTACAGGTGTAGATTTTGCCGATAAAATGTTAAACATTAGCAAACAAAAACATCCCGAAATACATTTTGAAAAAGCCGATGCCGAAAATTTAATAAACTTTAAAGATAATAGTTTTGATATTGTAACCGCTTCGTATGTTTTACACGGAGTAAAACAAGAACGACGAAAAACTATACTTAAAGAAATGCAAAGAGTATCTGCTCAATATATTGTTTTACACGATTTTGTTGGAAAAACGCCTATATTTATTCGCTTTTTAGAATTTATGGAAAAAAGTGATTACAAATTTTTTAAACAGAATATTTGTAACGAACTAAACTCTATTTTTTCAAGCACTAAAAAAATTAAAATTGATAAAGGTAGCGGACTATACATTTGCTATAAATAGACTCAATATACTCAATCCATTTAGCTCTTAGGGAATTTATACGGGTTTATTTTTTCTTTTTTAGAGTTTAAAATCCTAAGCATAGCTTGTTACGCTTACTATTTTAAGTAAATAAAAATGAAAAAAGAAAAAGTAGAAAAACCGAAAAGCTATTTGGGGTCTGCTAAAA
>Ga0256827_10002950_pt1 | contig 10897 bp, 8 predicted proteins | sample CV84metaG_FD_185977 | JGI IMG/M metagenome (GOLD analysis project Ga0256827, IMG submission 185977) | Hydrothermal vent microbial communities from East Pacific Rise, Pacific Ocean - CV84 | ecosystem: Environmental > Aquatic > Marine > Hydrothermal vents | place: Pacific Ocean: East Pacific Rise...
TTCTGTTTTATTGGCAACATTTATCTCTAAAAGTTGATTTTGTTTCTCAATAAACTTTTTATAATTTACAACATATATGTAATATATCAACATCCCCACAACGATAAATATCACTAACGCAACCAATTCAAGAGTTAGTTTTTGATGTAAAATATCCAAAAGGTCTATATTTTTCAACTCTTTTGCAAGTATAAAATATGCCATAGGTTTTTTGTTTATATCGTGCAAAGTGTAGGATGTAAAAAGGTGTTTATCTTTTACTATGTACTGTTTGATTGCAAGACAAGATTTTAGGTTATGTTTAACTAAATTTAGTATGTGTGTATCTATATGTTTATTAGCTATATAATAATCATTTAAAAACCGATTTTTATCTGCGAAAACCAGTTGTTTTTTATACCTTTTATCAACAAGTAAAATATTTTCTATGCCATATTGTTTCATCTTTGTCGATATGGAATTAAACTTGGCAATAGTTTCGATAATACCTATAAGTTTACCATTCTCAAACATAGGCACGATAGATTTAAATGTTATATCAAACTTACCTACACTTATAGATGATATAACTTTTGGTGTTTTTAGGATTTTGGCTATGTCTATTCTTGCTTTTAAAACATTATCTTTATATTTGGTTGTCCATGAACGATATAAACTCACGCCATCTTTTGAGAGTAATTGAAACCAAACATTATGTAGTGATGAATTTTCTTTGAGTTTTTGAGAGAATTTTTTTAGGTTGATTTTATCTGTTTTTTTAGACAAAAGCAGTTCTTTGAGCGTGTCATTTTCCGACAAAGAAAGGCTTAAAATAAGAGTTGCTTCTAACTTTTCATTGATTAGCGTTTCCAACTCTTCTTTGATATTTTTAGAAGTTTCTAAATACTTTTCTTGAAGTTGTTGTTGCTCATTTTGCTTTATATATGTAAAACTAGCATAAAGGTAGATGGTCATTAGCAAAAAACCAACAAAAGACAGTTTATATCTCGACCATATACTCACAAATAACTCACAATCTAATTTTTACATACATTATAAAACCATTATTATAAAAATAAGCTTTTTTTGAGACTAAGTAGCGTTTTATACTCAAGAGGTTTATAAAAATAAAATCCCTGATATTTGATATGTCTGTTTTTCTCAAGTATATCTACCTGCTTTTTGCTCTCGACACCCTCTAAAACTATTTTCATATCAAGAATCTGAGCCATATTTATTATTGCTTTTAAAAGTTTTTTATCTTTTGGAGAAACTAAAACATTATCTAAAAATTTCTTATCTATTTTGAGTGTATCAAAAGGGAGTTCTCTTAGGTAAGAAAGTGATGAGTAACCTGTACCAAAGTCATCAAGAGAGAGATTGTAACCCATCTTTTTTATCTCTTTTAAAATTTTTGATGCAAGTAAAAGGTTACTTGACAACGATGTTTCTGTGACTTCAAGAACTATATTGTTTTTGTTAAAACTGTATTTTGTATCTAAATATTTTAGTTTATCTATCAAGTCATCATCATTTAAAAGTTTTACAGATATATTTATGGAAAAAAATATATCTACATCACTTAGTCTTTGTATGCTTTGTTCCAACTGCCAAAAAGTGACATCTTTGATAAGATTTATATCATCTTCCAAGATAGGTATAAAAACATCTGGAAACACCATACACCCATCATCAAACCAGCGAATAAGCACTTCACAACCTTTTATTTTTAGGTCTGAAGCAGCTATAATTGGTTGATAAAAATTAACAAGTTCACCATTTTTTAAAGCATTTTTGATTTTATGTTTTAGGAGTGTCGCCTTTTGAAACTGCTTTTGCATATCTATATCAAAAAATATGTGTCTGCCCTTTCCATTCTTTTTTGCTTCATACATCGCTATATCTGCTTTTGAGACAACATCTTGGTAGTTTTCATCTTTTTCATACAAATATATACCTATGCTTGAGCCAACAAAAACTTTTAAATCATCTATATTTATAACTTGCTTTATAGATTTTATAATATTGGAAACTATCTGCTCTATTTTTATTTTATCATCAATATTTCTAAGGATAACAGTAAACTCGTCTCCTCCAAGTCTAGCAACCATATCTTCTCGCCTTACTATGGCTCTTATCCTTTTAGATATGGTTTGCAAAAGTACATCTCCAACCTCATGTCCGTAAGTATCATTTATAAGTTTAAAGCCATCAAGGTCTATAAAAAGCAGAGCGAACTGTTTGTTTAAAAGATTTGCTTCTTCATGGATAATTTTTAGTTCATTTAAAAACAGATATCTGTTAGCAAGACCCGTCAGTTGGTCATATTTGGCAACTTTTTCAAGTTTGTTCGCCAACTGCTCTTTTTGGTCTATCTCATCTTCTAAATGGCTTGTTCTTTGTTTTACTTTCTCCTCTAAAAACTCTTTTTCCATCTCAAGTTCATCTAGTGTTTTTAAAACATTTTTGTATTGTGATATAGAGTATTTGGCATGTAGCCTAGAAGCTTTTTTAAGGGTTTTTATCTCATTTTTTAGCATATCTTTTGTTATTTGCATCACATCTTCTTTGTTAGTTGTAAAATCTCATCTATATAGCTGTTTATATTTTTCTCATCAAAATCATCACTGCATAGATATAGTTTATACTCTTTTTTTATAAGTTTTAAAAAGTATATCAGTGAATTTGCATGGTTGTACTCATCTATATTTAAACTCTCTATATCTTTTTGAGTTGCTATTTTTGGCATCTCGTTTGTAGCATAATCTACTATCAATATTTTTGCATCATCTTCAAAGTGCAAAGCCAGATTATCCCCACCAACACCACCTTCAATAACCTCAACACCATCAAGTTTCAGTTTTTTTAACTCTTCATAAACCACCATCCCAAAATTATCAGGATATGCAAAACGGTTACCGATACATATGATTTTTATCATGCTTTTAGAGTTACTTTTTTATCTTCATCACCGATAAAGTGAACAGTACAAACAAGACATGGGTCAAAACTTCTTATGATATGTCCCATCTCCATAGGATTGTCTGTATCTTTGATTTTTACACCGATGAGAGCTTTCTCCCATGCACCAAGATTGCCATTACCATCTTTTGGTGAGCCATTCCATGTGGTTGGCGAGATGATTTGGTAGTTTGATATTTTAGAATTTTTTATCTTTATCCAATGCCCCAAAGCACCCCTTGCGGCATGTGTAATCCCTATCCCCTGAGTATTTGGCTTGATTTTTGGTTTTGTGTAGATCGGTTCTTTTTTATCTCTGATGGCATCATCTATCTCACTGGACATAACCTTGATATATCTTACACCCCTTAACATCCTTGCTAATTCTCTTAAAAAAGTACTGTCTGAGTATTTTTCATAAAACTCTAAAAACAGTTTATTTCCCAAAGCCAACTCTTCACCCAATGCACCAGTTTGCATCGCATTTTCATCATATCTTGGAGCTTTTGTAAATGAGTAGGCACCATCTTTTGTGGCATGTGGCTTTGTTACACCATTCATAGGGTTTGTAACTTCCCCATCATACCAGGCATAAGTTACATCTTCTGTGATTTTTGAGATATCGAGTTTGTTTAGTTTTGTATCAAAACAGCCAGCAGGTATAACTGTTGAGCCATCACTGTTATCTATAGCACCATAATTTAAAAAGCCATAACCTGTTGTACCACTATCTAAAAGTCCAACCTCTTTTGAGATGTTGTAAAACATAGACACATGGCTATCTTCATTTTTTTCTACAAACTCTTCAAACTTCTCTATCGAATCGATTTGTTCAAACTCCTCAAGTGAGCATTTTAAAACCTCTTTTTCATACCAAAGTTCAAATTTTTTAATAAGATGTCTGATACGAAGCAATTCCAAATCATCTGAGAGTACATTAAGTCCACCTGGAACCATATGGGAGGTATGTGGCCACTGTCCACCTATATAAGCTATGATTTTAAGTATGTTTTTAGTTGAGTCAAGAAGATTTTTAGAAAGTTCCCCTTTAAAAGGGGCATAATATTTTTTTGCACTCTCATAAAAAGAGTAGTCTTTGTAGTACTCATGTGCAAAATCTGCCATAAACATTAAAAATACCTGTTTGATATCACTTTGTAGATTTTCACAGATGATTGATAGATTTCTAAGTCTTAAAGCCTGTGGTGGAGGTGTGATACCATAAGCATCTTCAAGTGCTTTTACTGCCGCACTCAGATGTGAGATAGAGCAGATACCACAAACTCTTGGTGTCATAACAAGTGCATCAAGTGGGTCTCTTCCCTTTAATATGTTCTCAAAACCTCTATATAGTGTTCCAACACTTTTTGCATCTACAATCACACCATCTTCTATCTTGACTTTTATATCTAAATCACCCTCTACTCTGTTTAGTGGGATTTGAAGTTCAACTACTTTTTTTGCCATTTTATACCTTCTGAGTTCTGTCTTTTAGTCTTTTTGGAGCAGCAGCCCCTGCCATATCTTTATATGCCAAATAATGCGCCCTGTCCACCCCTTTTGGAAGTTCTATCGGAGTACCAACTATACTTGGAGTTTTAAAAAACGGATAGCTTTGTGGAAAATCTGGTCTGGCACATCCAAAACACGGAACACCTGCTCTGGTTTTTGAGTTTACTTCATTCCATAGATATTTATTACAAGCAGAGTTTGTTGTAGGACCTTTACACCCAAGATGAAAGAACATACAACCTCTCTCACCAAAGTTTTTTTCCTCAACTTTGTACTCATGGTACTCATTTCTTGTACACCCTTGATGAACAGTAAAGTTGTATATCTCATCTATGGTATTTGTTTGTGTTAATTCTATGGGCAGATCATTTATAATCTCTTCTACAACCACAGTAAGTGCTTTTGGATGTATGGGGCAACCTGGCAGGTTGATAACGGGATAACCTGATTTTGTTAAAAAATCTTTACCTAAAAATCCACCCTTTTCATAATGATGAAAATTTAGCCCTATCCCATCCATCTCATCATCATGTGAGCCAAAACCACCAAAAGAAGCGCATGTTCCAACAGCTATGATATATTTTGCTTTTTGTGCCATAGCGTAGATAAGATCTTTTTTTGGTTTTCCCATAAAAGTATCAAAAAGTCCAGTTCCATCAGGACCTCTGACAACATTTCCCTCCACGCATAAGATATCAAGCTCTTTTTTATCACTTAAAATATCATCTAAAAGTTCTTTATGTTCAGAAAAACTGATGTTAGACAAAGAGGCATGATATAAAATATCTATACTATTTATCTCACAAAAATCAAAAAAATTACACTCACATGTAAGAAGTGACATACTGTCACCACTGCACCCACCACTTTGAAGCCAATATAGGTTCATAACTACTCCGTTACCCATTAAATAAAAGTTTGGGATTATATCAAAATACGAATGAATACTCATTTAATTTTAAATTTATCCTCTATTTTAAAATTAATTATTTTTTAAGACTATCAAAAGAAAAATATAGATACTATTACAACTGAATGATTATTCATTTATGAGTAATTAAAACCAATGAAGGATTAACTATGGCAGATAGAAGAGATGCCTTGATGCAACTGTTTAGTGCTAAAGGCGCAAAAGTTAATACAAATCGTGGTGAAAAATACTACGATAATTTGCTTAGTCAAATGAATGAAAGGCTAAGTGAGTTAGAAAACACACCTGTTGCCAACAAAATTTCTATAGACAATGTGTTAGAGAGCGAAGGTCTGACAAGAAGAGATTTTATGAAGTGGGCAAGTGCGGCATGTGCGATGCTTATGCTACCAGCACAATTTACCCCTCTTGTAGCAAAAGCAGCAGAACTTATGAACAGAGTTCCTGTTATTTGGATAGAACTTCAAGATTGTGCAGGTAACTCTGAAGCGATTTTAAGAAGTGATGCTCCAACTATTGATGAGTTGATTTTAGAGACAATTTCACTCGAGTTTAATGAAACTCTTATGGCAGCAGCAGGTCATGCAGCAGATGAGCATCTTGAAGAAGCTATGAAAACTTTTAAAGGTAAATACCTTTGTGTTGTTGAGGGTTCAGTTCCTTTGGCAATGGATGGTTTTTATGGAACTATTGGGGCAACTGGGGAGAGATATATCGATCACCTTAAAAGAGTTGCTGGAGATAGTGCTGCTGTTGTTGCAGTTGGAACTTGTGCTACATTTGGTGGTGTTCCAGCAGCTGCTCCAAACCCAACTGGTGCAGTTGGTGTACAAGATGTAGTTAAAGGTAAGCCAATCATTAACATCCCTGCTTGTCCTGCAAATCCTGCAAACATTACAGGAACCATTTTACACTTTGTTCTTAGTGGTCAAATACCTGAACTTGACCATCTTAATCGTCCAAAATTTGCATTTGGTTATCGTATCCATGACAACTGTGAAAGAAGAGCGCACTTTGATGCAGGTGAATATGTGGAAGAATGGGGAGATGAAGGTGCTAAAAACAACTTCTGTCTGTATAAAATGGGATGTAAAGGTCCTATGACATTTAACAACTGTTCTGTTATAAAATATAATAGTGGAACAAACTGGCCAGTAGGTGCTGGACATGGTTGTATAGGTTGTAGTGAACCTGATTTTTGGGATAAATATGCACAAGAGAGACCTATGGCTGATACAAGATTTAAAGCTCCAACAGGTGGAGTTGAAAAAAGTGTTGATGAGTTTGGTTTAGGACTTTTAACTGCAGCTGGTATCGGTATCGGTATCCATGCCGCAATGAGTGCAGTAGCTGGAAAAAGCGAGGAGTAATAGATGAGTAAAAAACATATAATAGTAGATCCTATAACTAGAATTGAGGGACACTTAAGAGTTGAAGCAGTTATAGATGAAAACAATACCATAGTAGATGCACTTGCATCTTCAACTATGTTTAGAGGGATTGAAACCATTTTAAAAGGTAGAGACCCTAGAGATGCAGGTCTTCTTGCTATGAGGATTTGTGGAGTTTGTACAGGTACTCACTATGCTAGAAGTATAGAAGCAGTTGAACATGCTTTTAATGTAACTGTACCAAAAAATGCAAGAATTGTAAGAAATCTTCTTCAAGGTGCATTATATCTACACGATCATACTGTTCACTTTTATCATCTTCATGCACTTGACTGGGTAGATATCGTAAGTGCCTTAAAGGCTGATCCAAAAGAAGCAGCTCAAGAAGCATTTAAATGGAGTGATAATCCATATATGGTTGGCGAGGGTGATCTAAAAACTATTCAAGAGAGACTTACCAAGTATGTAAAACAAGGTCGTTTAGGACTTTTTGCAAATGCTTACTGGGGTAATAAACACTATAAACTTACACCTGAGCAAAACTTAATCGCTGTTGCTCACTATCTACAAGCACTTGATATGCAAAGAGATGCTTCTAAAATGATGGCAATCTTTGGTGGTAAGATGCCTCACCCACAATCTATAGTTGTTGGTGGTGTTACTTGTGTTCAAGACATTCAAAACCCTGCTCGTATTGCTCAGTTTAAATCACTTCTAAATAAACATAGAAACTTTATAAAAAGAGCTTATCTTGCTGATGTTCTCATGGCTGGAACTGTTTATGCAGATGAAGCACTTGATGGAACTGGTGCAGGACTTAAAAACTACATGAGTTATGGTGACTTTAGACTTGATGATACTGACTTTTATTCAGCTGCTCTTTTATTCCCTAGTGGTATTGTACTAGATGGTGATTTAAGTAAACTTCATCCACTAGATCAAACTAAAATTGCAGAAGATGTATCTCACGCATGGTACACAGGAGATAAACCACTCCACCCTTATGATGGCGAAACAAACCCTCACTATACAGGTTTGGAGAAAAAAGATGATGGTTACTCATATCTAAAAGGTGATGAAAAATACTCTTGGATTAAATCTCCTATTTATGATGATAAAAGAGTTGAAGTTGGACCACTTGCTCGTATAGTTGTAGGTCTTGCTGCAAAAGATAAAAACATCACAAAATATGCAACTGGTTTCCTAACTAAACTTGGAAAATCACTTGGACTTGGTAAACCTGCACCTGCTAGTGTTATCTTCTCAACTGTTGGTAGAACAGCAGCCAGAGCGATAGAGACTGAACTTATGGCAGATGTTATGATGGACTGGGTTGATGAACTGGCTAAAAATGTTGCAAGTGGAGATCTCTCTACATGGACAGAATTTGATTTTGACACTGTAAGTAAAGATGCCAAAGGTTACGGTATGGCTGAAGCACCTCGTGGTGGTTTAGGTCACTGGGTAGTTATCAAAGATGGTAAGATAGAAAACTATCAAGCAGTTGTTCCTTCAACTTGGAATGCGGCACCAAGAGATTATAAAGGTCGTCTTGGAGCTTACGAAGCAGCTCTTATAGGTACAAAAGTAGCCGATCCTGATCAACCATTAGAGATACTTAGAACTATCCACTCTTTTGATCCGTGTATTGCGTGTGCTGTACACATCATAGATACAAAAGGAAGAGAATTGGGTAGCTTTAAAGTAAATACGAGCTGTGCTATTTAAAGGAGCATACTATGAGTTATAAAAAAGTAGAGAGGATGACAGGGTTTATGAGAATAAACCACTGGGTAGTTGCTTTATCTATGATAGGAGCGATTGTCACAGGTCTTTATATTGGTCATCCATATTATCAAAGTTTTATAGCTGATCCAACTGCAACCAAGTGGGTAATGGCTTGGAACAGATGGGTTCACTTTATGATAGCTATTATCTTTGATGTTAGTAGTATTGTGGTAGCTTATATGTACTTTTTTTCAAGATTTGAGAAACCGTACAAAAAGCTCATACCAAATGGAAAAAATATAGCTGAATTTTTTGCAGTGCTTGTAAATCTTTTAACTTTCAACAGAGTTAAAAACTTTGATAGTTCACATGCCGATAGTTTTAATGCTGTATTTTTCTTCATATTTCACATGATGTTGGTTTGGATGCTTTTAACAGGGCTTCAACTATATGTTCAAGGACTTGCATCTGGGCTTAGTTCCATAGGTTCTTGGTGGCCTGCAATGCTTCATCTTTTTACAGATTGGACATTAACGGCAACTGGTGGAACAAATATGGATGTTAGATTATCTCATCATTATACAATGTACTCTATCATTGCATGGGTGATGTTTCACATCTATTACCAGGTATGGAGAACTGTATTTTGGAAAGAAGCAGATATCTCCATCGTAGTTGGTGGAAGTAAATATGTAAAAGAGGGTTAAAAACCTCTTTTGCACTTTTGAAGGTGGCTCTAAATACGACTAAAGTCGTATCTCCTTGGTTGGAGGTACGGTTTTAACCGTATTTATGATATAAATCAAGGAAAATATTTGAAAATAGCAATAATTGGTGCAGGAACTGTAATCTTTCAGGATGAAGGTGTTGGTGTATATGCTGCAAGATATTTAGAAAAAAACTATAAATTTGATGGGGATGTTACCCTTGTAGATGGTGGAGTGCTTGGATTTAAGCTGATGGTTTATTATCAAGAGTATGATAGAGTTATCATCCTAGATACAATCACTATGAAAGATGAAGAGGCTGGAGCTATCTATAATCTACCAGCAGAAAAACTGCTTGGTCTTGGAAGCTACAAACAAACAGCACATGAAGTTGAGATAGTTGAGATGCTTGAGATTTGCTCACTTTTAGAAAAAATGGCAGATACTTCCATAGTTGGGATAGTGCCAAAAGATATTTTAGAAGTTAAAACAGATCTTACACCTGAAATAAAAGATAAGTTTTTTGATTTTGTAAGGGTGGCTTTGGGAGAACTTGATAAAATGGGTATAAAATATACTAAAAATGAAGATGAGATAACGCTAGAAGAGATAATACAAAGTTATGCAAACCCAACAGCACAAAGGGATTTACAACATTTAAAAGGAAAAACAGACTAATGGCTATTAAACAAGTTATAAATTTTAATTCTAATAACGAATATTTTAAAGGTTTTTTACAAACAATTATAAAAGAGAGTGATATTGATGGAAGTGTTTCTCAAAAAGATAAAAAGATAACTTTACTCTTAGATGACAAAGAGAGTTCAAAACTTGAAAAGTTTAGTGAACTTAGCAATAAATATCTTCCACACTCTATATTTTTAGGTGATATAAAAACAACTCAAGAAGAGATAAACATAACACAAAGCGATGAAAAATCAAAAACTTATGACATAGGACTTTGTCCAAAATGTTTAGAAGCTTTAACAGACCCTGCGAGTGAGAGTTATCTTGATGATGATCTAAAATGTACCCACTATTCAAATGAAGCAGGATACTACAATGATACAACTTTCTTTACACCACATTATACAGATGGATGTGCTGTTTTAGTCGCTGATACATCTAAAATAGATGAACTTTTTATCATCACAGATAAAGAAAAAGAGGTTTTATTCTCTATTGAAAAACCAACTTTAAAAGTTACTATTTGTGATGAAGAGCTAAAAGGGCTTACTGGTAAAAACTATATACATATAAAATCTCCTTACAATGTCAGAAGTACTTTGGCAGCTTTAAATGCAAAAGACAGTGATATACCATATCTGTTTTTTCAAAATAATCATGACCTTGATATCGTAAAAGTTCAAGAAAACACAACTATCATAAGAGCCTCAAGAGTAGCTGATGAGTTAGAAAACATAGATGAGGACAAAGTCTTAAACAGATTTTTAAACATCTCAAATGAAGCTGGATTTGTTGCCAATGCGTTAGGTGCAAATATGAGCATATCCAATGGGATATCTTTTGTTCATGCTGGTAGAGTTGGTGCAGAATATGTTTTAAAATTTCAAAAATTTAATCTTTCTAAAATGCTTCAAAATATGAAAAATGATGAGATACAAAGCAGACTTCTAACAAATTTTGGTGCAAAATTTCAAAATATCATAGATGATTTAAACTCATAT
>Ga0256827_10002951_pt1 | contig 10894 bp, 9 predicted proteins | sample CV84metaG_FD_185977 | JGI IMG/M metagenome (GOLD analysis project Ga0256827, IMG submission 185977) | Hydrothermal vent microbial communities from East Pacific Rise, Pacific Ocean - CV84 | ecosystem: Environmental > Aquatic > Marine > Hydrothermal vents | place: Pacific Ocean: East Pacific Rise...
AAATATAGGTATAGGGACTTTGATCAATAAAAAGCTTATTGCGGCAAGCCATATTTACCGCATGACACTGAATTCAAATGTAGCACATGTTAAATGCCTTACAGCCATTGATGCCGAGGTCCTTGAATTTATTGCACGTGAGGGATCGAAGATTGTAGGCAAACCGCTCAAAAAGCTGGGACTGCCTAAAGATGTGAATATTGGCGGTATTATACGCGGTGCCGAGGCTATTATTGCAAATGGTGATACTGTTATTCAACCGGAAGACAAAGTGGTGGTTTTCGCTTTGCCATCAGGAATCAGTAAAATTGAAAAAATGTTTTCATAAACAGAGAACAATTAAGGAACAGAGATGCTGAATTTTAGATTTATTCTTTATACGTTAGGCCTGCTTCTGATAATAGAAGGGTTGTTCATGCTTTTATCGGCAGGAGTGGCTTTCATGTACGGAGAATACGATCTTATCTACCATTTGGTTTCGTCTGCAGTTTGTGTCGTTCTTGGGGGGACAGGAGCCTGGCTGACGCGCGATGTGGAAAAACATATCAGTAAAAGGGAAGGATACATTATTGTATCGATGGTTTGGATAGTTTTTTCCATGTTCGGATTACTTCCTTTTTGGCTCAGTGATGCCATACCTTCATTTACCGATGCTTTTTTTGAAACAATGTCAGGGTTCACTACCACAGGCAGTAGTATTCTGAACGATATCGAAGCATTACCTCACGGCCTTCTTTTCTGGCGAAGTATAATTCAGTGGCTCGGAGGAATGGGCATAATTGTTTTGTCGCTGGCCATACTGCCTATACTGGGCGTGGGAGGGATGCAGCTTTTTGTTGCCGAAGTGCCCGGCCCTGAACCCGATAAACTTCACCCCCGTATTGCCGAAACAGCCAAAAGACTTTGGGTCATCTATCTCGGCTTTACTTTAGTTGAGGCTTTACTCCTGTTTGCCGGCGGCATGAGTGCTTTTGATGCAATATGCCATTCATTTACAACGATGGCCACAGGCGGGTATTCAACAAAACAGGCAAGTATAGCTTTTTACGATTCGGCATATATTCAGTATGTCATAATCCTGTTCATGTTCATTGCCGGAGCGAATTTCACGTTGTCGTATCATGCTTTTCACGGCAGGTTCAAGAAAGTGATACACAATGAAGAGTTTCGTTTCTACTTTGGTTTTGTAATGATCATATCAATAATAATTGGCACAGTGCTGTATTTTACCGGTGATGATCTGGGGATTGAAAGATCATTTAGGGAGGCTTTGTTCCAGGTAGTTTCAATCATTACCACTACCGGATATGCAACTGCCGATTATTTGTTGTGGGTGCCGTTTCTTAGTCTGATGGTGTTTGTATTGATGTTTTTCGGAGGATCGGCCGGATCAACGGGCGGCGGGATCAAAATAGTTAGGATAGTTCTGCTGCTCAAAAACAGTGCTTTGGAACTTAAAAGGCTGGTCCATCCTAATGCGGTGATACCTGTCAGGCTGAACAATAAAGCTGTTTCGCAGACAATTGTAACCAATGTGCTTGCTTTCGTGGTATTTTATATTTTAATTTTCGGGGTAAGCACTATCATCATGTCTATCATGGGATTTGATATGGAGACCTCTCTCGGAGCTGTGGCCACCTCTTTGGGCAACATTGGACCGGGACTCGGGGATGTGGGCCCGAGTGCTACTTTTGCCGATATTCCTGCATTCGGAAAATGGTTCCTTGCATTTCTGATGCTTCTCGGACGTCTTGAATTGTTTACTGTATTGATGTTGTTTGCCCCGGCGTTCTGGAAACAATAATGCACATATTGTTTTTTTTCTAAGTGAGAAGCTGTCTAAAAAGTATGTTTTCTCGCAAAGTCGCAAAGACACAAAGAAGAATCAGTATTGTATCTCAGACAATAAACTTTGCGACCTCAGCGCCTTTGCGTGAGATTTCCATCGTTTATGTTCTTTTTAGACAGTCTCTGATCCTTAACCCAGGTCAACAATACCTTTCCCCTGTCGTATTATTTCAAATTCATCCCCGGTGCAGTCGATAACTGTACTCGGTTCATTGTCGCCATAACCCCCGTCGATGACTATACTTACAAGATCTTTGTATTTTTCATGGATGAGTTCAGGATCGGTGGTATATTCTAATATGTTATCCTCATCTTTAATGGATGTTGATAGTATAGGATTTCCGAGTTCTTTGACAAGTTCAAGTATGATATTGTTGTCCGGGATTCTTATTCCCACTGTTTTTTTGTTGCTTTTAAAAAGTTTTGGAACATTGCTGTTAGCCGGAAGGATAAATGTGTAAGGTCCCGGGAGCAGATGTTTCATTAATTTAAAGGTAGTGTTGCCAAGCGGTTTAGTAAACCCGGCAACCTGTTTGAAATCGTGACAGATGAAAGAGAAGTTGGCTTTTTTCAGGTTAACTCCTTTTATGCGGGCTATTTTTTCTACTGCTTTGTTATTGTAAATATCACATCCCATTGCATATATTGTATCTGTGGGATAGATTATCAGTTCACCGTTTTTTAAAGCTTGCATAACCTGGTCAATAGATCTTTGATCAGGATTGTCGGGATGTATTCTTATGATCATGTCAATATGTTTTTAAATTTTGACAGGTGAAGTTCTATCATACAAAATAATAAAAAAAGTTAACTAATCTTAATATTTTGAGTGTTTATAAAATAGAATTGCAATAACAATATGAATTTATTTTCTTTAAAAACTATTAATTGCATCTGCATGTTTGGGGGAACAAAAGGGGGTGAGGTAAAAACCGGAAGTAGGTTATTCGGCGATTCTAATGCATTTTCGTAGAGAGAGGCACTATTTAGTCCTTTTTACCGAAACTGTTTGATTTTCTTTTTTTGTTCGAAAATGTGTGTTTACTTAGTGACACAATTTGAGGGTTTATCTGCAAAATGAATAAAGCTAAAAGGTACATACGAATTGAACAGCAAATTAAAGATCTGATAGAAGATATTGATAACCCGTTGTCGAAAATGGCAACTATCAATGCTGTACTACATCATAAAATGCCCGGCTTTTTTTGGACCGGTTTTTATTTGCTTGACAACGGAGAGCTCATGGTCGGGCCATATCAGGGTACGCTGGCATGTATCCGTTTGAAGAAAGATACCGGTGTATGCTGGGCAGGTATAAACAGAGGCCGGACAGTAATCGTTCCCGATGTTGAGAAATTTAAAGGACATATTGCCTGTTCCTCCTTACCGAGATCCGAAATAGTTGTTCCTGTATTTGACGTGACCAACAAAGTTACATGTGTATTAGACGTTGACAGCAGAGAATTGAATAATTTTGATGAAACAGATCGTATGTATCTTGAGAAGATAGTACATTTGATCCATCATTAGATCAAACCGGATTAAACTTTTAATATTTTTTGCATGAACAAACTGATAGTTTTTATCTCTTTAATATTTATACCTATATACCTGACGGCACAGCAGGAATCAGCCGAACTCGTTAAGCAGGCCGTTGAGCTTAACAGCGATGGAAGTTACAACAGGGCGGTCAAGTTACTTACAAAAGCCCTTAAAGCTGATAAAAACAACCTGGCTGCAAAATATGAACTTGCCTATGCATACCTTCATACGGGTAATGCCAAAGGTACTGTGAAATACAGCAGACAGATCATTCGTAAGGGTGATTCGTTAAAACTTGAGGCTTACCTCTTGCTGGGTGCAGCTTACGACCAATTGGACAAAGGAAAAGAGTCATTGAAAATATATGACAAGGCTGTGCATGAATTTCCGGGGAATAATCTGGCATTGTTCAACTTAGGTCTAAGTTATTACAATAATAATGATTTAGAAATGGCCGAACGCAGTTTGATAAGGTCAATTGATGTTGATCATACTTATGCCCCCAGTCATTATCTGTTATCTCATGTTATGCTTAGGAAGGGGGAAACAATAAAAGCAATGTTATCACTTTATTACTTTCTGTTGCTCGAGCAGGACACAGAGAGGTCGCAAGAGGCTTTTGATATGCTTGTTGAACTATGGAAATCGGGTGTGAATATCACTGATGACAGTAAAATAGTGTCGATTGATAAGTATGGGGATGATTTTTATAAGATGTTGGATCTTGAAATAAAATTAAAAACGACATCTTATAAAAATAAGTTTGAACCTGAAGAAAGACTTCATGTGTTTGTTGCCAATACAGAAATGTTCCTCGATGTTATTAGTCAGAAATATAAGGGCAGGGTAGGTTTTTGGGAGCATACCTATCTCGATTTCTTTAAAGAGTTGCACGAAAAAAAGTTTACCAACTCATTTGCATATTACATTAGTAACACCAAATTCCGTCCTCAGGTATTGGTATGGCTTTCGGAACATTACGATAACTTTAACAGGTTCATTAAATGGATCGAGATTAAGATGCATTTGTGATCATTGATATACTTGTTCTTTAGTATAAATACCGGGTTTTATCAATACTTTATCAATGTTTTCTTTCAATACCGGAGTTGAAGATATGGCTATTGTCGGCACTTTCATCAGCATGTTGTCGGTGTACGTTATGTTATAATTTTTCGGCATGTTCCCGTTTGCCAGGCTGACTGCCGCTTCTGCTGCGGCATAGGCAAGTTTTTTTAACGGATGGTAAAAAGTAACAAGTTGCCAGCCCGAAACAATGTTCCTTATTGCCTGTAGTTCGGCATCCTGACCGGTGATCATTACTTCACCCGGCTTAAAACCAAATTTTTTAAGAACAGATATCACACCTTCCGACATGCCATCGTAAGCAGAAAATATGGCGTCCGGTTTTTGACCGGTCAATGAAAGGTATTGATCCAGTTCAAATGCAGCATTTTTGCTGTCCCAGTCTTCGATGTATGACTGGTAAAGTATTTTTATGTCTTTATTTTTGAGCTTGGGTTTTAAATTTGTTATGATCGATCTTTGCAGTTCGACGGCATTTCTGTCAAACTTATCACCCGATAAAATTATGTATTTGCCCCGGGGTCTCTGTTTAACTACTGCGCTGACCATGTCTTTCCCCATTTTGTCGTTGTTTCCGCATATAAACAACGACAGCTTGTCGCTTTTTACCATTCTATCGTAAACGATAACTTTAATATTTCTTTTTTCGGCCTCTCTTACAATTGCTGCCGCGGTATTGGTGTTTACGGCTATCAGGCACAGAACGTCAATGCCTTTATCAAAAAAATTCAAAGCCTTGTTGTATTGTATCGATTCGTTGTTGTCTGCCTCATCAATTAAAACCTCGGCGCCGAGGTCTTCTGCCTTTTCTTTAAACAGTTTGCTTTCGGTAACATACCGTGTGGTTACTTTCGACGAGTACAGAAATCCGACTTTCGCCTTGCTACTTTTCGATGAACATCCTGTAATGCTGAAAAAGGATAAAATGACAAACATTAACATTACAAATGAAAGGTTAGTCTTTGTTTTGAATGTCAGTATTTTATATGATGTCATATTTGATTGATTTTAATTATATCAGTTATTTCATCTTTTATACTTGTTTTTACTGCATTTGGTTATGATTTTTTTGAAAAAATATCGTATTTATTAAAACAAAATATGTTTTTCAAAGTATAAGTGTTCAGTACCTGGATAAATATTTAAAAGCTGGGAAATTATGTTTTGGAATAATCTTAAGATACGAACAAAAATAGGTCTGGGATTCACTGTTTTATTGGTGATTTTTTACATGCTTGGCGGGATTTTTATATTTAACCTGTTGAAAATAGAGAATGAGGTAGAGGATCTTTCAGAAACATATATTCCGATAATCAGCGAATCGAATAAACTGGACCGTTTCTGGTTTGAGCATAATGGTTTTATGCGTTCATACGATTTTACCGGAAATACTTATTTCAAAGAGAGGGCAGATGAGAATTTTGAGAAAATGGATAATGCTTTTAACAAGCTGAGAGATATTTTGAAAGGGAATGATGAGGCTATCAGGAAGAGAGGTTTAAGTATTGATAAAATGAAACTTACTGTCGATAAATATGATTCGTTAAAGAATTCATATAATAAACTTCAGTTGAAGGCAAATGAATTGCGAAGAATTGCAGATCAAAGTGTTTTGGAGTTGAATGATTTAGGAAAGAGAAGTAATTCATATACGGTACAAAAAGCATTGTTGCAGTTTAATGCTTTGTACAACAGGTTGCTTGTGGATAAATATGATCGTGATATTTATCTGCTGCCCGGCATTAAAGATGAACTATCGTCATTACAGAGAAAGGTATCTGTTACAGGTCTCTCAGGTAAATTGCGTAATGCTTTTAAAAATGTATTTTCAAATATTCAGGATTATATCTCGGCAGAAACAGCCGCCAGGAAAGCAGAGATGGCAAGATATAAAATTGAAAAAATGCTGATGTGGAAGGTCAAGACCACAAACGACATAGGTATTGATCATATTATGAAGATGGCTGATGATACAGTGAATATGGTTACGTTGCAACGAAATATACTCATCGGTTTTGCTTTGCTGCTTCTGGTATTTGGAAGCGTCATCGTTGTATTGCTTTCGCGTGGGATCTCACTCCCGCTTGAACGAGGAATAAAACTTGCACAGAAAGTTGCCGACGGTGATCTGAGAACTAAATACGAGATTAAAGGTAAGGATGAGGTTGCACAGCTTATTTCTGCTCTTAACAAAATGGTGGATAACCTAAGAATGATGGTGTCGGATATAACACATGGTGCTGAGGACATAGCCGGATCGAGCAGGAAACTCAACATTGAAGCTGTAGAACTTTCGGAAGGAGCAACTGAGCAGGCCTCATCTGCCGAAGAGGTTTCATCATCGATGGAGGAGATGTATGCTAATATTCAGCAGAATGCCGAAAATGCAAGGCAGACGGAGACTATTGCAGGCAAAGCAGCCGAGGGGATAACGCAGAGTAATGAGTCTACAAAGGTGGCAGCTAAGTATCTTGAGGAGATCACATCTAAAGTTTCTGTTATCGGCGATATTGCTTTTCAGACCAACCTTCTAGCATTGAATGCGGCTGTAGAAGCGGCGCGTGCAGGACAGGAGGGCAGGGGATTCGCAGTAGTGGCTGCCGAAGTGCGTAAACTGGCAGAAAGAAGCCAGATTGCGGCTAATGAGATAAATAAAGTTTCAGTTGAAACACTAACATCTTCCGAAACTTCTGTTGAGAAACTTGAGGCTATATCTCCAGATATAGCCAGAACGGCAGAGTTAGTGAAAGAGATCAGTGCTGCTTCGATGGAGCAGCTGTCGGGTGTTGAACAGATCAACAATGCATTGCAGCAGTTGAATAACGTAACACAGCGCAATGCGTCAAATTCGGAGGAGATACTTGAGGCAGCGCGTATCCTTGATGTGTTGTCGAAACGCCTGACTAAATCGATCAGCGTGTTTCGCACAAAATAGGGAAGGTATGTTACAGGTCTATTGCTTTTAAACTTCGAAATTCGGTATTCGAAATTCAGAGATAGGAAGAAATGTCGAATGATGAATATCGAATATTGAATGACGAAGTGAAAAAACTTCGGAATTCAGCATTCGGCAATCGGTACTGCTGTGCATGACTATCATCGTTGATCTTTCTTTTCTGCTTTTTTCTTCTTTTTCTTTTTTAATGCTGGATACTGTATTCTGGCGTGATATATATTCTTAAGTTTCTGCTTGAATATCTCTTTTGCCTGTGTTATCTCCTTGAATGTTATCGGTGCATTTATGAACTGATTTTCTTTGAGCTGTGTTGTTATGATATTTTCAACCAGTTTGTCGATCTCATCATCGGTGTAGTGTTTCATGCTTTTTGAGGCAGCTTCAATGGAATCAGCCATCATCAAAATTGCAGTTTCTTTGGTGAAAGGAGTGGGGCCGGGATAGGTGAACATACCGGTTTCAGGTGTGGAATCGGGATTCTCATTCATGTACGAATTGTAAAAGAACTTGGTTTTTGTTGTGCCGTGATGCGTTCTGATGAAATCAATTATCTTCTCGGGCAATTTCTCCTTGCGGGCTATCTTTACACCTTCTTCCACATGGTTTATGATGATACGGGCACTCTCTTCAAAATCGAGTTCAGTATGCGGGTTGAAGCCTGCTGCCTGATTCTCGGTAAAAAAGATAGGCGAAACAGTTTTGCCTATGTCGTGGTACATTGCACCTGCACGCACCAGCATTGGGTTTCCGTTAATGCTGTAAGCCACCTCCTGTGCAAGGTTTGCTACCTGTATCGAGTGCTGGAATGTTCCGGGGGCTTTTTCGGCAAGCATTCTGAGCAGCGGATGGTTGGTGTCTGAAAGTTCCATGAGGGTTACATCCGAAACAAAACGGAATGTACGTTCAAATATATCGATCAGCGGATAAGCCAGAAGTATCAGGGCACTGTTAATGGCAAACATCCCGAAATAACTAGGATCGATCTTTCTGATGTCACCTTCCTGCCAAAGTGAAATAACAGCATAGAACAGTGAATATACCAGGAATATGTAAACGGCTGCCCTTACCAGTTGACTACGGCGGACCATGATGAACAAACTGAAAATGGCAACAATACCTACGGGTATCTGTAACAGTACAAAGAGGAAACTGTTGCCGGCAAAAAATGCAGATATGATCACTGTTACTATGTACAGGAAAAAGGCAAGTCTGGAATCAAAAAATATCCTGATGATTATCGGCAGTATCGCAAACGGAATAATGAACAGCGGTATTTTACTGAGCGAATGAATACCCGCTACAATTGAGATAATGAATACCACCATCAGGAGTATGAAAATAATTGACAGCAAATTGTTGAAAACATCTTTCCTGTAATAATAAAAGAAAAGATAAATAATAATGAAAAACAGGGTTATCAAAAGAGTTTGAGCCAACAGAATTATGTACATGCCTGATGACGTTCCCATACGGGCCTCATACTCTTTTCTTAATGAGTTAAGTATCTTCTCTGTTTTTGCATCAACTATTTCTCCGGTGTCAATAATCCGCTGCCCCTTTAGTACTTTACCGCTTGTCAACGATATGTTCTTTATCAGATCTTCTTTCTCAATTTCCGTCCTGTCCTTGTCGTAGGTAATGTTCGGCCTGATGAATCTGTTCAGCTGTAAATCGGATATGAACGATTGGGCTTCTTCAAATATTTTAGGTTTCATGTTGCCGAGGCCGTTCAATGTATTGATCTTTATCTGCTGATACGACGCCTTGGGAGTAAGGAATTCCGATAATCCCGAAGGTTCGGCTATTTTCCCTTTTATCAGGTTCAGCTCAAAAGTGGGTGGTGCATCAATGTACTGTTCAGGCAGTTCAATTATGCCTTTGAAATATAACTGCCTTAGGCTGTAGATTATGTCTTCTTTTATCTCTTCGTAGTAATATTTTCTGTTTATTTTATGTTTGAAAAGAAGGGGGTACTTTGTTTTATTCTTTTCAACTGAGCTGTTAAAGTTCTTGGTAAAGCTTGCTATCTGTTTTGTTTCGATACTTGTGTCAAGCACAAAATACGGTCTGAAAGAACTAAGAAGACTGTCCTTTTCATGCTTCAGCTCCTCCTGACTTTTGTAAATTGGGAAATCGAAAGGTGCTATCAATGTTTCATGCATCCAGGGAATGCCTTTGGCATACTCATATTTGAACTTTGCTGTTTTTGGCAGCAGGTACGTGATTATGGCAATTGCAACTATAAATGCAAAAATACGATATGTTGTATTATGGTATTGTTTCCAGGTTTTTGTGAACCAGTTTGGCATAACTATCAAATTTAACAACACTAAAATAATACAAAGAGCTGTATTTTTTCAATATTTTTGACACATACTTTATGTTTGTTATGAACAAATGTTTTAAATTACAGGTAAAATCGAGTGTTTATGTCATTATCAATTTGTACGTATAGTTTTATTCCATTGCGGTCCGACCCTTCTGAACGGTCTGAAATGGTAAGCCAGATCCTTTTCGGAGATGTGTTTGAAGTTGTTGGTATTGAAGATAACTGGGCTGATGTTATTTGTAAGTTTGACAGGTATCGAGGTTGGATCGATAAGAAGCTGATAGAAAAGATCCCGGGATCGCAGGTTGACCAGTGGTGCAGTGCCGATCAGTGGATTGTTCCGCAGCCTTTTGTTGAGGTTGTTTGCGAACCTTCAAAGCACAAACTGATAGTTCCCGGCGGAAGCGGCGTTGTTTTTAACGGATCGGACAGGAATAGTTTTTTTATCGGCAACAATGAGTACTATCTTGCCTCAGGTAAAAAAAAGGATATCGACCGTAAAAACATAGGCGACATAGCAAGAGCCTTTGTGAATTCGCCCTATCTGTGGGGAGGTAAGACTTTTATGGGTATCGATTGTTCCGGGTTTTCACAGGTGGTTCACAGGATAGCAGGTAATGACCTTCCGCGTGATGCGTCGCAGCAGGTAGAGTTTGGAACAACTGTTAGTTTTGTAGAGGAGGCAGAGCCGGGTGATCTCGCTTTTTTCGATAACGAAGAAGGGGCGATAATTCATGTAGGCATCTGTCTTGGCGCGGGAGGGATAATCCATGCCTCGGGAAGTGTCAGGATCGACAAACTTGATCATATCGGTATTTACAATGTTAATACCGGGAAATATAGCCATAAACTGAGAGTGATAAAACGAATATAATTGCAATATACATAAAACATAAAATATCATGAGAATTAAATTATTGGCTTTTTTAGCTGTTGTTGTAACATTGTTAAGTTTTAAAACTAATGAGCTGCCGCTTTACAACAAAGACAAAGTAAGGGTAGAAGGTGACTGGCTTTTAGATAATGTCGATGCAAAAGCACAGCTTTATCGAACTGAAAGAGGGTTGTTGGTATTCTCAAACGGATTGATATCACGAACATTCACTGTTAAGCCAAATGCAGCCACCGTTGGT
>Ga0256827_10002952_pt1 | contig 10890 bp, 11 predicted proteins | sample CV84metaG_FD_185977 | JGI IMG/M metagenome (GOLD analysis project Ga0256827, IMG submission 185977) | Hydrothermal vent microbial communities from East Pacific Rise, Pacific Ocean - CV84 | ecosystem: Environmental > Aquatic > Marine > Hydrothermal vents | place: Pacific Ocean: East Pacific Rise...
CTTCGTATGTCATATCTATATTTTATAGTTTTTATTTCTTAATTTACTACCAATTTGGCTTCCGCTTTTCTAAAAAGGCTGTCATTCCTTCGGCACCTTCCGAGCCCTGGCCGAATAATGTACCAAACTCTTGTGCCTCCAAGCGAGAACCTTCCGGTAAATTCATATCATAACCTTGATGAGTAACAGTTTTTACTTTGGCAATGGCTTGTGGTCCTTTCGATGCAATATTTTGAGCTATCTTCATGCAAGTGCCCATCAATTCTTCCGGTTCCACAACTTTTTGTACCAAACCAATACGCAAGGCCTCTTCGGCATTGATCATATCGGCAGTCATTAAAAGGTATAAAGCATCGGCCACACCTACCAAACGACTAAGTCTTTGTGTACCTGCAAACCCGGGAATGAGTCCAAGATTTACTTCCGGTTGGCCAAATTTAGCTTTGGTGCTGGCTATGCGGAAGTCGGCACCCATAGCCAATTCCAATCCGCCACCCAGAGCAAAGCCGTTTATGGCGGCAATAACAGGCACATTTAATCCGGCAAAGCTGGCGAATGTTCTTTGACCTCGGCTGGAGAAATCTGTTCCTTCTTCGGCTGTTTTGTCTTTCATTTCGGCAATATCGGCTCCGGCAACAAAGGCTTTACCGTCTCCGGTGATAATAACAGCTCTAAGTGCTTTATCATCACGAAATTGTGCTACGGCAGCATCCATTTCATCAAAAAATTGCGTATTCAGAGCATTCATGGCTTTCGGACGACTGATAGTTACTATGGCTATCTCATCGGTTTTCTCAATTTGTAATATTTCGTATGTCATGTATTTGTTTTTTATCTAATAACCGATAAAAAGTGATTTTTTTATTTTAAGATAAATCTTTCTAAGTATCTGTTATTCAGTATTTATAAACTTTATGTCTTTTGGAATTTCAAATGTATGCATAATATTATTTTTGGACAAATATTTATGCAGCTTTCCGAGCTTATTTGTATTTGATTTATTGCTTTAGAGAAATATTGAAGTGAAAAAACCCTTGTAAAATATGAAAGAGATTTTGCAAGGGTTTGTTGTGTTTTTAGATTTGCGTCTTAAAAGGGGCCAATAACATCAGCATGTGCAATAATCCAAATTCCATCATTATCTGTATCTGTTACAGTAAAGGTTTCGGTATAAGTTGTTGCAGATGGATTGAATTCAGTTGTATGTCCAAATTGCCCCGGGGCTGTAGTTGTGGGGGGAAGATCAGAAATATAAACATGCGATTCGCTTATAGAATAAGGACTGGATAATGTGTAAGTAACTATGGCTTCACCTACATTGTTTTGCACATCATATTGTATATTTACATTTCCAACTAAAAATCCATTGTCAGTATTATTGTGTCCGGCCGCAGCCCAAAATTCATAGCTGTAATCATAAGGCAAACTAGCATCTGCAGGAATATTTATGGCCCATCCCCAGCGTTGAGCTATATCAAGATTTAGCAATCCTGCAGGGTTGGCATCACTATATTCATGAAAAGTGTGAGAGCCCAAAGCAAAACCGGTTTCCTCACCGGTAATTACATAATCATCAACGCATGCCACATCAATAGCAATTTGCATTTTTTCAAAATTATTTAAATCGAGTAAAAGGTCTAATTTATTTGTCATTAACTCGTGATATAAACTGCCGGGAAGTGGTGCTACTTTCATTATTGCACCATCAGCTCTGTATACCACGAATTTTGTTAAAGTATAGGTGACTCCCTCTCGTATTTCTAATCTGAGAGTTTGAGTTAATTTTTTTCCATTAGCATTTAAAACATAAGATTCATAAGCTTGAGTTGTGATGGTGCCGTTATCATCTGTGGTAATAAAAAATTGTACGTATTCCATCTCCCCTTCAATACATCCTGGAACAGAATCATCAACTAATTTATAGTTAAAATCCGATTGCTGAATAACAAATTGGAGTTCTGCATTAGAGGTCTTTTGTATATCTTTATCTTTGGTACAAGATTGTATTAAGATTCCTGATGCAAAAAGAGTGACGAGTAATGTATATGTAAACTTTCTCATAACAATCATTTTAAGTGTTGTATTAAAACCAACAAATGGAATACGAGGTCTGTCATCATGAACCATATTACCAACAACTAACGATTTAATACAATTATTGGATTGATACTTCTTGATAATTAGAGCACAATTTACGACAATAATAATGTAGAAACAAGGAATTTCGAATCTGTTGTGTAATGATATCTATGTATTGAACGAACGTGTTGCTGTAATGATTTAACGGAATTGAAATAAAAAGAATTATGAGTTGCAAATGGATATATTCTGTGTCTTTTGGCAAGAAAAATAAAAATATTGAGCTTCGTTCTTAAGGTGAACTTAAAGCCAGTCAATAATAAAATTCATGTAATTTTGGGAAATAGAAACCTAAATACGAAGAATGATGATTCGAGAAAGGATAGTTCCTAAAACGCTACTGTATTTCCTGATAATAGGATTACTGGCAATGACAAGTATAAGTTGTCATAAACAATCTAATGAAGTAGTGGTTTATACCAGTGTCGATCAGCTTTTTTCTGAACCTATATTAAAAGCTTTTGAACGTGAAAGTGGTATCAAAGTGAGAGCAATTTATGATACAGAAGAAACCAAGTCTACCGGAGTGCTAAATCGTTTGCTTGCTGAAAAAGAGAACCCGCAATGCGATGTGTTTTGGAGTGGTGACCCGATGAGAGTCATAGTTTTAAAAAATGAAGACATCAGTGCACCTTTTCATTCTGATATTGCTGATGATATATCTCAGGTTTATAAAGATGCTGATGGATATTGGATAGGTTTTTCTGCTCGGGCCAGAGTACTTATTTATAATAAAAAAGTATTGAATGAGGTGGATGTTCCTCAGTCTATTTTCGATTTAAGTAATGAAAAATATAAAGGAAATTTTGCTATTGCCAATCCTTTGTTTGGAACAACAACTTTTCATTTTGCGGCTTTGTTTTCAAGCCTTGGAAACGAGAAAGCCAAGCAGTTTTTAGCGGATTTGAAAAATAACGATGTGGTGATAGCCACTAGCAATGGAGATGTAAAAAAGCGCGTGATGAACGGAGAAATAGCTTGCGGTTTGACTGATACCGATGATGCTTTTGAAGCTATGAAAGAATCGGATGAAGTGGGCATGCTGTTTTTAGATCAAAAAGGAATGGGTAGTTTGATAATGCCAAATACTGTAAGTTTGATTGCGAATGCTCCGCATATTGCAAATGCTAAGAGGCTGATGAATTATATATTGAGCAAAGAAACCGAGGCAAAACTCGCTGTTTCTTGCGCGCAAATGCCTTTGCATAAAGGGGTAAAAACACCAGAGGGTATTTCTTCATTGGATCATATTGTTCCTATGGAAATAGATTATGATCGTTCATCAATAAAGCTGGAAGAAATTCAGAAATATTTGAAAGAATGGGTCGAAAACTAGTAAAACAGCCTTTATTTACTATCGTATATCTGTCTTTTGTTTTAATGATAGTGGCTCCAATTGTTTATACTATTGGGACAGCTTTTTTTAGTGAGAAGATAGGGGTCGAACTTACACAAGCATTTCAAGGGAGAACTATTTTCTTATTATTGAAAAGCAGTTTAATTGCTGCAATTATAGCTTTCTTTTCTACAATTATTGGAACTTTTCTAGGATTTCTACTATACAAAACAAAGATTCCTTTTCAAGGTTTTTTTAAGGTGAGTTTGCTGATTCCTTTATTAATATCTCCATATATCTTTGCGGTTGCTTGGAAAGATATTTTTTTATTCTTCTTTCGAGATTCGACTATTCTACCGTCTTATTTAACTTGTATATTAGTTATGATTATTGTTTTTTCTCCTTTAGCTATGCTAATAACCGGTAGTGCTTTTATGCATATTAATAAACAATTTGAAGAATCGGCCTTGATGGTTACAAGTTTTAGGAAGATGATATTGAAAGTAATTTTGCCTTTGATAAAACCCTCTTTAATAAGCTCTTTTGTTTTGATTTTTATTTTTAGTATTTCAGAGTTTTCAGTTCCTGCTTTATTTGGAGTAAAGGTATTTACTACGGAAATATTTACGCAGTTTTCCGCATTTTACAATCACTCAATGGCGATTCTGCAATCCTTGCTATTAATTCTAATATGTGTATTTTTATTATACGCCGAAAGAAAACATTTGGCAGATTTGCCATTTTTATCAATAGGAAGCAAAGGGAGTAGTAGTAAAATATATGTTTTAAAGAAAGGGGAGTTTTTTAGTTTAAGTTTTCTCTTTTTATGGCTCTCTGTTTCTATGATATTTCCTGTGACTATTCTTTTCATACAATCATTTAAAAATGGAGTAGGTGCTTTTATTCAAGCTTTCGATTTAATGATGCCAACTTTTATCGATTCTATTGCTTTGTCATTTGTTGCAGCTTTGCTGATTGTTTTTGTCGGATTTGTTGCTGCGTTTTCTGCCTCTAATAAACCGGATTTAAGAATGGGGAAATCATTTAATTATTTACTATTATTTGTATTTGCAGTTCCTTCAACAATACTGGGGATAAGTCTCATTAAATTTTACAATCAGCCGGGTTTAGAGATGATATACACCACATACGCCATTATACTGATAGCTTTTGTGGGTAAGTTTTCTTTTATTGCAGCTAAGATCATAGGGGACGCTTTGAAAGGATATCCGAAATCTCTCGATGAAGCGGCACGAATTGCCGGGGCGACATTCTCAATAAGGATAAGGAAGATTCTTATTCCAATGATATTGCCGGTGCTTTTTCTTGCATTTATGGTAGCTTTTATTTTTAGTCTGGGCGATTTAGGAACGAGTATTATGCTTTATCCTCCCGGAACTGAACTCATGCCTATTAAAGTATTTACGATTATGGCTAATGCACCGCAAGACCTGATTAATTCTATGACTTTGATAGTGTTTTTAACGACTCTAATCCTTATTATTGGTTTATATATGATAGCAAAATTGATGATAAGAAAATACAATTGTGCTTATGATTGAACTTAAAAATATTTATCATTCTTATGGGAGTGAGGCTGTACTTACTGATTTATCATTACAATTGGAAGCTCAAAAAATACATTGTTTATTGGGTAGCTCAGGAAGTGGCAAAACAACCATATTGCGTTTGATAGCAGGTCTGGAAGTGCCGCAAAAAGGCATGGTCAGCAATGGAGGAATTACACTGACGGGAGATGCCGAGATCCTCATTCCGGCAGATAGAAGAAAGATTGGTTTTGTTTTTCAGGATTTGGCTCTGTGGCCGCATTTGAGCGTTTATAAAAACATTGCCTTTGGACTGGAAGAGCAAAAAGCCGATCGTATTAAAGAGAAAGTTTTCGAAATATTACATCATTTTGATTTGGAAGAATTTGCCGGGAAATATCCCCATCAACTATCAGGAGGACAGCAGCAATTGGTTGCTATTGCACGCTCTTTGGTGTTAAAACCCGATGTCTTGCTAATGGATGAACCACTGGCCAATTTGGATGTGAAACTGAAAAGAAAAATGTTGGCACATATAAAGAAACTAAAACAGGATTTCAACCTCACTATGATATATGTGACCCACGATCACCGCGAAGCTTTTTCTATTGCCGATAGAGTCATAGTGCTGAATGATGGCAGAATAGAGGCAATGGGTAGCCTCGATGAGATAAAAAAATCAGAAAATGAATTTGTTAAGTATTTTTTAGAGTATTAATTTAATATATAGATGATGAAAGTATTTTTTAGAGTATTGATAAGCCTGGGCTTTATGTTGATTGGTTTTTATGGGGAAGCCCAAAATACCATTACCGAATTTACATTTGAGAATGAGGAAATAGGGAAATTACCCAAGGATTGGTCGCAGTATTTCACTGGAAAAGGAAAGGGAACCGAATGGAAAGTGGTGGACGATCAAGGGAATAAAGTTTTGGCACAGTTATCGGCCGATAATCCTAATTATCATTTTAATGGGGTTGTTTTTAATGGTTTGAAAACGAAAGACTGTGAACTGAGCGTTCGTTTAAAAGGCGTTGAAGGTAGTATGGATCAAGGTGGAGGTTTTGTTTGGCGTTTTATCGATGCCGATAATTATTATGTGGTTCGCGCCAATCCTTTAGAAGATAATGTGGTGTTGTATAAAGTTGTCAATGGAAAACGAACCGATTTGCCTGTACTTGGAAAAGGGAGAACCTATGGCGTTGATGTAGACCCCCTTGGCAAAGGATGGAATGAGTTAAAACTAAAAGTTGTTGAAGATTTATTTACGGTGTATTTAAACGGTAAAGAGATTTTTAAAGTAAAAGATACTACATTCACTAAAGCCGGTAAAATAGGGCTTTGGACGAAGGCCGATGCAGTGAGTTATTTCGATCATCTTGAGGTAAACTATGTGCCTGCCGGGCTTCAATAAAAAACTTGCCCTTTCAAACATATTCAGTAATTTAGCGTTTCACTAATAAAAGCAGACGATATTTATGAAGTTGTTTTATTCGATAGGACAATATTTATTATTGATGAAGCAGGTGCTGGCTAGGCCCGAAAAGAGAAAGGTGTTTATGCGCCAGCTTTTTACCGAATTCTTCGATATTGGTGTGGGTTCGTTTGGGATAGTGGTTGTCATTTCTATATTTATGGGGGCTGTAGTTTCCATATTGGTAGCTTATAACCTGAATAATCCTCTTATTCCACGAACCATGATAGGCTATTCCACTCGCGAAATGGCTATCTTGGAGTTTAGTCCAACCATTTTAAGCTTGATATTAGCCGGAAAGGTAGGTTCTAGTATTGCGTCGCAAATTGGTACTATGCGTGTTACGGAGCAAATAGATGCTTTAGATATAATGGGCATTAATCCTGCAAATTTTTTGATTTTTCCTAAGCTGGTAGCAGCTATTTTTATCAATCCGGCTTTGATTATTTTTTCAATGGCAGTGAGTATTTTTGGAGGATATTTGGTGGGTGTTTTCACCAATTTATTTACTCCGGCAGAATATGTTTTAGGTCTTAGAATTTTCTTTGATGCTTTTTCGATATTTTATGCATTAATAAAGACGGTTGTGTTTGCCATTATTATTGTTACGGTGGCCGGCTATCAGGGATATATTATTAAAGGAGGTTCCATAGAAGTAGGACGGGCAAGTACCAAATCGGTGGTGTATGCCAGTATACTTATTATTATTTTCAATCTTATTCTAACTCAAACACTTTTAATATGATTGAAGCTTTTTATATATCGAAATTCTTTAGCGACACTCAGGTGTTGAATGCCATATCAGTAAAGTTTGAGAAAGGCAAGAACAACCTGATTATTGGTAGGAGTGGAGCCGGAAAAACAGTTTTGCTAAAGTGTTTGGTGGGACTTCACGAGGTGGACGACGGTTATGTGGATTTCGATGGGCGAGATTTCTCGCATATGAATAGAAAGAACAGAAAGAATATACGTAAGGAAATAGGAATGCTGTTTCAGGGTGGGGCACTTTTCGATTCCTATAATGTAGAAGAGAATGTGATGTTTCCCTTGAATATGTTTACCAAAATGCCTTACGAAGAAAAGCTAGATAGGGTGAATCAGGTTTTGCAACGTGTGAAATTACCCAATGCCAACAATCTGATGCCCGGGGAGTTGAGTGGGGGAATGATCAAGCGGGTTGCTATTGCAAGGGCTATTGCCAATAATCCGAAATACCTGTTTTGCGATGAGCCCAATAGTGGCCTCGATCCCAATACTGCGGAGGTAATCGACGATTTAATATCTGAGATTACAGAAGAGTATAATATGGTTACTATAGTGAATACCCACGATATGAATTCCGTTCTTAAAATGGGAGACCATATTGTGTTTATCGATAAAGGAAGAGTAGGCTGGCAAGGTAGTAGAGATGATATTTTAAGCTCGGATAATGAACGCTTAAATGGTTTTGTTTTTTCTACAGAATTAACCCGTCGATTGAAACGTAGAAAATAAAACAGATGAGTGTACTAGATATTATTTTTATTATCCCGATGATATGGCTGGCTTTTGTGGGCTTTAAGAAAGGTCTGATTATTGAGCTGGCCACATTAGTAGCTTTGATATTAGGGGTGTATATGAGTTTATATTTCTCCGATATTACAGCAGAGTTTTTACAAGAAATGCTCGATTTGAAAACAAAATATTTGTCATTAATCAGTTTTGCCGTTACTTTTATCTTGGTCGTATTGGCAGTTAATTTATTGGGCAATCTTATTTCGAAATTGATAGATATGGCTGCCATTGGCTTTTTAAACAAAAGTGCGGGGGGACTGTTTGGTATATTGAAAGCTGTGATATTTTTGAGCTTTATTATTTTTCTGATAGAGAAAGTAGATAAAAAGGAAGTGGTATTGACTCAAGATCTGAAAGAGAAATCCATGCTCTATCCATATATTGCCCCTTTTGCCCATAGCTTGATAAATATTTATGGCGATTTAGATATTGATCATATCGATGTGGGTGATATCACCGATAAAGTATTGCACCCGGATGTGTCATCGTAAGAAAAAACAATAATACTATTATTGCGAGATGAAATGATTCTGCCAGATTATATCTTAGAAAAAAAGATAGATGTTTGAGAGACGGGATATGGCAAGTGTATTAGATATTCAGGAATTAGAACAATAGTAATAACAATCCTTACAATAACAAATTTTATCTCTTTGAAACTAAAAAAAATATGAAATTCAGATCAATTAAAGTCATCAACAGTTTATTTATTGCCAAAGCTGCTTTTGTAATACTTATTACGCTTACATTTAGTTTGCTGTCAACGGGATTACGTGCACAGGTAAAGGTAACTGGAGATCCCATGGTAAAAATCACCAGCCTGCCCATCGATCAAGAAATAAGTAAGATTCTACCTTTAATAAGCAAAGAGGTTTCAGATAAAACCGGGCTTGACGAGACCTTTATCACCTATTATTGGCAGTATTTCGAAAACATATATTGCCCAGGATTAGAAGCAAATGGTTTAAAATGTCCCATTTTTATTGATTTGTATACTCCGGCTTTTATGAGCAAAGAGGAAATTCAAACAGTGATGAAGAGTGTGGCTGCGGCATTGGAAAAATATACTGATTATTCCCAAAAGGAGATATTTATTCATACACATATAGCTGAAAAGCACCAATTATTCATCAATGGTGATGTTGTTACGAACTGGAGTCAGGTTGGTGGGCCAGACGATTCAGAAGACGAATAAGTATTCAATTTACAAGTTATACTATCAGATAAATCGGCGGGGAAATGTCTTATGTGAATATATGTATGATCCAACGAAATATTGAAAATGCCTCTTCCTCTCATGTTTCCTTATCGGGGAAAACAGTAATAATAAACAAACGGAGGATTAGAAATCATCAAAATATAAAGGCATCGTAACAATTAATAATTAAATTTGAACTGTCCTAACAATGGGGAGTAGTATAGTACGCAAGCAAAGGAAACCGCTAACAAAATATGAATATTATAGATGTAGAATACGATTATAGATTAGATAGTAAATGTGGAGACCCAGATACTGATAGTCCAAAATTATATGAAATGCACAGTCTTTTATGGAATAAAGAAATTTCAGAAAACGGCATTTTAAACTTGAGCATTTTGAGTAAAAGTTACGGGAGATTAATATTAAAAAATAACTTAACTGATAATTTATCAAGTGATAGAATGTGCCCCCATTTTGTTGGAAAATATAACGGGAAATTAGATGGATGGTTAAGTGAATCTGAAAAGAAGAAATTTCAACAAAAAGTCAGAACAATTGGAGGACACATAGTTTTTCCTGCACATAGAAAAGATGGATTTACGATTAATCAAGCAAGAGGAGTTAATCGTAAGATAAGCGACAGGTTTGACTTAACTTTGGAATGCTTTAGAAGATATTATGAAAAAAAGGAAAGTCCTTTGACAAATACATTAAAACGATACTCAGATTTTTTTAAATTATTTAAAGACTTTAAGGGTTATATAGATTTTTTTATGCTTCAAGATTTTATAGAAAATGGTGAAGAAGTTAAATTCTCATTGCCGTTTGATGACTTTAATCGTTCAGCATTACCTGAAAATCAAAAAGAATATGTGAACTATATGAACAACACAATTGAATTGATAAACAAAAGAAACAAAAGAATAATAAAAAGAATGAACAAAGCCTGCGTACAATAATGAACTAAGATGAAAACCAAATAAATTTGAGTACATTTTTCTTTTCAAACTGCCTTTGTTTTATGGAGGCAGATTCAAAAAAGAAAAATCATATTGTAGAAATACACGATTTGTAATATGGATCGTAGGGTATTCCTGATTTTACAGCAGCTTTATACTCCAAATTATGGACATATGCAGCTTAAAAGAATGAAGCCCAGGATGCTCTTTTGAAAAAATATAGAGGGTTTTTGCATAGCCTGCCCCGTTTTTTTCGGGGGACTCCCATTGTATGCCATGCGAAAAAAAGAAAACCCACCGCACATTTTAGCACATTTGGTTTTTGCCGACACACAAAGCCAACCCTAAAAAACCAAAAGAGCTAAAATTCACGCAACAATCCTGATAATTATTTCAAATATATGCCAGTTAAATTATATACTGGCGTTATTTAGATATCTAATATTCGCCAAATATTACTATCTTTGGCAAAAATTAGATTTAAAATGCCGAAAATTATTGAAAATAAACTCATAGAAGAATTTAAAGACAGAGATGCTTTCTCAAGAGAGGAGCTATTTGACTTTTTTAGGTATTTTGAACCAGACCTAAAAGAAGGCACCTTTGGTTGGAGAATATATGACCTTAAGAATAAAAACATTATTAAATCAATACAAAGAGGTTATTACACCATTTCGTAC
>Ga0256827_10002953_pt1 | contig 10885 bp, 5 predicted proteins | sample CV84metaG_FD_185977 | JGI IMG/M metagenome (GOLD analysis project Ga0256827, IMG submission 185977) | Hydrothermal vent microbial communities from East Pacific Rise, Pacific Ocean - CV84 | ecosystem: Environmental > Aquatic > Marine > Hydrothermal vents | place: Pacific Ocean: East Pacific Rise...
AGGAAGCGTCTATATTTTCCAAAGAGATGATAATGGAACATGGTCAGAGATGCAAAAAATAACTGCATTATATAGACAACCTGATAGTGGTTTTGGTAAGAGCATATCCATAAATAATGATTTTATTATAGTTGGAGCATACAAGGATGATACCAACGCAACAGATACAGGAAGTGCTTATATCTTCCAAAGAGATGATAATGGAACATGGTCACAGATAAAAAGATTGGTTGCAAATGATAAAGCAGAAAATGATAATTTTGGAGAGAGTGTTTCTGTAGATGGTAGTTTTGCTGTAATTGGAGCATACGGGGATGACACTAACGCAACAGATACAGGAAGTGCTTATATCTTCCAAAGAGATGGTAATGGAATATGGTCACAGATAAAAAAATTAACCGCAAGTGACAAAGCAGAAGGTGATTACTTTGGTAAGAGCGTATCTATAGATAATGATTTTATTATAATTGGAGCATATAAGGATGATATTGGTGCAACAGATACAGGAAGTGCCTATATCTTCCACAGAGATAGCAATGAAATATGGTCACAGATAGAAAGATTAGTTGCAAATGATAAAACAGAAAGTGATTATTTTGGTGACAGTGTATCGATAAATGGTAATTTTGCTATAGTTGGAGCATACAGGGATGATTCTTATAAGGGAAGTGCCTATATCTTCCAAAGAGATGGTAATGGCAACTGGTCACAAGTAAAAAAAATAACTGCGAGTGATGGAGCAGATGGTGATAATTTTGGTGCCAGTGTAGCCGTAGATGATGGTTTTGCTGTAGCTGGAGCAAATCAACATAGTAATTATAGAGGAAGTAGTTATATATTTGAGATAACCCACGATGCATCTATCTTGGAAAATACCAACTACCAAGAAGATCTAAATATAACAGATGAAGACAATGACACTATCACATATTCTATAGATGGTATCGATAGTTCAAAATTCTCCATAGATGCAAACGCAACACTCACTCTCAATCTGACACCAGACCATGAAAGTCCAGAAGATAATAACAGTGATAATATCTATGAGGTTCGTGTAATAGCTACAGATGATATGAATAACAGCTCGGTTTTACATGTAAGGGTAATAGTTATAGATAATGATGATGAAGATAATGACACCATAAGTGATAACTGGGAGAGAAACTACTTTGGAGACTTGAGTCATGATGGTACAGCAGATACAGATAGTGATGGACTAACTGATAAAGAGGAGTATGATAACAATACAAACCCAACAAAAGTAGATACAGATAATGATGGACTAAATGATGGTGAAGAGGTTCATACCTACCACACAGATCCAACAAATACAGATAGCGATGGTGATGACCTTAATGACAAAGAGGAACTAAACACATATCACACAGATCCAACAAAAGCAGATACAGATGGTGATGGAAGCAATGACGGTGTAGAGCTACACTTTGGTACTGACTTTAATAATACCAGTAGCAGTGTACAACTCAATAGTGATGCAAACCAAACAAACGGTTACATTATTTTAACACCAAATATGGGAAATAAAGCTGGAAGTGCTTTTATAACACCTCCACACGATTTTAACGATACAACAGGGTTCAATGCCCATTTTAAACTTGAGATAAAAGGCTTAGGAAGTGATGCAGATGGTATGACCTTTATCTTGCAAAACGATGAGAGAAACCAAAATGCTGTAGGTAACAGTGGAGGTGGTTTAGGTTACAGCAATATAAACAATAGTGTAGCAATCGCTTTTAAAACCTACACTGTTGATGAGATTAGAATACTAAAAGATGGCAATATGACATCACTTGCTTCTGTAACATCCCCTTCATGTGTACAGGGGGGAGGCAGTTTTTATGTATGGGTAGATTACAGAGCTGTAGCACACACACTAAAAGTTTATACCTCTCAATACAATATCAAACCAAACACTCCTGTATTGGAGCATACTATAGATCTAAATGCTACACTAAAAGGGAGAGCTTTTGTAGGATTTAGTGGAGCAACAGGTGGCAACCATGAAGAGCACGATGTTTATTCTCTTGATATGAACTGGACAATAGATAGTGACAAAGATGGTTTAACTGATAAAGAGGAAAGTGATACATACCATACCAATCCAAACAATACAGACACAGATAGTGATGGATTGGGTGATTATGAAGAGATTCACACCTATCATACAAATCCAACAAAAGCAGATACAGATGGTGATGGTATAAATGATAAAGATGAACTAACAAACGGAACTGATCCAAATGCTTATGATAACCATTCCCCTTTCGTAGATGAAAATACCACCTCTGATGAGATAACTAAACTTCTTGCCAGCGACAGGGAAGTAAACGATATTTTTGGTAACAGTGTATCGATAGATGGTAATTTTGCCATAGTTGGAGCATGTAGAGATGATACCACTGCAATAAATACAGGAAGTGCGTATATCTTTCAAAGAGATAGTAATGGAACATGGTCACAGGTACAAAAACTTACAGCAAGTGATAGAGCAGCTGGTGATTATTTTGGTAATAGTGTATCGATAGATGGTGATTTTGCTATAGTTGGAGCATATGGGGATGATAGTTGGAGAGGAAGTGTTTATATCTTTCAAAGAGACGATAATGGTAACTGGTCGCAAGTAAAAAAACTAACTGCAAGTGATAGAGCAAGGGATGATCATTTTGGTGGCAGTGTATCGATAGATGGTAATTTTGTTATAGTTGGGGCAGATGGTTATGCTTATAACAGAGGAAGTGCCTATATTTTCCAAAGAGATGGTAACGGTAACTGGTCGCAGATACAAAAGCTGACTGCAAGTGATATGGCGTATCAAGATAATTTTGGTAACAGCGTATCGATAGATGGTAATTTTGCCATAGTTGGAGCATGTAGAGATGATGCAAAAGGAAGTGCGTATATCTTTCAAAGAGACGGTAACGGTAACTGGTCACAGGTACAAAAACTTACAGCAAGTGATAAAGCAGATTATGATGATTTTGGCTATAGCGTATCTATAGACGGTGATTTTGCTATAATTGGAGCAGATGAAGATGATAGCAGCAGAGGAAGTGCCTATATCTTTCAAAGAGATGGTAATGGAACATGGTCACAACTGCAAAAACTAAGTGCAAGTGATAGAGCAAACTATGATTATTTTGGTGACAGCGTATCTATAGATGGTAATTTTGCCATAATTGGAGCATACTATGATAATACTACGGCAAGAGGTACGGGAAGTGCCTATATTTTCCAAAGAGATGGTAACGGAACTTGGTCACAGGTAAAAAAACTAACTGCAAGTGATAGAGCGTATGCTGATTATTTTGGTAGCAGCGTAGCTATAGACGGTGGTTTTGCTATAATTGGAGCGTATGGATATGATAGCTATACAGGAAGCAGTTATATCTTTGAGATAACCCACGATATATCTATCTTGGAAAATACCAACTATCAAGAGGATCTAAACATAACAGATGAAGATAACGACACCATAACCTACACTCTTGGTGGTATGGACAGTTCCAAATTCTCCATAGATGCAAATGCAACACTCACTCTTAACCTAACACCAGACTATGAAAATCCAGAAGATAATAACAGCGATAATATCTATGAGGTTCGTGTAATAGCTACAGATGATATGAATAACAGTTCTGTTTTACATGTAAGGGTAATCGTTATAGATAATGATGATGAAGATAATGACACCATAAGTGATAACTGGGAGAGAAACTACTTTGGAGACCTCAGTCATGATGGTACGGCAGATACAGACAGTGATGGACTGACTGACAAAGAGGAGTATAACCACAGCACCAACCCAACCAAAGCAGACACAGATGGTGATGGACTAACTGACAAAGATGAGCTAGACACCTACCATACAGATCCAACCAAAGCCGATACTGACAGTGATGGACTAAATGACGGAGATGAAGTACACACCTACCATACAGATCCAACCAAAGCAGATACAGACGGTGACGGATTAAATGATGGAGAAGAGGTAGCTTACTATGCAGATCCAAATAAAGCAGATACAGACGGTGACGGATTAAATGATGGTCAAGAAGTACATACATACCATACAAGTCCTACCAAAACAGACAGCGACGATGACGGTATAAATGACAAAGATGAAGTAATAAATGGAACAGATCCAAATGCTTATGACAACCATTCCCCTTTCATAGATGAAAACATCACCTCTGATGAGATAGCCAAACTTTTGGCAAGTGATAAAGCAGATTATGATGATTTTGGCTATAGCGTATCTATAGACGGTGATTTTGCTATAATTGGAGCAGATAGTGATGATACAGATGCAATAGATACAGGAAGTGCCTATATCTTCCAAAGGGATAGTAATGGAACATGGTCACAGGTACAAAAACTTACAGCAAATAACAGAGCAGGTGATGATCATTTTGGTAACAGCGTATCGATAGACGGTAATTTTGCCATAGTTGGAGCATATTGTGATGATGGCTACAAAGGAAGTGCTTATATCTTCCAAAAAGATAGTAACGGTAACTGGTCACAGGTACAAAAACTTACAGCAAATAACAGAGCAGGTGATGATCATTTTGGTAACAGCGTATCGATAGACGGTAATTTTGTTATAGTTGGGGCAGATGGTTATGCTTATCACAGAGGAAGTGTCTATATCTTCCAAAGAGATAGTAACGGTAACTGGTCGCAGATACAAAAGCTTACTGCAAATGATGGGGCAGGTTATGATGTTTTTGGTAAAAGTGTAGCTATAGAGGGTGATTTTGCTATAGTTGGAGCAGATAGTGATGATACCACTACAACAGATACGGGAAGTGCCTATATATTTCAAAGAGATGGTAACGGTAACTGGTTACAGGTACAAAAACTTACAGCAAGTGATGGGGCATATCGTGATTATTTTGGTAACAGCGTATCTGTAGATGGTGATTTTGCCATAGTTGGAGCATACTATGATAATACTACGGCAACAGGTACGGGAAGTGCCTATATCTTCCAAAGGGATGGTAACGGAACTTGGTTACAGGTACAAAAACTTACAGCAAGTGATGGAGCAAGTTATGATCATTTTGGTAGCAGTGTATCTATAGATGATGGTTTTGCCATAGTTGGAGCATATAGAGATGATAGCCAGAAAGGAAGTGCCTATATCTTCCAAAGAGATGGTAATGGTAATTGGTCACAGGTAAAAAAACTAACAGCAAGTGATGGGGCAGGTAATGATAAGTTTGGTAACAGTGTAGCTGTAGATGATGGTTTTGTTATAGTTGGAGCATATGGAGATGATGATACAAATGCAACAGATACAGGAAGCAGTTACATCTTTGAAATAACCCACGATATATCTATCTTGGAAAATACCAACTACCAAGAGGATCTAAACATAACAGATGAAGATAATGACACTATAACATACACTCTTGGTGGTATGGACAGTTCCAAATTCTCCATAGATGCAAACGCAACACTCACTCTTAATTTGACACCAGACCATGAAACTCCAGAAGACAATAATAGTGATAATATCTATGAGGTTCATGTAATAGCTACAGATGATCTGAATAACAGTTCTGTTTTACATGTAAGGGTAATCGTTACAGACAATGATGATGAAGATAATGACACCATAAGTGATAACTGGGAGAGAAACTACTTTGGAGACTTGAGTCATGATGGTACGGCAGATACAGACAGTGATGGACTTACCGATAAAGAGGAGTATAACCATAATACCAATCCAACCAAAGCAGACACAGACAACGACGGACTAACTGATAAAGAGGAGTTAGACACCTACCACACAGATCCAACCAAAGCAGACACAGACGGTGATGGTGTAAGTGATGGAGATGAAGTAACAAACGGAACTGACCCCCTAACCCCTTCAATCACTATAACCCCTGTTGCATACCTTTTTGATACACAAAGCGGAAATGCTCTCTTTAGAGTTACAAACACAGGTTCAAGTTCTATAACATTACCAACAGCTACACTTGAAGATGCTCACTCTGATAGATTTAGTATCTCAAACGATCAATGTAGCGGTACAACCCTTGCAGCAGGTGGTGAATGTAGTGTTACACTAAGATATCCAACTTCAACTGATGAGTCTCTATCAACAACACTGAATATCTCAAATACAAGAGCATTTATCTATAACTATGAGAGTTTAGATAGAGAGTCATCAAGGAGATTGCCTCCTGTGATAGATTCACTTAATATCCCTGAAAATATGAGTGTTTCTCAAGATTACAATCTAACCTTCTGTGTTATAGGATATGATGATGATTATACAGTTCATATGGCATTTTTTAACTGTAATGGTGTAGCTGCTGGTGAGTGTGGTAACAGTTATGGCAGTTCACAAAGATTTGATCAGGCACTAAACCTACATCCATATCTAACTGCACAATCAAACTGGAGCTATAAAGGTAAAGTGGAAAACAAATTTTGCTATTCACATGTTTTCACCCCTTCAAGCAGTGCATTTGAAGATGGTAATACATCTATAGTGATCCGTTTTTATTATCAAACAAATAAAGATAAAATAGCAGGAGATCCTAGTATCTCAGTTATTGTCCCTGGAAACCTTTCAGAGAGATATTATGATAGCTCTGGTCGTAAGATAGAAAAAACAGTTGTAAAATAAGGAGGCAAAGATGAAAATTATATATCTTGTACTGATACACTTTTTTATAGGTATGACACTTATCGCCCAAGATGGGGATTTTACAGTGTCTGACTCCTATGTTGTTTTTAAAGATGGTAATGCCCCCGCTTTTACTCTGCTTTTACAAAACAAAGGTAGTAGTGATATATCTGTAGGTGCCATATCTATCGTAGGGGCACATGATGATGAGTTTGGTATCGTAAATGATGGATGTAGCTCTACGACTTTGGGTTCAGGTACGCATTGTAACATAGGGGTAAAGTTTACACCTAAAAACAACGGTATCAAAAACGCACTACTTCACATCCCCTACGATAGTAAGTTTTTAAGTGTGTTTTTGACAAACCATGAAGACAATGCACACGATGTTAAAAAAAGACTCCCCCCTGTTATACACAGTATCATCAATACTGAAGAGATGAATGCTTCCATCTCCTACACCATCCAATGGAGTCTAACAGGTTATCATGATAGCTATAAAACCAAAGTAGTGATGTTTGATTGTAGCGGTATAACAAATGGAGCATGTGGGTCATCATATTCAAACAGTGAGAAATTTTTAGAATCCTCTTTTTTAACATACAGCTCCAAAGAGGATGCTAACTGGACATACAGAGGTCAGCACGCTAGTTTGTTTAACTATACCTATACAGCAACCATACCTGCTAGCAGAGCCAATGGAGATGACTGGAACGCTTCTGGGACAGATACTGTTATGAGGTTTTATGTTCTTGCAGGTGATGATGAAAAGAACAACAAAACATCTTTGTCTTTGATGATTCCAGGAAATATATCACACAGATATTATGATACCTCTGGAAGAAAGATGGAGGTAACAATATGTCCTAGTGGTGGATGTCAATAATAAACAAAGAGAGAAGATATGCGTAGATATATAATCATAACAATAACAGCATTTGCCATACTCTTTATGAGTGGATGTGAAGAGAAGAACCATACCTCTAAGATAGAGGGTAATATAGATGAGATAGATGTGGTCACATCCATCTCATCCACAAGGCTAAAACCTATGGGTAACTCTGTTGAGATATACTGGAGTTACAGTGAGAATGTAAGTTCATACATATTGGAGTATGGAACCAAAGAGGGTGGGCTTGATGAGAGTATAACTCTAAGTGGAGATACACTAAGTTATAAAGTTATTAATCTTGATGAAGATACTAGCTATATTTTTAGGCTTACGACTATTTTTAAAGATGATACAAAGATACACTCTGATATACTTGAAGCAAAAACATCCACAGTACATAAAATACAGCAAAGTGATGAGGGTGCTGGGATTTAGAAGGGAGAAAGTCATGCAAGAACATGAACAAAACAGAGAAAAATCTCAAAAAGAGATACAACAGATAGCAGATGAAACAAAAAGAGAGTTTATCAAAAGATTTGGTAAATATGCAGCCAGTGCTCCCTTGATGGGGGTTATATTGATGACGGCAGGTACTTCAAAAGCACATGCTGGTTCTAATTCCGATGAGGGTCCTAGTAATTGATAAAAAAACTCCACTCTAAAAAGCATCATCTTCTTCTATACCTTGATGAAGAGGTGCTTTTTGTGTGGTCTGTGTCAAAAAAAGAGCTGTATGGATTTGAAGGGGTGGCTGCGGCTGTTTTCTTTTATATGGAGGAGTGTTTTTCCAAAGGAGATGAAAAAGATATATATGATTATTTTCATTTTATAGCTCAAAAACAGACTTTAAAAACACTTATCGCCCAGATTTCAACCATATTAACAGATGATATTGAGTTGTCAAAAGACACACAAAACGATATAGAATCTGCCCAAATATATTTAGATAAAAATGTATGTTTTAAAAAGCATTATCTGTTTGAAGTAAACAAGAAAGCTTTTATGATAGAGATAGAAGATGAAACACTCAAAAGTCCAATATATCCAGAGCTAAAGCACCTACAAACTGATAATAAAAATACAGATTTTCTTATCAGTATCACAGGTGATATAGATAAAGGGTATGATATATATGTAAATAGTATCAGAAAACAGACCATAATCAACAGAGCAAACATCCTGTCTGCTTTATATGATCATATTCGCATAACTCACTATCAATTATACCCTTTTTTGATAGCACTTCATGCAGCCACACTTAAATATAAAGATACAATGATAGTCTTTCCTGGAGTTTCACAGTCTGGAAAAAGTACACTTGCCACATACCTTATGCATAAAGGCTTTACTCTTTTTTCTGATGAACTTACAGTTTTGGATGATGAGTCATATATCACCCCGCTACCTCTTGGTACAACACTAAAAGAGGGGAGTTGGGATGTGATGAAGCCTATAGTTGAGGAATTGGATAGATATAAACATCATCTGCGTTTTGATGGACAAAAGATAAAGTCTATAACCCCTCCCCATATAGAACAAAAGAGAATCAAAACAGAAAACTTTTTGTTTATTTTCCCCACTTTTAAGAGAAATACTCCTACAGAGTTTCATCCTATATCAACAACGAAAGCTTTAAAACTTTTTATAGACTCAGGATACCATCTCTCAGATTCAACAAGTTTTAGAGATGTTTATAGATGGCTTAAAATTTTAAGTCAAGCAAAACTTTATACGCTGACCTATAGTAATATCGAAGATGCACATAAGAGGATAAAGGAAGTTCTAAAAAGATGAAAAAATCAGAAGCTGTTTTTATCCTAATGAAGTTTATATCTCCTGCTTATAACGAGAGAGATAAACTTCTTAAACTATTAGACAGAGTAAAAGATGAGTGGGAAGTACTTATCTCTTTGTCAAATCGCTATCTTCTTGTCCCTGTTTTATATCTATCTTTAAAAGAGAAAAATCTTTATGACAAACTTGAAGATAAGATGCTTCAAGAGTATCTATATGAGATATACAGATTAAACAAAGAAAGGAATGAGGGGATAGTCTTACAGCTTGAAGAGATCTGTGATATCTTATCCTCTATAAAAATCACGCCTTTACTACTCAAAGGTTCTGCAGCTTTGAGTGAGGGATATTTTGGTGATAATGCCAAAAGAAGTATGGTAGATATAGATATCTTGGTTCCAGCATCTAAGATATTTAAGGCGATAGATATCTTAAAAGAGTTTGGATATAAAGAGATAGATCCTACTGCAAAGTTAGGAAAAGGCTGGCATCATTATAGAAGATTATACAGAGCTGAGAGAACAACATCTCTGGAGGTTCATAGAAAAATTACAAATTATAGAGCCTTAAAATATATGTCTGATTTTAAATGGAAATTACACACAAAAGACTCAAGTCTCATTAAAGATGCAAAAGTTTTAGAACCAACTTATGAGTTTTTTTATACTTTTTTACACTCTGAAATAGCTCATGACTACCATGAACTGATCATATCGTTAAGACATCTTCATCACGGAGCCGTTTTACTTCACAGATACAGGGATGAGATAGATTTTAAAAGAGTTGAGGAGTATATAGAAAAATACAATCTTCATAAAATATGGTATGAATATCTTTGGATATTAAAACGCTTTTTTTTGGTAAAGATCCCTTTTGAGACCCCTGCAATGCAAACATACGAAAGACAAGTGTGTAAAAACATAGACTCCGAAGGGGGATATCTGTGGGCTGTTAAAATGTTTCTTAGAAGATTTAGACATGCTTTCAGGTTTGATACCTTGCAACAAAGATATAAAAATCTCAGATACAGATACCAGCTACTGTACTATATCCCAATAAGGTTTATACATCTAAGTTTCAAAAAGACAAGTGATAAGCTTATTACCACACTAAATACTTGAAAGATAAATATGCAAAACGCCCTTTTATACATCATCGCTGCCTTGGGAGTATCGACTGCTCTAAATATAATCTTAAAAAGATATGGACTCTCCGTTATCATAGGTTATATCTTTACAGGTATAGCACTCTCTTATGGTTTTGATCTAAGAAGTATAACGGATACTCATGTAGTTGAGGAGATATCTGAGTTTGGTATAGTATTTTTGATGTTTACTATAGGACTAGAGATATCTCTAACCAAGATGAATACTATGAAAAGAATCATATTTGCAAATGGTTTTTTACAGATTTTCTTAACTTCCGCAGTTATCTATCTTATCAGCACATATATATTTTCTTTGGATGAAAAGACATCTCTTATCGTATCGCTCTCTTTTTCTTTATCTTCAACTGCAGTTGTGCTTAGCTATCTA
>Ga0256827_10002954_pt1 | contig 10884 bp, 5 predicted proteins | sample CV84metaG_FD_185977 | JGI IMG/M metagenome (GOLD analysis project Ga0256827, IMG submission 185977) | Hydrothermal vent microbial communities from East Pacific Rise, Pacific Ocean - CV84 | ecosystem: Environmental > Aquatic > Marine > Hydrothermal vents | place: Pacific Ocean: East Pacific Rise...
TAATGTTCATATAAAAGAGAGTGTAAAAAAGATAAAAGAGGAGGAGTATAAAAGGAAAAAAGAGGAGTTGTTAAACTACTCAGATATGGCAAATAAGGTCATTGATAGTTATTATCAAAAAACAAAGAAAGATAGGATACAACAAGAGTTAAGGGCTTATATAGATGAGCAAAGTGAATATCTTTTTACTATTATCAATGGTTTGTATAAAAAATATCATAATAGATTGAGTGAAAAGAAGTTAAAAGAGCTTATATCCTCTACAATTAAAGCAACTCGATATGGTACGAGTGGATATTTTTGGATAAATGATTTTAAGTATAAGATGATAATGCACCCAATCAAAGAGCAATATAGTGGAAAATATTTTAAATCAGATAAAAAAGTACCATTTGTTGCATTAGGTGTTGATATTCTTAAAAAAACAAAAAAAGAGAAAGGGTATATCCAATACTCTTTTTTCTCACCGAGTAGTAAAAAGTATGAAGAGAAAGCTTCTATTGTTAGAGTGTTTAAACCATTTAATTGGATTATTGGAACGGGTGCTTATATAGATGATTTAACTCTTGAAATGCAAAAAAAAGCACTGAATGCTATCAAAAATATGCGATATGGTAAAAATGGATACTTTTGGATAAACGATATGCAAAATAAGATGTTGATGCATCCTATAAAACCAGAGTATGATAATAGATATTTTATAGATACACCAAAAGTTCCTTTTGTTGAATTGGGGACAAAAGAGTTATTAAAACTGAAAAAAAACAGAGCTTTTATAGATTATAGCTTTTATACACCTGCTACAAAAAAGTATAGTCATAAACTTTCTATTGTTCAAAAATTTGTTCCTTGGAATTGGGTAGTTGGAACGGGGGTTTATACCGATTATTTAGATGCTCAAGTGAGAGAAAATAAAAAGAGAGCTAAAGAGGAACTTGATAGTAGAGTTCAAAAAATATTGATAATTTCATTACTTTTTTTAGTTCTTATGATTGTAGTTATGATTAAATTAATGGAAAGTATTATCTTAAATCCTATCAATGAATTTCAATCTGGTTTAAAACATTTTTTTAATTATTTAGATGATGAAACAGTGGTTGTTGAAAAATTACAACATACAAATAATGATGAGATAGGTTTAATGGTTCAAAATACAAATATTGCAATCGAATCAGCTATAAAAACACATCACGAACTGATAGATTTACGAAAACAGTTAGAGATAAAGGTAGATAAAACAGAAAAAGAGTTTGAGTTAGTAGATAAAAATAGAAAAGACTCACTAGAGTATGGTGCATTAATTCAAGCCTCTTTATTACCAGATAAAACTAAATTAGATAATATCTTTAGTGAGCATTTTATTTTTGATGCACAAAAAAGTATGATTAGTTCACAATGTTATCTTTTTGAAAAGATTAGAACAGATGAATATCTTTATATAGTAGTTGATTGTAAGCATGATGGTATTAATGGAGTGTTTACAACGATGTTGGTTAATGCTATTGTTAAACAGGCTATTACTCAACTTAAATATGAAAAATCGCAAGAGATTAGTACATCATGGATTTTAGAGCATCTTAATCTTAATATTGAAAATTCAAAAGATGGTTTTGATGGTGCTATTGTTTATTATAATAGAAATAAACAGACTATTCAATATTCAAGTGCAAATATACCACTCTATTATTATCAAGATGATGTTTTTCATATCATTAAACCAGATAAACAATCTATCGGTTTAGATAAATCTATGAAATATTCAGAACATACATTGGATATAAAAGAATCGATAGAATTTTATCTCTCAACACAGCATTATATAAAAGATTTTATAGATATATATGATTTTGCATCACCATTTCAAACAGGTGTAAATCAGTTTAAAGAGAATATGAATAAAATGAAAGATGATATTATTGTTTCAGGTTTTCTTATAGATAATAGACCTAAAATAATCATAGAGTATGAGGGTGAATTTACACAAAAATCTGTCAATAAATATATGGAGATGATAGAAGATAAGATAGATAATATGGGACTGATGAGTAATATCTCAACAAACTTTGTAGAACAGTATCAAAATATCCTCAATTATGCTAAAAGTGAAGATAGTACAAATAAAGATGTTTACCCTTTTGGTTCTATAAAATTACAAAAAAATCTCGATAATAGTTACTTAATAGAGAGTGTAAATATTGTAACATTAGCTGATAAACAGAAGATAGAACCTAAACTATTTGAAATTCAATCACTTGATACAAATGGGATTAAAAAGAGATATAGAGAGCTACGACGAAGTGGTGTCAATACACATGAAAAAGGTGGTGGAATAGGTCTTTATGAGATAGCTAAACGAAGTGGTAAAATAGAGTATGAGTTTACTCAAATTAATGAAGATAGATTTTCATTTAGATTTAGTTCTTGTGTTCGTACAGGTAAAAAATAGAAACTTTATATAAAGTTTCTATTTTACCACAGCTACAAATATTCGAGCCTTAGCAATATCGACTTTGTCTATTCTTACGGTAACATCCTCAAAAAGAACAACATTTTCACTTGAAGTTACTATAAGTCTAGCACCTTGAATCTCATCAAGTAAATCAGCTTTTATTTCAGGGTCTGTACCACTTATACGTGCTTTAAACTCTTGTCCTATCTTATCACTTGCCCAACGAGCAAATTTTCTATCCATAAACTCTTTTTCTATGGAACTAGCTTCTCGCTCTTTTTCACTAATAGTCATACTTAAAGATTCTATATTTCTAAGAACATAAGAACCCTCTTGTGTATCGTTATTGTTTATAGCTTTTAAGAGTCTATGCACAATAAGGTCTGAGTATCTACGAATAGGGGAGGTAAAATGAGTATATGCTTCAAAACCTAATCCAAAATGTCCAGAGTTTAAAGGAGCATATCTTGCTTGCATCTGTGAACGAATGATGAGAGTATCTACCTCAGAGACTAAATCCATATCTTTAGCTTGTATTTGGATTTCAGTAATAGTCTCTTTTATAGTATCTTTAATATCTATATTCATTCCTATCCCTGCTAACTCTTGATACAACATCTGTATTTTTGTTTGACTAGGTGGTTCGTGAATTCTAAATATACCTCTTTCAAATTTACTAGCAGCTGCTTTATTTGCTAAAAGCATACAATCTTCAACAAGAGAGTGAGAGGGAGTCTCTTCTGCTATTGATGTAGCTAAAAGGTTTGAATTTGCATCTATCTGCATAGAGAGTTCACTAGAGTGAAACTCATACCCTTTTGTTAGACGCTGTTTTTTTAATCTATCTGTTATAGCTCTTAATGCTGTTAAATCAGTAAATATTTTTTTTTCATTACTATTTTTTGCTTTAAGTTTCCCATCAAAAAATTGGTCTATCTCTTCATAGTTAAATCGTCTTTGAGAGTGGATAATCGCTTCATATACTTTTGAATTAACTACCTTTAAAGAGTTTCTATCTAACTGCATCTCAAACACAAAAGCGAGTCTATCTACATGAGATTGTAAAGAGCAGAGAGTTTCACTCAGTTGGCGTGGTAGCATAGGGATAGAACGATGAGGTAGATATATAGAGAAACTTCTATATATCGCTTCATTGTCTAATGCACCAAAAGGAGTTACATATTCACTTACATCAGCGATAGCTACATAAAGAGTATAATTTTCATTATCCCAGCATATTGCATCATCAAAATCTTTTGCAGTTACAGGGTCTATGGTACAAAATGCTAATCTTCGTAAATCTTTTCTATGAGGGTATTTTTTTATATCTACCTCTTTAAAAGATTTAGCTATATCAAGAACCTCTTTTTCAAATTCATCATGTTTGTTAAATTGGGCAAGAACTATCAACTCGTCTACTTGAGGGTCATCTATATTACCCAATTTTTGCATAATAGAGTTTTCTTTATTATCTATCTTAAAAACATCACCTAAGCTATATGTTTCGAGTTCCTCTTTAGTGAGTTCTGCACCAATAGGAAAATCAGTTTTCAAATCAACTAAAGAGCGATGTCCCTCTTTTTCTATGATATACGCAACACTATAACTCTCAGCACGACCAACTATCTCAGCTATTTTAGCACTAGGAGTTCCCCGTTTACCAAGTAACCTTTTAGCGATAACAAGGTCACCCTCTTTAGCATTTAAAAGGTCACCTTCGCCTATAAAAAGGTCACGTACTGTTTCACCTATAACATTAACATAAGCCGTAGCATTTTGAACTAAACCCAACGTACCAGCACGATATTTTGAGTTAAATTTATAGAGAGTATCTTTTTTTGTAATATATTTTTTTTGAAGGAAGTTATTGATAGCTATTAGTTCATCACTACTAATATCTTGCTCACTCAAACCATGAGTGAGTCTTATAAGTAAAGATTTCAAGTCTAATCTATCTAGCGTTTTCTATCGCATCATCAAAACTAGGCATATCTAGGTTATATTTTTCAATTAACTCTTTTGCTTGTTTGATACTTTCATCTGTAACAACTCCATTGATAGGAACAGCTACACGTACAACATGAAGAATAGAAGCTGGTTTGATATCTTGAGGTTCAGCTTCTTGAGGATTAAGGCAAGAGCCTATAACACCTATTAAGCTTCCCTCAAATTTCCACTGTTTAAAAATAGTTGCACTTACTTCAGGTGTATCAACACCTACAACTTTTCTTTCAGCAGCTTCAACATCTTGAAGTTCAATAAGAGCATCTCTAAACTCTTCCTCTTTTTCATCTGCAATAATCTGTTGAGCAATAAGAACTTTTCCTATCTCAACAAGAAATGCAGCAGGAGATAAGACACCTAACAGTTTATTCTCTTTTCTTATACACCATGCAGTCATAAGACCATGCTGTTTTTTTGAAAGCATTGAAAACATATCGTTACTTATCCCATAAGGGGCAAGGTTTAGTTTAAAACTTTTTTTTACGATACTTGCAAGAGCAAAACCACGAACTGTTCCCATACCAAATAGACCAACAGCTTGAGAAATAGCATTAATTTCACGAGAAAAACCATATAATGGAGAGTTTGCTGCTTTTAAAATATCAGCAGTTAAAAGTGGGTCTTTTTCAAGTATTTTAACCATATCATTAAAGCTACTATCTGGGTCTTGATATACAGCCTCTATCTTCATTGCAGATTCTGGAAGTGGTGGGAGTTGTTTTATCTTTTTTAGGATTTCTTCAGTCATATTATTCTCTCTTTGAAGTGTAAAATTTATTTTTCACAATTATAGTACAGTGAAACAGATTTAATACTGAATGTTTACAAAAAACTGATATTATTTTTTCGTAAATTAAAATATAAAGGAACTTAACTATGCGAAATGATGCGATGTTAGTACAATTAGGATATACACCAAATGAGGCTTTAGTAGCACAAATTAAAAAAATTATAGCAAACACTACTGATTATGAAAAAATAGAGAAACACATAATGGACTTACATGACCATTTAAAAGTAGATGATTCTTTTGTAGCGATGTCAAATAGCGAAGATTATTTTAAGATAAAAATTGAAGCAAAAAGTCCTGAACTGGAAGCAGAAGCACACGAAGCAGTAAAACGTTTTAGTGAGAAGTTTAAAGTGACTATTAAACAGTTAGAAAATAAAAATACTTATTATATTTTAGGTTTTCATCATTAGAGGATAGCAATATCTTTTTATAATCTGAGTTTTTTGGCTCAGGTTTTTAATCTCTCTTTCTTTACTTCATAATTTAATTTTCAATACTCTATATCTATTTTTTGAAATATGAATAATTTAGTATAAATGTTTTATTGGATATTATGGGAATTCATTTTTAGAAGTTCTATATTGTGTAAATATGTATGTTTCTTTTACATAGAGTATAAAAAAATTAAATTAAAAAATGGGGATAAAGAGAATGAGTAAATTAACAATGAAAAAGTTGTTACCAACTGTTTCAATAGATAATAAACAACAGTTAAATACAACATATATAGGTATAGATTTTGGAACTTCAACAACGGTAGTCAGTTTAGCTACATTTGATTTTTCGACATCTTCTGTTACTACTAAAGCGATTGAATTAAATCAAAAACTTTTTGATGGGATTATCTATAAATCTTATAAAATACCAACTATGATAGGATGGTATAATGAAAAGATTTTAGTTGGAGAGGGTGCTAATAGGTTAAAGTTAAAATTAAAACAGGGTAAAAACTTATGGCACTCATTTAAAATGGAATTGGGTGAAGATGTTGGATGTAAATATCCACAATCTGAGCTAAATAGCGAAAAATTAAAAATATTAAATCCTAAAGATGTAACAAAAATATTTTTTAAATATTTAAAAATGCAGATAGAAAAGTATGTTAAAGATAATAATTTAGCATCTACTATTGAGTATGCTATTAGTATACCTGCATCTTTTGAAGCAAATCAGAGAAAAGATTTAATAGATAGTTTACATGCAAATGGAATGATGTTAGAGAAGCAAACATTAATAGATGAGCCAAATGCTGCATTTTTGAGTTATATAAGCTATGCTAAACAAAAAATAGTTTTAACAGAGGAGTATCCTACAAATATATTAGTATTTGATTTTGGTGCAGGAACTTGTGATATTTCAATTTTAGAAGTAGGATATAGTCCGAGTGGATTTTATTCTAAAAATTTATCTATATCAAGATTTGAAGCATTAGGTGGAAATGATATAGATAAATTGATAGCTATTGATATATTGTTACCACAGTTTCTAAAAGAGAATGGAAAAGAGAGAAGTTTTTTTAAAAGTAAAGATTTAAGAGAAGCAATTATTCCAAGATTGGAAAAATCTGCTGAGATGTTAAAGATTAAAATGAGTGAAAAATTATCTTTGCTTCAAGGTATGAATGATATAAATCAATTAATAGATAACAGTGATGGAGTAGAGTTAAATCATACAGTAGAGATGAAATCAAGAAAGGGTATATTTACTCTTCATAATCCAAAAATAGCTTATCAAGATTTTTTTAATATAAATAATATGTTTTTAAGTACAGAGACAGAAAAATTTGAAAAAAGAATAGATGGAGAATCAGAATTTAAGAGTATATATCTTCCAATTTTTACAGCATTAAAAAAAGCTTATTTAGATAAAGATGATATTGATTATCTTCTTTTTATTGGTGGAAGTTCAAAAAATCCATTAATACAACAATCATTAAAAAATTATTTTAATGAAAGTGAACATCTTGTTCCTCAAGATTTACAAGTACATGTATCTTCTGGTGCAGCTGTTCATTCATTAATATTTAATAGATTTGGAAAAAATATCATAGAACCTATTACAAGTGAACCGATAATTATTATCACTAAAGATGGAGAGGATGAGGTTTTAAAACCTCTTCTGAAAGCAGGTACAATGATACCATCTGAAACTATAATTATTAATAATTTAACACCTCAAGTAAATGGTCAAAAAATCATAGAGATACCTATATGTGTAGGGAATAAAAATAAGATAGTTCATAATATAAAAGTTGAAAGTTTAGAAAATAAAGGTTTTACACTTTCTACAAGTATAGAGTTAAAAATATATATAAATGCAGATAAAATGTTGATTGTTGAAGCAGAGATAGATGGTCAAAGAGTTGAAGTTGAACCTTTAAATCCGTTTAGTAATAAAGAGGTATTTTTAAGGGATAAAGAGAAGTTTGAAGCAGAAAAAGAGTTTAATAAATCTCGTGCTTTAAATCATGGAGTTACAACAGAAAAAGCATTAAAAAATATATATAGTGAGTATCGAAGATTAGAGTTAGAATTACAATCAGCAGAGATGGCTGAAGATTTATATAATATGTTTAATATTGGTAGTTTGAACAACATAGGTTTGCATTATAGTAAAGCAGGAGATGATGAAAAAGCTATGCAATTTTATAAAAAAGCTATGGATGAAAAGCCATCAAGTACAACAGCCTTTAATATAGCATTAGAATATAGAACTAATAATAGAAATCTTTATATAAAATGGCTTGAAAAATCGATGGAAATAGAAAAAAGTCACTTAAATAGTTACTGTTATGGAGTTATTTTAGTTGAAAATGGTAACAGTGAAGAGGGGTATAAATTAATTAATAACTCCTTTGATAATTGGAAAATCGAATATGAGCATAATAGATTATCTGTGCATATAAGTTGGTTTATCTCTTGTGCAAAATTTTTACATAAATATGATTGTGTTGAAAAATTGGAGAAAGAGATGAGAGAGAAAGAGAGTAAAAAAGATGAAGTGTATAGTAGTGAGAATTTAACAGAGTTTCAGAATAATAGAATTAATTAAAGGAGATGGTATATGAGTAATTGGATGATAACAGAAGATAAATTAAGTGTTAAACAGAAAGATTTTATCAATAGTGAAAAAATGATAGATAAAAATATTTGGATAAAAGGTTTTGCTGGAAGTGGAAAATCAGTATTATTAGTTCATTCTATTGCCAATAAGATACTACAAAATTCAAATATTTCGATATGTGTAGTTGTTTTTACTCACTCTTTAATACAGATGTTTACAGCAGGAATGAAAGAATTAAATATACCAGAAAAAAATGTTTATTTAACAACATATCATCAATTTAAAAAAAATACAATGCACTATGATTATATTTTTTGTGATGAAGTTCAAGATTTAACACCATCTATATTAGAACAAATGACTAAACAAGCAAAAAAAATAATTTTAGCAGGAGATTCAAATCAATCAATTTACTTAAATGACCCAGCTACAAAGGAATTAACTTTGACAACATTAGATATTTCTAATATTGTTCATCCTTATAATAATATTATAGATGAAATATATAGATTTTCAAAATCTATTCAAAAAGTAGTAGCTAAATTTTTACCTGCTTTAGAAAAGGTACCCAATAAGACAAAAAATGACATTAATGTTATTTTAGGAAATAGTATAACCAAAGAGAAAGAAATTGAGTATGTGATATCTAAAGCAGAAGGAAGTATTATCACAGATAATAGTGTTGTAATACTTTTACCTAGTCATAATGATATAGTAGATTTTATTAATAATATATTAAAAATAAAAGAGATAACAGAATGGAATATTGTAAAAAATCATTGGGGTAAAATAGATTTTAATGCTTTAAATTGGTATTTGCAAAAAAATAATATAAATATTGAATATATTGGTAATGGTACAGGTGATTTATATAATTCAAATCAAGTTGGAAAAATAGTAATAATGACTTATCATAGTGTGAAAGGTTTAGATTTTGATAGTGTATTTTTACCATCTCTTACTTCAGAGCTTTACATTAGTAGTGAAACTTTATTTATGGTTGCTATGACAAGAAGTAAATTAAATTTATATTTAACTTATTCAGGTAACAACAAACATCATTTTTTAAATGATATTGAGAAAGAATGTCATAAATTAGATATTGATTCAATTTATAATATAGATAAAAACGAAAGTGATTTAGATGATTTTGATTTTTAAGGAAGATAGATATGAAAAATAGATATTGGTTAGTTATCAGTAAAGAAGAATTTATACATTTATATAAATTTAAAGAGGTTAAAGTTTCCTCTTCAAGAATTATACAAAACAATATAGAAAAAAGTATAACAGATGAATTAAAAGAACTACCTTTTGAAGATGAGTTTGGATATATTATTATTAACTTTAATGATAAAGATTACCATCAAAAAAATCTTTTATATAAATTAGATATACAAACTTGTCAAATAGTTTATACTTTATCAGCAGTTTCACAAAAATTCTTTAGTGTGAAATTTAATAAAAATATTAAATTTAAAGTAATTCAATATTCAAATATTTTAGAAGATGTAAAAAACTATAAATATCTTCAAAATATAGATATGGGAATTAATATATTATTTGAGCAGTTTAAAATTCAAAATAAAGAAAAGTTAGATAAGGAATTTGATGCAGAGTTTAAAAATAAAGTATTAGAGTATAAATCTTCAGATGAGCATTTTTTTAAAGTTACTAAATTTGAAAATTTTTATTTTGATTTATTATTGTATGAAAGAAAAAATGATGAATTTAAAAATGAAAATGTTAGTTATATTTATGATTTTCTAATTTTAATGATGTTGAAAAGTAGAGATGAAAGTAATATAAATTTATATTATGTTAAAGAATTAAAATTAATTTTGCCAAATCTTTTTGAAGAAATTGAAAAAATTAAAGAGAAAAAATTATTAAATTACATAGAGTTTATAACAACAAGTAGTAATAAAAATATAAAAAAGCTATATGAAAAAATTGATAGGAGCAAACTAATAGTAAGTGTATTATTTCTTAAATTAAAAGATTTACTTGATGAGGAAAGAGGAAGAAAAGATGGCTATCAAAATGAAATTAAAAAATTAGTAGAAGATTTTCAAAAAGATTATAAAGAAGAAGTTTCTATTGCATTATATTTAATTGGTTTAGTTTTTGGATATGAGAACTTATATGATTATTATTATGATGTTATTGAATTAAATATATTTAAAGATACAGAGAGTGATACTTTTCAGATAGAAAAACAAGAGGAAGATATATTTTTAAAACTAAAAGATAAAATTAAAATTCTTGAAGAGGAAAGTAATACATATAAAATAGAATTAGAAAGCTTTAAAAAGAATGCTATTTCTATTAGAGAACTAGAAGAAAAGATTAAAACTCTTGAATCTGAAAATCAAAAATTAAATGAAAATAATGATAATGTAGAATTAGAAAAACCGATAATTGATAATAATGTAAATATTTTAACGATAGATGTTTTAACTAAGGAGGAGTGGGGAAAATTGAATAAAGACTTTTTACAAAAAATAGTAAAATCTAAGAATATAAATGATTTTGAAAACGATACGAAAAAAATATTAGTTGAAAAAATGTTTGC
>Ga0256827_10002955_pt1 | contig 10883 bp, 9 predicted proteins | sample CV84metaG_FD_185977 | JGI IMG/M metagenome (GOLD analysis project Ga0256827, IMG submission 185977) | Hydrothermal vent microbial communities from East Pacific Rise, Pacific Ocean - CV84 | ecosystem: Environmental > Aquatic > Marine > Hydrothermal vents | place: Pacific Ocean: East Pacific Rise...
TCATTAAACATATGATTCATATCATCCATATTTGAAACATTCCAGTCTCCTATATCTTGATTAAAACTTGTCGCTCCTTGAAACATTCTACAAATGTAGACAACATTAGAAACATTCCAGTCTCCTATATCTTGGTTGAAACTTATCGCTTCTTGAAACATAACAGACATATTTGTAACATTAGAAACATTCCAGTCTCCTATATCTTGGTTGAAACTTGTCGCTCCTTGAAACATACCACCCATATTTGTAACATTAGAAACATCCCAGTCTCCTATATCTTGATTAAAACTTGTCGCTCCTTGAAACATACCAGCAATATCTGTAACATTAGAAACATTCCAGTCTCCTATATCTTGGTTGAAACTTGTCGCTCCGTCAAACATACCACCCATATATGTAACATTAGAAATATTCCAGTCTCCTATATCTTGATTGAAATTTGTCGCTCCGTAAAACATACCAGACATATCTGTAACATTTGAAACATCCCAATTCCCTATGCTTTGATTAAAATCTGCATTATCTTCAAACAAATTACTCATATTTGTAATACAACTAGTATTAACTTCTGTGACATCTTCATTATTGGCTATTTTTACTTTTAGCTCATCTAGAGTAATACATGGTATTTCCTCTACTTTTTCTATAATCAGATGCAAAGGAGCACTCTCATGACCACTACTATCTTTTAGCTTTATCGTAAAGCTTATTACCCTAGCATCTCCTGCAGTATCTAACATTATTGTTGCCTTACCATTTGCTCCTATGGTAGCCACTTCTATATCATTTACAAATACTTTAGCTCCTATTTTTCCGTTGACTTCTATAGTAACATTATTATCTGTAGTTGTATTAGGAGCGTTGATTGTCAGTCTTGGTGGAGCTAGTACATCATCACTCAGTATAAAATTAGTAATAATTCCCATCACTGCATGAAGTTGTTTATCTGTAAGGTTATGTTCCTCTGACGCATGTAAAGGCATAACAGAGATAAAAACTATGAATAGTAAAACAAGTAAATTTTTTTGTGATTTATAAAACATTATATTTCCCTTTATTTAATATTTGTTCAGCTTATAGTATATCGGATAAATAAATATAAAACTATACAATTTACTTAAATATTTCTGAAAAATATATTTTATTTTTTAGTAAAAAGTTATAATAAATGGAAAGAGTCTATTTCGAAGCCTATATAGCTTTTAGCAACTTTGCTATTTTTTGACTTCCCTCTTTTTCAACAATTTGCATCAAGCCTTTACTTCTAGCTTCCATATCTTCATCCAGTAGTGCCAATACATTCTCCACGGCAATCTCATCCTCTCTCATGAGCCATGCCAGATCTTTCTCTACTAGGAACTGTGCATTGTAATACTGGTGATCACTTGCTGCATAAGGATAAGGAATATAAAGTGTGGGCACTGCAGTAGCAGAAAGTTCCCAAAGTGTAGAAGCACCAGAACGGGCAATGGCAAAATCCGCTTCATTCATATACTCAGCTAATTTGGTAGTAAAACCAAAAACTTCAGCTTTTATACCTAATGTTTTATACGCTTTCTCTACCTCTTCTATATTATTTACACCAGCTTGATGAATAATATGTATACCCATCTCCTTTAATTTCGGTGCAAGATCAAGGGCTAAAGTATTAATAGCTTTAGCCCCCTGAGAGCCACCTAGAAATATAATAGTTTTGACCTCAGTTCTCACATGTGCATTATCAAAAAAGACTTCTTTTATTGGATATGCAGTTATAGGACTTTCATCAAGATAAGACGATATAAAATGTGTCGCATAAGGCTTTAATAGTTTGTTGAGTGAACCCAATGCTGCATTTTGTTCATGTATCACAAGAGGTGTTCTCGTAAGTTTGGCTGCAAATGCCATAGGTGCTGCAGAAAACCCTCCCACCGAAAAAACAACTTTGGCTTTATGTTTGCGTATAAGCTTCACCGCTTTAAACATTGCACTTCCCATCATAAAAAGTGATTTTATTTTACCAAGTACTCCTTGATTAACCACACCACGGGTATCAAAAAAATACTTTTCTTCAAAATCATCATCATTTTCAAACCACTGCTTATCCTGACCCTTTGTAGAGCCTACATAGATAAGCTTTTCATCAATTAATTGTTCTTTTACTGCTTTAATAATAGTAAGATGCCCACCTGTACCACCACCTGTCATGAGTATAGACATAGAAAATTCCTTAAGATAAAATTGGATTTATTGTAACATTTTATTATTGAGTATTTGAAAAAGAAGTAATTTTAAGTGAATAGAAATAGGTATCTCTTGAAAAAAATACCTACTTCATTATTATATTATAAAGCATCAGCTTCTCGAGCTGCTCTACCTTCATTTGAATTTTGATATGTTAAAGGACCATTACTCCCTACTAACTCATCATCACATATTCTAGATGAGCGTGTATGACGTCTTCCGCAATAGTAATATCCATCATAATAATAGTAATTATCATAGTAATAATATCCATTATCATGTCTATTATATCCTTTTACAGGAGTAACTACTTTATCTTCAGCATTCTCAACTGGATTGATTGTAGGATCAGACAGTAATGCCTGATCATCATAACATCCTGTCAATAGTATTGTTGTAATAAAAACTAAAAAATAATTATTTTTCATTTTTAATACTTACCAAAAAGAGCTCTTACATCTCTAATTGCACCAAGCGCATCATGTGTTGCCCCTGCACCTTCGGCTACAGCATCTGTACTTTGTCTACGTTTCATATTTTGTAGACGTATTTCATCTGCAGTAAGTCTTTGTTGTCTTGCATATTGTCTTGCTTGTGCTTTACTAACCTGAGCATTTTTAGAACCTCTTGTTTTGTTCATTAATGCAGTATCTGCACCCATACCAGGCATACACCCTTCTAATAATAGTGCAGCTATTACTGCTCCAAAAGCTAATTTTAATTTCATACTTTCCCCTTATTTTAATTTTGGAAAGTTATTATAGCGTAAATATACCTTAAAAATTAAATAATATCTCCATGTATATCACGAGGTACCTTTTTAGAAACCATTAATATCATTCCTATGCCTATGCAGGCTGCCCATATATGAGAACCTCCATAACTTAAAAAAGGTACGGCAATTCCTTTAATCGGCGTAATACCAGAAATACCATATGAATTTAAAATAAATGCAAAAGCAATTAGTAGTCCAATGCCTATAGAAAAAATATAATACATAGGATCTTGTACTTTTGCTGCTATTTTAAAAATACGAAAAATAATAAAGAGCATTGTCATAGTGACTAATGATACACCTAAAAAGCCTAACTCTTCTGTGATACCTGCTAAAATAAAATCTGTATGTACTTCTGAAAGATAACCCAATTTAAATTGACCATTACCTAATCCCTGTCCTATAAAACCTCCATTATGGATAGCATTAAGAGAGTTTGAAATTTGGTAAGGTTCTTTTACCGCTTCAACTCTAAGATTTTGTAATTTTTCAAAAGGTAAAACAGAAAGAATATTATCTTGTACTGTTCCCCACCATGATTTAATACGTGCCATACGATGTGGTGCAAACAAAATGAGAGCTATAAATGCTGCAAAAACACCTGAGAGCATCGTAAAGAAAAATTTTAACGATGAGCCAATAAATAAAAAGAGTACCATTAAAGTACCACCTAAAACCACTACTTGACCTAAGTCTTTTTGAAATACTGCTATCACTACAACAGCAATAAGAAAAATAAATATATAGGGTGCAAAAGTACGTATCTCTTCAAAAAAACCCATTTTTTCTTTATGCAATAACTTTCGTGCAAAACTCCATGATAAGAAAAATACAAATCCTATCTTAAAAAATTCAACTGGTGCTATTGATATCGATCCCAGATGTATCCAACGCTTGGCTCCTCCCACAGCTTTTACAAGAGATGCAGGTAAAAACTGCATTGCTATCATTAAGATAAAAAATGTAATAAAAAGCAAAAAACCTATACGTGCGAACCATCTGTCCGGATCTAGTTTACTCAAAATAACCATACTGATAAAACTAATAAATATAGCCATACTCTGACGTATGAAAAAATGTAAATCTTCATATCCAAAATAGACAACAGTATATGTAGAGAGAGAGTAACTCATTACTAATGAAACTGTTAAAAGTATCATAACTCCAGCTAACAAGGGTTTATCAATCATCTCAATTCTCTTTTATATAATATTAATTAGTATTTTATCAAAATTAATAGATAACTTTGATAAAATATCACTCACTTAAGAGGAAAAAATGAATCAGAAGATAAAAAATAAAGCCATACACCAAAGAAAATACAAAATCACCGTACTATTCTTATTGATGGTACTCGCTATGGGTATTTTTTTATCTTCTATTTTAAAAACTATCTCCACAGAAAGAAGAATTCCTAGCCATAATAAAATTATACATGACCGTTCTTTTCGTGGGGCTATTATCTCTGCAGATGAATATACACTCTCAGACTCACATAAAACATATCAAGCAGTCATTAGGGGTGCTAGCATTAAACCTAGTATGAAGAGTACTTTTATAAAACTCTTCTCTATATACTCTGGTATCACTGAAAAAGATTTACTTAAAAAATTTAAAAACCGTAAAGGGCAAAAGATACAAGGGAATATTATTCTCTCAAAGACCATAGGTGCAAACAGGGCTATGCAACTTAAATCATTGGCACTTAAACTTAGAAAACTTGGTGTATTTCAATCTATCAAAACACGATCTGGTATAGATGTACTTTATGGATTAGATATTATTGAAAATGGAGAGAGTAGACGTTTTCCGTTACATGATGTCATGAGTCCTATATTGGGATATGTAGGTAAAAAAAGTGATGGACACTACACCAGACCTGAAGGTAAAAAAGGTCTTGAACGTAACTATAATGAACATATCACATCAAAGAAAGATGGATACTTTAAGGGTAAACGTGATGTATTGGGTGCAGTCATACATGATAAAAACAGTATCAATGCAGGAAGAGTAGATGGATTAGATTTACATCTTAATATACCATTAGGATTACAGCGTCGTGTAGAGTTAATGCTTGATACAATGAAACAGAAAATAGATGCTGATGAAATCCTTGTTGGTGTCATGGAGAGTCATACAGGAAAAATACTCTCACTAGCCAGTACAGAACGTTATGACCCCGCACATATCCATCAAGTTGACGTACCTAAGCTCAATCCAAAATTTTCAGAATACCCTTATGAGGCAGGTTCAGTCCTTAAACCTCTTACTGCAGCTATTGCTCTTGAAAATAGAGTCATTACACCCAATAGTTGGTTTAAAACAGGATACAAAAAATTTGACATTACCGGAGGACAAAGTGTCAGTGATGATGATTTCTTTGACTCCTTAAATGTAACAGATATTGTTGTACACTCCTCAAATATAGGTATTTCTCAGATTTCATGGCGTCTCTCTGGAAAACAATTTAGAACAGGACTACTTAATTTTGGACTTGCTAAAAAAACAGGTATTGACCTCTCACGTGATTTACCAGGTTTTCTTAAACCTGTACATATTCTTGAACATAAAATGCATAGAGCCAACTCAGCTTTTGGGTATGGGATGATGGTGACTTTTGCACAACTCTTTAAGGCGTATTCTGCTTTCAATAATAATGGAGTAGCTGTTACCCCCCGTATTGTAAGCTATCTAGCTGATAAAAAAGGTCACCAATATACACTGAGCCCAAAAGTAGGAGATATCCGTGCAGTAAGTAAAAAAACTGCCAATCAGATACATAAAATTTTATTAGAAGTAGTGAAACGAGGTACAGGTGTCGCAGCTAAATACCCTGGTCTTGAGATAGGAGGAAAAACAGGAACTGCCCATATCGCAAAGCATGGTCGTTATGTACGTGAATTCCATAGTAGTTTTTATGGGTTTGCCAATGACAAAAAAGGGAATAAATATACCATAGGTGTACTTGTGATTCGTGCAAAAGCATGGCACAAATATTTTGCCTCTCAGTCCGCTGTACCTACCTTTAAAAATATTACCAAGCTTTTAGTAGAGCAAGGGTATTTACATCCTGATCCAAAAGAGATGATTAAAGAGAAAGAAGAAGATGATTTTTATGAGACTCCTGAAGATAGTACAACCCCAGAAGCTTCTTCTAATGTCACTATTAAAAAAACAAAAAAACAAAAAACAAAGTTTAGAAAAAAGACTCGAACAAAATCAAAAGTTCATAAAAAATCAAAAAAACCTAAAAAAACCATAAAATCACTCTTTGAGAAAAAACCTAAAATCAAGCCTCCCAAACGAAAATCACCTAATGAACTCTTTGAGGATCTGTTTTAAATCCACAGGTTATCGATAAGTCTAGGCTTTCCTACCCAGGCTGCTACTAAAATAATACTATTCCCTATCTCAACATTTTTTAAAGCTTGAAACTCTCTATTTACAATTGCCACATACTCGACCTTGTCTGCATTATTTAGCACTTCTAACATCTCTGCTTTAATAACATCAACACTTAGTTCCCCTGCCATCACTAATTTAGTTGCACGCTTAAGTGAACGAGAAAGACAAAGTGCACGCTCTTTTTCATCTCCTTTTAGATACACATTACGAGAACTCAGTGCTAAGCCATTATCATCCCTTACTATTTCACAAGGAATAATATTTACATCCATAAAATAATTTCTTACCATCTGTGTAATAAGTGAGAGCTGCTGCGCATCTTTTTTACCAAAATAGGCATTGGTAGCTCCACTTACATTAAGAAGCTTCATCACCACTTGCAACATACCATCAAAATGCCCTGGACGTTTACTACCTTCTAATACATAACCTCTAATATTAGGTGCACCGATACAGAGTTCATCTGCTTCATACATCGCATCAATACTAGGCATAAAGACGATATCAACACCTGCAAGTTCACATATTTTAATATCTGCTTCATCCTTACGAGGATAAGAGTCTAAATCTTCCCCTTCTAAAAACTGTGTAGGATTGACAAAAATAGAGACAATAAGAGCATCATTCTCTTTTCTTGCTTGTTGTATGAGAGAGAGATGTCCTTGATGTAGTGCACCCATAGTTGGGACGAACCCTATCGTACCATTTAATGATTGTTGAGCCTCTTTTAACTCTTTTATATTATGTGCAATAATCATCTGCTAACCCTCTATTTTACTTTTATTTGGTAAAATCATACCAAAAAAGTAGTGAATACATTATGGATGCATACGAATACAGTGAACTCTTAAAATCTCTCTCTATCAAAATGGAAAATATCGGCAATATTGTAAAACCTGAGGCTCTTAAAAAAAGACTCTCCGAAATCGAAGAGATGCAACAAGATCAAAACTTTTGGAATGATGCCGAAAATGCAGGTAAGATATCACAAGAAAAAACAAGAACTGAACGTATCTTAGCTACCTTTGATAATGCTAATACTGCTGTCCATGATGCACTTGAATACTTTGAAATGGCAAAAGCAGAGAAGGATGATGAGACACTTGAGATGCTTTATGATGATGCAGATTCACTCAAAGAGAGTACCAATGCCCTAGAGGTTCAAATGATGCTGACTGGTGAACACGATAGCAATAATGCTATTGTCTCTATACATCCAGGAGCTGGTGGTACAGAGAGCCAAGATTGGGCTTCTATGCTCTACCGTATGTATCTACGTTGGGCTGAGCGTCGTGGATTTAAAGTGGAACAACTCGACTACCAACCAGGTGAAGAAGCAGGGATTAAAGATGTCTCCTTTATGATAAAAGGTGAAAATGCCTATGGCTATCTCAAAGTAGAAAATGGAATCCATCGACTCGTACGGATTAGCCCCTTTGATTCTAATGCTAAGCGTCATACCTCTTTTAGCTCAGTCATGGTCTCACCAGAGATAGATGATACTATTGATATCGTTATTGAAGATAAAGATATACGGATAGACTCGTACCGTGCTTCAGGTGCAGGTGGACAGCATGTAAATACTACTGATTCTGCTATACGTATTACCCACATACCTACCAATATCATTGTACAATGTCAAAATGATAGAAGCCAACATAAAAATAAAGCCTCAGCACTTAAGATGCTAAAGTCACGATTGTTTGAATTTGAGATGGCTAAAAAGAAAGCTGCTATAGATGGTATAGAAAAATCAGAAATTGGCTGGGGACATCAGATACGCTCTTATGTACTACAACCCTACCAACAAGTAAAGGACACCCGATCAAATATCCCTTACACCAATGTCAATGCCATTTTAGATGGAGATATAGATAAGTTACTCGAAGGCGTACTTATCGCCCAAGCAAAATAATACCATTATAGAGGGTTTACATGAGCAGATATAAATTTTTAGTTTACTTTTTCATTATTTTTATAAGTACTAGTTTTATCACCAGAACGGTACTCTTAACATACAGTTTTTCAAACCTAGACACTTCACTAGTAGAATTAATCAAACTCTTTTTAGTTGGTTTTTTTTATGATGTCGTAGCCTATTTTTACTATATTATTCCCTTTGTCATCTACCTCTTTTTAATACCTCAGAGATTTTTTAATACTAAAATACATAAAATTATCTCACTTTTTATATTCTTTGCTGTAGTCTATGGTGTCGTCTTCAATAGTTTTTCAGAGTGCTTTTTTTGGGAAGAGTTTGGCAAGCGGTTTAATTTTATTGCTGTAGATTATCTAGTCTATACCCATGAAGTAATTCAAAACATACGTGAATCCTATCCTATGCCTCTGCTCATAGGAGGTATTTTTCTCATCACTTCTGCTATCTTTTGGCTACTCTACAAAAAAACCGATGCATTTACAACAGTTTTTAATGATGTTAGTTCTTATAAACGTAGACTACCTATGACTCTTTCATTATTACTTATTCCCACTCTCTCTTTTATGTTACTGCAAAAACAAAGTATCGCAACAAGTCTCTCAGAAAATAGATATAATCAAGAACTCTCAAAAAATGGTTTCTACTCTTTATTCTCAGCATTTAGAAATAATGAACTAGATTATAATGAATTTTATCTAACCCATGACAATACGCAAGTATTAAAGACATACAGAGACTTAATTAGACATAAGCATAACACCTTTACAAACAGTGATTTAAATAGTACTTTACGCCATATAAACAATGAGGGTACTGCTATCAAACCAAATGTTATGCTGGTTATGATAGAGAGCTTAAGTGCTGCATATATGGGAATTTACGGGGATGATAAAAATCTCACACCACATATAGATGCACTCACTAAAAAGTCACTCTTTTTCTCTAACTTTTTTGCCACAGGTACACGTACAGTACGAGGTATGGAAGCAGTGACTATATCAATCCCCCCTACTGCAGGAAGAAGTATCGTAAAACGTCCAGATAATCATAACATGTTTGGGATGGGATGGATATTTAAGCAAAAGGGCTATGACAATAAATTTATCTATGCAGGACATGGGTATTTCGATAATATGAATGAGTACTTTGGACATAATGGCTTTCAAATTGTAGATAGAAATAGCTTTAGTGAAAATGAGATTAGTTTTACCAATGTTTGGGGAGTATGTGATGAAGATTTATTTGATAAAAGTATTAAAGAAGCAGACAACTCTTTTGCAAAGAAACAACCTTTTTTCTCTTTTGTAATGACCACATCAAACCATAGACCATATACTTACCCTAATGGGAAAATAGATATCCCTAGTCACACAGGTAGATGGGGTGGTGTCAAATACACAGACTACGCTGTCAATCAGTTTTTACAAAAGTCTTCTAAAAAACCATGGTTTGACAACACCTTATTTATTTTTGTTGCTGATCATAATGGAGGGAGTGCAGGAAAAACAAACCTACCACTCTATAGATATAAGATTCCATTATTAATCTATGCTCCAAAACTCATAAAAGCCCAAAATATTACAAAGATAGCTTCTCAAATCGATTTGGCTCCTACACTGTTTTCTCTCATGCATTGGGACTATGACAGTAAAATGTATGGAGATGATATTTTAAGTGATACATTTACACCAAGAGCACTTATAGGTACCTATCAAAAATTAGGACTCTACCAAAATGGTAAGCTCAGTATACTCCTCCCTAACAATACAGCCAAAGAGTATAAAGTAAAAAAAATACATTTAAAAAGTAATGACTATCAAGAGATAGAGCCTATCAAAGAAGATATTGATAAAACGATTACCTACTACCAAAGTGCTAGCTATTTCTATGCACATAAGCTAGATAGATATGATAAGAAGTAAAAGCATATATCATTTTGTAAACTAAAGCTTTGATACGTTTACAGAATAGGCTTACAACACTACAGCCCTAATGTTAACACAACATTTCCATTTTCTACACTTATCCCTCGTACAAAGGAAGCTCCCATACTATTGATATGATAAATCGGTTTTTTAATAATCTGTTTAGCGATGATATCACCTATCATATTACGTATCTGTGGCGTAATGTACGAAGAGAGTGAGAAGTTTTGAAAGGTGAGCTCATCTATCATTGGACTCGCCAAATAGAGTCCTCTATCATTTGGATTATACCGTAGTCCTGAAGATAAATTGAGACTCCCTTTTATACCATTAGGGATGAACATATTACTAAAAGTAAAGGTTGTCCCCACACCCAGTTTATTACTACCTTGTTTTCCTAGTAGATTAGGTTTATCTATCATAAGCGTACCATAGTTTGTTTTTTGACTTTGTGGAAAGTTTTGTCCTACTGTAGTATTTATAACATTAATTGGTATAGAGACATTGTAGCCTCTACCATCAGGAGTCACCCCTACACAACCAGCTAAAGCTAGTATAAAAGTACCTATTAAAAGTATTTGTTTATAGTTCATCTTGTTTGTCCTTATTTTTA